>OKWN01000185.1_pt1 | contig 48563 bp, 51 predicted proteins | sample 1607151 | NCBI WGS metagenome assembly OKWN01 (sample SAMN07501046, study PRJEB24779) | human gut metagenome | isolation source: stool | host: human infant | place: USA: Pittsburgh, PA | reverse complement strand
GCTATATGAATTCCATATAAAAATAAGTCATCTCTTCCTTCAATATAGCTTGTTACCTTGTACCCAGCCTGACTGCTCATAGCACTATATAGGATGGTAGTTGATAAAGAAAGACCTGTTACCATACCTAGGTTTCTAGCTAATGAATTTATACTACCTGCAATTCCTAGGTGATTTTTTGCAACAGATGACATGATTATTGAATTATTAGGTGATTGAAAAAGTGCCACACCAGTACCTGTTAAAAGAGTAAGTAGTATTAAAAAAGGAACTGTAGTTTTTATACCTATAAATACTAATAAAATTTGGGAAATACAGACTACTAAAAGCCCCACAAAAGTTAAACCTTCAGATCCAATTTTATCAGATAAAGCCCCACTAATTGGTGCAACAACAACCATTGCAATAGGAACACACATAAGTATAATTCCAGATAAAAAAGTAGAAAGTTTCAATGTATTTTGTAAATAAAATGGTATTAATGTATTCATAAATAAGTTTGATGAGAATATCAATACAGCACAAATTAATCCTAATGAGAAAGCTTTGCTATTAAAGATTGTCAAATCTATCAATGGATTTTTAGCTTGTTTTTCTCTAAGTATAAATCCAGCCAGGGCTATAATAGCTAAAATAAATAATCCTATTACAAAGGCAGTATTAAATCCTGTTACTTGTCCGATAAATATTCCCATAAACAGTGAAATTACACTTATATCGAATAAGATAAATCCTAAAAAATCTAAGTTTAAAGGTAACTCTTTTCTTTTTGATTTTGGAAAAACAAAGTAACCAAGAATAATAGCAAATATACCAATGGGAATATTAATTAAAAATATATAATGCCAAGTGAATTTTTGAAGAATGATTCCACCTATTCCTGGTCCTGCGATACTTCCAAGGGAAACAAAGCTTCCAAGAATACCAAGGCTTCTTCCACGCATTTCAGGGGGAAAGTTTTCTGTTATTATTCCATAGTTTGTAGCCATTGTCATACTAGCACCAATAGCTTGTATGATTCTTGATAGTAAAAGTAATTCTAGAGTAGGGCTTATTCCACAAAATAAAGATCCTAAAGTGAAAATAAAAGTTCCAATTTTAAAAATTTTCACTTTACCGATAGTATCGCTAATTTTTCCCCAGAAAATTAATAAGCAACAGATAGTAATCATATATAAAGATACTATCCACTCAGCATCACTCATATTTATGGATAAACTCTTTGACATGGTTGGCATTGCTATATTTACAATACTACCATCTAAAGTTGACATAAATGTGAATAAGCAAGTTGCAATTAAAATAAGCCACATATTATTTTGTTTACTTAGATTATTAGTATTTTGTGACATTTTATATCTCCTTCAACTAATTTTATATAGAAAGTTAATCATAATTATTATTACCATAAAAATAAAAATAAATTTTCTATTTAGTAGAAGTCAGAGAATTATTATTTACATAAATGTTTATCATATTTTAGATTAATTAAATTATTATAAGCATTCCAAACCTTAGTAGGCACTTTTTGTTCAATTTGAAACCCATTCTTACCATATAAATCAATTCTTTGTAAATCACCAACCATAATGCTAATAAACTCATCTTTAGAGATTTCACCATGAGAGTAAAAGTTACAGTAATCTTCATAACTATATTGAGGAGATGTAATAATAAAATCAATTTCTGGCCATTGCTTTTTTATAGTGGCAAAAGTACGTCTTTCTCTATAAGGTTTATCTACAATTAAAAAAGATGTAGGGTGTAAGTTTAATTTATTTAAAATTTCTTTAGTGTAACTTATATTTTCACCAGTATTAGAAGCTTTGCTTTCAATAATAATTTTAGTTTCAGGAACACCCATATTTATAGCTATTTGAGCAAATTTCTCCGCTTCAGTCATATTCCATAAACTTTTAGTAATTCTACCAAAACCGCCAGTGAATATAATTTTATCTCCATAGCCATTTAAGAAAAGGTTAGCGCATCTTATTGCTACATTTAAATCATGACTACCAAACCCTAAGATTACATCACATTTTTCTATATTTTCATTTAATTTATGATAATTCCATAATATTTTTCCATAATAATCTATATGCATAGTACCTCCATAGATCAAAGTTTTTAATTTAAGTATACAGTAAAAAGCTTTTAATAGTCATATATTATAAATTAAAAAATAGTAACAATTTTAGATAATAGGTAGCCTAAAATTATTACTATTTTTCTTTTAACATATTATATATTTTTTAAGTTTTTCATACTAAGATCTAAGTTTTTTACAGAATGAGTAAGAGCACCAACAGAGATACAATCAACACCAATCTCAGCAATAGATTTAATATTTTCCAATTTTACATTACCAGAAAACTCAATGATAGCTTTATCACCAATTATTTCAATTGCTTCTTTTGCCATATCTAGAGTCATATTATCAAGCATAATAATATCGGCTTTAGCTTCTATAGCTTCTTTCACCATATCTAAAGTTTCAGTTTCAACCTCAATTTTTCTAACAAAAGAAGAATTTTCTCTACAAAGTTTAACCGCGTTAGTAATACCACCAGCAGCTGCAATATGGTTATCTTTTAACATAACACCATCAGATAAATTAAATCTATGATTATGTCCACCACCAATTTTAACAGAATATTTTTCAAGAATCTTTAAATTTGGAGTAGTTTTTCTAGTATCTAATAATTTAGCATTAGTATGTTCAATTTCCTTAACATATTTATTAGTAAGTGTTGCAATACCACTCATTCTTTGTAATAAGTTCAGAGCAACACGTTCACCTTGAAGAATGAATCTAGTATTTCCTTTTATAAGAGCTATTTTATCACCTGGATAAATTTTATCTCCATCATTTTTAAGAAGAGTAACTTCCACATTGCCAAGAATTTTAAAAACTCTTTCAAAAACTTTAAGTCCTGCAATAATGCCTTCTTCTTTGCAAATTAAATCTATAGTAGAATTACTATTTTCACTAATTACAGAATTTGTACTTATATCTTCTCCAGGAATATCTTCCACAAGAGCATCTTTAATTATTTTATCTACTACTAAAAAATTAATCATCTATAACTCCACCTTTTTCTCTAATCGCTTTTACAACTAAAAGTCTATTTTCTTCTTCCACTTCATCCCTACTAGTATATATTTCATCAATATCAACTTTTGAAAGGTTAAAGCTATCTACGCAAGCATTTATTTCTTGAGCAGCTCTTTTAGAGAAAACAAGTCCCTCAAGCAAAGAGTTACTAGCAAGTCTGTTGGCACCATGAATTCCTGTACACGCAGTTTCACCAACAGCATATAAATTTTCCATAGAAGTTTTACTGTTTAAATCAACTTTAATACCACCCATAAAATAGTGTTGAGCAGGAGAAACTTTTATAGGTTCTTTTGTAATATCAGTTCCTTTTTCTAAACATTTATTATAAATAGTAGAGAAGCGTTTTTTTAGATATTCTGAATTTAGAAAACTAATATCAAGATATACATAAGGTGTATTAGTTTTTTTCATTTCTTTAAAAATAGCTTCAGATACAACATCTCTAGGTTGAAGCTCATCTATAAATCTTTCTCCATTAATATTGTAAAGTTTTCCACCTTCACCTCTCACAGACTCAGATATTAAAAACCTTCTTTCATCATCAGACTCATCATAAAAAGCCGTTGGATGAATTTGAATATAGTTTATATCTTTAAGTTCTATGTCATGTCTAAGAGCTACAGCTAAGCCATCGCCTCTAAGAATTCTTTGGCTGGTAGAATTCTTATATAAACCACCAATTCCGCCACAAGCCAGGACTACAAATTTTGCAAATACATTTATTTGTTCCTTATCTTTTAATAATATAGCGCCAATACACTTGCCATTTCTCTCTATTATATCAACAAGGAATGTATCCTCTGAAATCCTTAAGTTTTTACGCTCACAAGCATTTTTTACAAGAGTTTTTTCTACATTTTCTCCAGTGTTATCTTGCGTATGTATAATTCTATTAACACAATGAGCCCCTTCTTTTGTATAATCCCAATTACCCTCTTCGTCTTTATCAACATCAAGACCAAGAGATACTAGATAGTCTACGTTCTCAATAGACTCTTTAGTCAGAACTTCTACTGCTTGTACATCATTTTTATATCTACCAGCTTTTAGAGTATCTTCTGCAAAAAAAGGAACATCTTCAAAATCTCTAGCTACAGAAATTCCACCCTGTGCTAAAGAAGTATTAGTACAGTCTATTTTATCTTTTGAAACTACCATTACGTCCAAATCTTGACGAAGATTTAGAGCACAGTATAGTCCAGCTACACCAGATCCAACTATTAAAACGTCTACATATTTATTTTCCACAAAGAATCATCTCCCCTAATTTATGCATGTTTTCTAGAGATGTTAAAGCTTTTTCTGATATTTCTTTGTCTAGAACAACTTCATCTATTTTACCGCATAAAGCATCATAAACTTTTTCCAAAGAAGTTTTTTTCATATTAGGACAAATCATTTTTTCTGGGAAGTAAAACTTTTTATTAGGATTTCTTTTATTTAATTCATATAAGATGCCTTCTTCTGTGCAAATTATAAATTCATTATCTTCACATTTTGTAGCATAATTTATAATGCCACTTGTACTTCCTATGTAATTAGCCAAATCTCTAACTGGTTTATTGCATTCTGGATGAGCTAAAACTTTTACATTAGGATGTTCTTGTTTAGCTTTTAATACTTCTTCTGAAGTAAGTCTTTCATGAGTAGGACAGAAACCTTCCCATAGTATGAATTCTTTTTCTGGAAAAAATTCAGCTATGTAGCTACCTAAGTTTCTATCTGGTAAAAATAAAATCTCTTTATTAGGAACATTTTTTAAAATGTCTAAAGCACTAGATGAGGTAACAGAAACATCACAAAGGGCTTTAACTTCATAAGATGAATTTATATAACATACTTTAAAAGCATTTGGATATTTTTCTATCATTTCTTTTAAATCAGAAGCCTCGGCCATGTCAGCCATTGGACAACCAGCGTTAGTAGCAGGTAAGATGATAGTTTTTTGTGGAGATAAGATTTTAGCACTTTCTCCCATAAATTTTACTCCGCAAAATATAATTAATTCTTCTTCACAATCACGAGCGATTTTGCTTAAATAATATGAATCCCCAACATAATCAGCAATTTCTTGTATTTCATCAGGCTCGTATAGATGAGCAAGTATTATAGCGTTTTTTTCTTTTTTTAACTTTAAAATATTATCTTTTAAAATATTCCTCATATTTTACACCCTTTTCTGTTATAATGTTTTTACAAGTGTATATACACTTGTAAAAACATTATAACACCACAATTATTACTACACAACAAAAAACAATTGTTAAAAACTTAATAAAATTTATTAAATTGAAATTTATATAATATATCTTGATGATATGTTGAAAAATAAGGATTAGAAATAACGTATTGATTTATATTAAAAATCTATATAGAATAGTAAAAAGATAGACAAACTAATTATTTAAGAAGAAGGTGTGTTATGAATAGCAATGAAAGAAGAGAAAAATTATTACATATACTAAAAACATCTAATAAGCCTGTTAAAGGTGTAGATTTAGCAAAAGAACTTAATGTAACAAGACAGATTGTGGTAAAGGACATTGCATTATTAAGAGCTTCTGGAATTGATATATTAGCTACATCTACTGGATATATAATATATAATATAAAAAATCAAGAATTTGAGATAAAATGTAAGAATCATAATAATAATGAGCATCTTTTGTTAGAATTGCAAACTATTATTGATTTAGGTGGAAAAGTAAAAGATGTTATAGTAGATCACCCTACATATGGAACTATAAAAGCCGATTTAAACCTTGCTTCAAACAGAGATCTCAAATCATTTATGGAAAATAGTAAGAAGAATGGATTTAAACAATTATCCAGCTTAACACAAGATTATCATGTTCATACAATAGAAGTACCAGATGAAAAAACTTTGGAAGAGATAAAAAAAGAATTAAAAGAATTAAATATATTAGTATAAGATTTAAAGTTACTAAGGGCATATCATTTTTGTTATGCCCTTTTAAATTTCAGCAAAATAAATTTTATATATTAATTACTTTATTATTTATGAAGAAAGTTAAGTAGTGATATATACTTAATAGGGGGGCAAAGGAGGAAATAGATGAGAACAGATTATTTAATAGCATTATTAGAAAAAACAAGTTTATTGGTAATGTTATTTTTACTAATAAGTAAACTAAATATATTTAAAAGTATTTTTGAAAAAGAAAAATATACTAAAAAAGATTTAGCTATAATATCTACAATATTTACATTATTGGCAATAATGGCAACATACAATGGAATTTATTATAAAGGTTCAATAGTAAATACAAGAATAATTTCTATAGTTTCTGGAGGTGTATTATTTGGACCTGTTGTTAGTATTCCTGCAGGGTTTATTGCAGGAGCGCATAGATATTTTATTGATCCAGTGGGTATGACATCTTTACCTTGTTTTATATCAAGTGCTATTGCAGGAATATTATCTGGTATTGCCCATAAAAAAATTCCAAAATCATCAAGAGCTTTCTGGGGAATTTTAGTAGGTATGATTTCAGAAAATATAACAATATTTTTGATATATTTTATTTCAAAACCAACAAATTTAGCCGTTGATATTATACAGGCAATATATTTGCCACTTATCGTTGGACAATTGGGTATAGGGCTTATGGTATCTATTGTCCAGGGAATAGAAAGAGACAAAAAAGAGATCGAAGAAAGAAAAAAGGCAGAAATTACATCACTTCAAAGACAGATTAATCCCCACTTTATATTTAATGCGTTAAATACCATAGCATCATTTATAAGATTTGATCCTCAAAAAGCAAGAGAGCTTATAATAAGCTTATCAACTTATCTTAGACATAATTTGGAATTTAATGACAAACCCATAAGTATAAAAAAAGAAATAACTCAGGTTAAGTCCTTTGTAGATATAGAAAAAGCAAGATTTGGTGAAAGGTTAAAGGTTATTTATGATATTGATGATGTAGATGTAAAAATACCAAGTTTAATTATTCAACCTCTAGTTGAAAATGCTATTATTCATGGAATTTTAAGTAAAGACAAAAGTAAAAGTGGACAAGTAATTGTTTCAATTAAAGATTTGGGAGATAGGGTTAAAGTATCTGTCAGAGATGATGGTGTGGGAATAGATGAAAAAATCATAGAGGATTTATATTTGGGGAATATGCCTGAAAATAAAATAGGACTTTATAATGTGCATTTAAGATTAAAACTATATTATTATAAGGGATTAGATATAAAAAAATTAGACAATGGAACTTTAATTGAATTTTATGTGGGGAGGTAAAATATGAAAGTTATTATAGTTGATGATGAATATCCAGCAAGAAAAGAATTAAGATATTTTATAGAAAATTATACAGATATGGACATTATAGGTGAATTTGATAATGGTTTAGATGTACTTAATTTTATACAAGAAAATACATTAGATGCTATATTTTTAGATATTAACATTCCTAAATTAGATGGAATGCTTTTAGCAAAAACAATAGATAAATTTGAAAAAAGACCTAAAATAATTTTTATAACTGCTTACGATGATTATGCTGTGGAAGCATTTAATTTAGAAATCTTTGACTATATTTTAAAGCCATACTCAGATGAAAGAATTATTTCTATGCTACATAGATTAAAAGATACTTCTGATAAAAAAAATAATGAAGATAAAGCAGAGTACCAAAAGATGAGAAATAAAATAAGCCTTTGGAAAGATGATAAAATACATATTGTCGATGTGAATGATATTTATTATTGTGAAGCAAGGGAAAGATATACTCATATTTTTACTAAAGATGAAGAATATGAAATTAGAGAAGGTATATCAGAAGTAGAGAAAACAATAAACTATAATATTTTTTTTAGAAGTCATAGATCTTATTTAGTAAATTTAGAAAAAATAGAAGAAATAATACCTTGGTTTAATAATACGTATATTTTAAAACTAAACAAAGGAAAATACGAGATAACAGTAAGTAGGAGTAGAGTTAAGTTATTTAGGCAACTTATGAATATATAAATGCAACTCATGTATAGATTATGACCTTTCGTACATAAGAAATCATTTTCCTGAATAAGAAGACTATCATATTGGTGTAGGGATAAAGAACTTATAAATATAAATAAATATAAACAAGTCTCTACAAAAAATATATAAGGGGGAAGGAATTATGATTACTTTTTTTAGTGCAATAGTTATTTTAATCTTAGGTTATTTCTTATACGGAAGATTTGTAGAAAGAACATTTGGAATCGACGATTCATTACAAACTCCAGCATTAGCTTTAGAAGATGGAGTTGACTACGTTCCAATGAACTGGAAGAAAATCTTTCTTATTCAATTTTTAAACATAGCTGGACTTGGTCCAATATTCGGTGCAATACAAGGAGCATTGTTTGGACCTTCAGCATTTTTATGGATAGTATTTGGAACAATATTTGCAGGTGGTGTTCATGACTTTTTATCAGGTTATTTATCACTTAAAAACAAAGGTGTATCAGCATCAGAGCTTGTTGGTATATATCTAGGCGAAAATGCAAGAAAAATTATGGTAGTATTTAGTGTAGTTTTATTAGTTCTTGTAGGAGTTGTATTTGTAACAGGACCAGCAGGATTATTAAATAGTTTAACTAAAGTAGATACACAAATTTGGGTAGTAGTAATATTTGCTTATTATATAATTGCTACAGTATTACCTATAGATAAAGTAATAGGTAAAATTTATCCTCTATTTGGTGCAGCGCTTATACTAATGGCAGTTGGTATAGCTGGAGGATTATTTGTAAAAGGTTATTCTATACCAGAGTTAACATTAACAAACTTCCACCCAGATGGAAAATCAATATTCCCATATTTATTTATAACAATAGCTTGTGGTGCAATATCAGGTTTCCATGCTACACAATCACCTTTAATGGCTAGATGTGTTGAGCATGAAAGGGAAATAAGACCAGTATTTTATGGTTCAATGGTAGCAGAAGGTATAATAGCATTAATATGGGCAGCAGCAGCTATGGCATTCTTCCATGGTGAACCACAATTACAAGCGTTATATGGATCAACTCCAGCAGTTGGTGTTCAACAAATGTCAGTGGAACTACTTGGACCAGTAGGTGCAGCCCTTGCAATATTAGGAGTTGTAGCATGTCCAATAACTTCTGGGGATACAGCTTTTAGAAGTGCAAGACTTACAATAGCTGATTCATTTAGTATAAAACAAGAGTCAATGAAAAATAGATTTATGATAGCAATACCTTTATTTGCAGTAGGTATAGCTCTTACATTTATAGATTTCAATATTATATGGAGATATTTTGCATGGTCAAACCAAACATTAGCAATGATAATGTTATGGACAGGCTCAATGTTCTTACTTAAATCTAATAAAAATTACTTTATAACTGCTATACCAGCAATATTTATGACAGTAGTAACATTTAGCTATATAATGCAAGCACCAGAAGGATTTAAATTATCACCAGAAGTAGGTAATGGAATAGGTTTAGTTGCAGGTTTAATTTTAGCAGTTTTATTCTTTAATAAAGTAAGAAAAGTAAAATCTGAAAGCAATAAAGAACACATAGCTTAATAGATACAAATTAATATATAAAACCCCGCTATAAAATAAGTATTAAAATAAACTACTTGTCATAAATCAGGTAGTTTATTTTTTAACTAAGCGTACTTACTCATTACATTATATCAAATATTATTTCTTTATTTTTTATGGTGGATTTAGAGTTAGATAAATTTTATAATGTATATGTATGAATGACATATGTCATGTAACTTAATAATATTAGTATGATAAAGTATAATTAACATATATATACAGGAGAGTAGTTATGAATAAAATTAATCAAACAATTGAATTTATAAAAGAAATAGAGGGATTAAAATCAGTAACAAGAACTGCTTGGACAAAAACTGGTCGTAGAGAATCTACAGCAGAGCATTCTTGGAGATTAGCAATGTTGTTAATGGTCTTAGAAGAGGACTTTAAAGATGTTGATATTAATAAAGCAATAAAGATGAGCTTAGTTCATGATTTGGGTGAACTTTATGATGGTGATATATCAGCAAAACTTCAAAGTTCAGATGATAATAAATCACATATGGAAGAAAAAGCCATGAGAAGAATGTTAACAACACTACCAGAAAGTTTGGGTGGAAAAATATATGATTTATGGAAAGAATATAATGAGTGTTCTACAAAAGAAGCTAATCTTGTAAAAGCTATGGATAAACTTGAAACTATAGTTCAACACAATCAAGGGAAAAATCCTGATGATTTTGATTATGAATTTAATTTGCAATATGGATTACAATATTTTGAAGATAATGGAAAACTTAAATTAATGAGGAATATAATTGATGAAGATACAAAGCTTAGTATAAAGTCAAAATATTAAATAAGTTTTAAAATTATTTAAAAGTTGCTAAATAATCATAGCAACTTTTTTGTTTTTAGAGTAATAGAAAGTCTTATGAGTAAAATTAACAAATATAACAACAGGTATTATAAAAAGGTTTTATTTGTTTCATTTGATTTATAAGTTAGTAGAAACAGTGCATTAGTATGCTTACTATAAGTAATCAACTTTTGAATGATTATCTGGAAAGTAGGTAGATAGAATGAGTGAGATTGACAGTAGCCATAATTATATATAAGATAAAATTAAGAGTATATAATAAATTATACTTGTATTATTATCTAGGAGGTTACAATCTGGAGGGGATAAAATAATCACAATTATTAATGGTTGAGGATTTAATATGGAGGAGGTTATAGAATGAACAATTCAAAAAAATTTTTTATATGCAGTATTTGTGGAAATTTAATAGAAATGATAGACCATAAAGGACCTAAAGTAGTATGTTGTGGTAAAACCATGAATGAGTTAGTGGCAAATACAACAGAAGCTTCAGTAGAAAAACATATACCAGTATTAAATATAAATGAAAACAAAGTAAAAGTACAAGTTGGAAGCACATTACATCCTATGATACAAGAGCATCATATAAGTTGGATATATCTGTTAACTACACAAGGTGTGCAACGTAAACATTTAGAGATAGATAGTGATCCAATTATAGAATTTACTTTAAATGAAGATGATAAAGTATTAGAAGCATATGCTTATTGTAATCTTCATGGATTATGGAAAGTAGAATTATAGATAAAAACATAAGTAAGTTATATAAAATATAAGAGAATTGTAGATGAAGAACTCTAGTAATTAGAGTTCTTTTTTATTTATACGAAAGTATGTTGTAGGCTTCCTGTGTACTTATTGTTTCTACGAAGACTTACATTTAATTAATTATAAAAAATAAGAAACATAGTGGTATAAGGCATTTTTAGCTTGATTACAATATCAAAGTACAAGAGTAATATAAACCGATGTTAATAGTAACTATATTATATATATTTAATATAGTTACTATTTTTTATTATTAACATATTATAAGAAAAAACATATTATATTTATATATATACCTTGACAGGCGAAGTATATAAAGTTACTATAATGGTAAAATGAGGAAAAAGGAGATGCTATTCTTGTCAATTACATCAGATTTGCTAAGGGGACATACAGACACCATAATATTAAATGAACTTATAAAAGGTGATAGTTATGGATATGCCATTAATAAAGTAATAAAAGAAAAAACAAATAATCTTTATGAATTAAAAGAAGCTACATTATACTCAGCATTTAGAAGATTAGAAAAAGCTGAGTTAATTACATCGTATTGGGGAAATGAAGGAATAGGAGCTAGAAGAAGATATTATTCAATCACTGAAATGGGAAGACAAATTTATGAACAAAATAAGTTAGATTGGGAAGAAGCTAAAAAAATAATTGATAGTTTAATTTAAGGAGGATAGTATATCATGATTGGAAATTATGAAGGAAAAATAAAAGAATATGTAAATGATTTGTTTGAGAATACTCCAAAAACAAGAAAGTCTGAGGAGTTTAAGGAAGAGCTTTTAGCGAACTTATTAGATAAATATTATGATTTATTGGAAAGTAATATGGATGATGAAAACGCGTATAATAAAGTAATTTCAAATATAGGAAGTATTGATGAATTATTTGATAAAGATCCAGTGCAAATTACAAAGGAAAGCTGGGATAAGAAAAAAAATGCAAAAATTACAGCAATAGCAGTAATGATGTATATATTATGCCCTGTAAGTGTAATAGTTTTTGGAGAAGTTGGATTTGAAACTTTAGGAATTGTAGTAATGTTTTTATTAATAGCAGGTGCTACAGGGCTTTTAATTTATAACAATATGACAAAGCCACAATATTTAAAACAAGATGATACTTTAGTAGAGGACTTTAAAGAATGGAAAAGTACAACTAATAAAAGTAGAAGAGTAAGAAAATCCATTGAAAGTGCTATGTGGGCAATAATTACAGCAATATATTTATTAATAAGTTTTACAACAGGTGCATGGCATATAACGTGGGTAATGTTTATAATAGGTGCAGTTATAGAAAAAGTAATAAGAGCTTATTTTGAATATAAGGAGATAGATTAATGAATGATAAGAATTGGATTAAATTTAGGATGATTGCTTGGTCTATTGTTGCAATTTTGTTGGCTGTAGTATTAGCAATAGGCATAAAAGGATGGGGAGGAAGTACATTTTCAGGTAATATTTTTACTAGAGGATTTACACTTTCTAATATGAAAGTGGTAAAAGAATTAAAATTTGATGATATAGATGATATAAAAAATATAAAAACAGATTTTAATACTAGTAATTTAGTTATTACTGAAAATGATGAAGAGAATATAAAAGTAATTGTAAAGTCTAACAAAAAATTGAAAAATAAAAAATATATAAATGCAGAAGTTAGATCACAGACTTTAAATATTGGAGATTTTAACAATAAATCAAGTAGAAATATATTTGGAATATTTAACGGATATTATTTAGAAGTTGAAATGAAAATTCCAAAGTCATATAAGGAAAATATAACCATTAATAATAGAGTCGGTGATATAACTTTTAATTCAGATTTAAATCTGAATAAACTAGATATTAATATTAAAACAGGTGACATCGATGGAAATCAAAAAATAAATTCAAAGAAAATTACTATAGACAGTAAGGTAGGAGATGTTGATTTTAATTCATTAGAAGGAAAAGAGATAGTTATAGATTGTAAAACAGGAGATATTGATATATTAAAATTTAGTGGAAAAGGAAATATAGAATCTAAAGTTGGAGATATTTCTTGTGATATAGAAGATTTAAAGGGTGATTTTAGTATTAAGTCAAAAGTTGGAGATATAGACTTATATATAAATAGAGATTTAAGTTTTAATTTTGAGGGAAACAAAAGTTTTGGTGAAATAGATACAGGTTTAAAATTTAGTAATGTATCACAATCATCAGACTACTTTTTAGGACAGTATGGCGATAATCCAATAAGTCAAATAACAGCAAATGTAAAAACTGGAGATATAAGTATTAATGATTAGCAAAGAAAGAAGGATTAAACTCCTTCTTTTTTACATTAAAGGAAATTTAGATTTTATATATCAATTTAAGATTACTTTAAGATAAGAATGATACTATTTTTCATAAGAAGAAAGACTTTTATAGAGGAGGGAACCTATGAATAAAAAATTAATATCAATATTATCAGTCTTTTCATTATGTGTAAGTATGACGGCATGTTCAAATAAAAGTGATAATACATCTAAAGAAAGTACAAGTAGCAGAACAAATGCTAGTACAGCGACCAACGAAAATGCAACAACATTATTAAGTCAATCAAGTGAAGAAGTGGAAACAATAGAGGATATAGATACCTATATAAAACTAATTGATAATAATACTACAGTGGATGGTAGTGGTATAAAAGTTGATGGAAATATTATTACTATAAATACGGCAGGAACTTATAGCATTAGTGGAAAATTAAGTGATGGACAGATTATAGTAAATACAGATAAAGAGAAGAAGACATATATTCTTTTAGATGGTGTGGATATTACTTGTAAAAATAGCTCACCAATTCAAATATTAAGTTCAAAAAAGACAGTATTTGCTCTAGGAGAAAATAGTGAAAATAAAATCACAGATAGTGAATCATATGATGAATCAGAAAATAATCCGGATGCAGCAATATTTAGTAAAGAAGACCTTACTTTTATAGGAAATGGATCATTGGAGGTTAATGCTAATTACGATAAAGGTATTGTCAGTAAAGATGATTTAATGATAGAAAGTGGGAAAATAAGTGTTAAATCCGTAGGAGATGGAATCAAAGGAAAAGACTCTGTTGTAGTTAGAGGTGGAACGTTAACTATAGATTCTGGTGGAGATGGTATACAAGCATATAACGCAGAGGAAGAAGACAAAGGTTATGTTTCCTTAGAAGGAGGAACAATAAAAATTACAGCAGATCAAGACGGTGTACAAGCTGAAACTAACTTATTAATAGCAGGTGGAAATATAGAAATTTCAACTGGTGGAGGTAGTGCAAATAGTAGTAACAAAGATGGATGGGGACAATGGGGTGGTCAGCAACCAGTAAGACCTGGTGAGCCTATTCAAAACAATACATCTACTGAAAATACAGAAGACAGTACTAGTGCAAAAGCAATTAAAGCAAGTTCTATAATACAATTAGATGATGGAAAAATTAATATAGATTCTTCTGATGACTCAATTCACTCTAACGATAAATTATTAATTAATAATGGTGAAATAGAAATATCTTCAGGAGATGACGGATTACATGCAGATGCTGAGTTAGAGATAAACGGAGGAATTTTAAATATAAATAAGTCTTATGAAGGCATAGAAGGCACAGATATAACTATAAATGATGGAAATATACACGTGGTAGCTAGTGATGATGGTCTGAATGCAGCCGGTGGAGCAGATGGATCATCCACAAATGGAAGACCAGGACAAAATGGTATGCAGTCAACAACGAGTGGAACAGCATCAATAAATGGTGGATACTTAGTTATAGATGCTGATGGAGATGGTTTAGACGCTAATGGGAACTTTACAATGACAGGAGGAACTGCTATAGTAAATGGTCCTACTAATGGGGGTAATGGAGCACTAGACTATGATGGTGAGTTTAACATGAGTGGAGGAACTTTAATTGCAGCAGGAAGTTTAGGAATGGTTCAAACTCCAAGTTCTTCATCTAAACTAAATACTATAAACATAAGCTTAACCTCTCAAGAAGCAAATACTTTAATAAGGGTAGAGTCAGAAGAAGATGATGATGTGGTTACTTTTGCACCTACTAAAATTTACTCATCAGTAGTTATATGCACCTCAAATATAAAATCAAATGAAACATATAAAGTCTATATAGGGGGATCTTGTAGCGGAGAAGAAAAAGATGGATTATATTCAGGAGGAAGCTATACTAAAGGAAGTGAAGTAGGAAGTAGTAAAATTTCAGAGGTTATAACGAACATAACTCAAGATGGTGCATCAAGTAATGATAACAGGATTCGACCTGGAAAAGGTGGTGGAGGAAGAGGCAATGGAATGACATTACCAAATCAATCAGATAACAATGAAAGTACACAACCCAATAATAATGATAGTATGGAAAGTATATAAAAATTATATTTAGAAAAGAACAGATTGCCTAAGGAAACTTCTAAGTTAGGTAATCTTTTTTGTTTACAAATATGCATTTTAACGAAGTGATTAATAAATAATCAAAATATTGTAATATATTGTAAATATATAAATTAAAACTACTATGATAAAATTTAAATAATTACAATATTTGGGGGACATTAGAATGGAATCTATTTATAAGTTTATAGAATACATAAATGAAAGTAACATATTAAGCATGGGATTGCTGATATTTGCAATATTATATTTAATATATTTATATAACAAAAAAGAAGAAATTGAAAATTACTTAGGACTAAAGCTGATAGGGTTTTATTTATTAGGTGCATTTACTTTTAATTTTAAATTTGAAAGTTTTACTGCTATAATTCCTATAGGCATTATTATATATTTAGCTTTTATGAAAAACAAAGAAAGAGTAAATTGTGTGATAAAGAAAAAAGCAAGTATTATGGGGCTTATTATACTTTGTGTAGGTGTGCTAAATTCAATAATATATAATAATGTAGAATATAGAGATAGAAATATACCTATAAAAAATATAAGTATTAAAAGTTTAAGAAGTGATTATGAAGTTATAAAAAAAGAACTAAGTATAGATGATTTAGCTAGTGTAGAATCCCTTGATTTAGAATACAATGAAAATAATAAAATAAGGAGATTATCTTATACTATAAAAGATCAAAATAATAAAACTTATTTTATATCAACAAACGGCAAAAGCTACAGTATAAATACAAGCAAAACATATGAAAGTGAAGATGAGACTTTTATGTTTAGTTCAATGGGATATTATAATATGGATATTGAAACACTTTTAGATGTAATGAGTAATACAAAGTTTAAAAAATATGAAAATACATCTTATTACACTGCTATTTATAAAAATGAAGAAAATTATTATGAAAATGATAAAAATTTATATATTGTAGACTTGGCTAATTATTCAACAAAAAAACTAAATTCAAAATATCCCATATATGATGCAGTTGATATAAGTCATATGCCTATGGAGCAAGTAAGTGAGGGCTCATGGACAAGTACGAAAACAGATACTTATTTAATGAGATACAATATAGATGAAGAGTTAGATGAGTAGGATTGATAATTAAATTACTAAAAAAGACTGTATACAAATTATATACAGTCTTTTTATATGAAAAGGATTTATAATTTATGGATAAATCGTAAATTTCAACCTATTAAGATGGTTGATTGAGAGAAAATGATGTTTTTACTGTGGAAAAAGTGGTAAATCTACTGTAAAAGTAGCATCTTTATTTAAATTACTAGAAGCATAAATTTTTCCTTTATGCTGGGTAACAATAGATTTTGCAATAGATAGACCAAGTCCATATCCACCAGTTTCTCTATCTCTAGAATCATCAGCCCTATAAAACCTTTCAAAGATTTTATTTAATTTATCTTTGGGAATCCCTTCTCCAGTATTTTTAATAACTAACCTAGATTTAGACTTATCTGTAACTAAGTTGACAGATATACAACCTTCTTTATTTGTATATTTTACGGCATTATCCATAAGAATATTAAACAATTTTTTTATACTTTCTTCATTAGCATTTATCATTATATTTTTATTAATATTAGTATTCAATGTAATTTTATTTTCAAATATAACAGCATCAAAGGTTAAGAGCATACTTTCTATCATATTACTAAGATTTATTGGAGAAAATATCAATTTATTTTTTTCCACATCTAACTTTGCAAGAGATAACATTTCATTTACTAGTTCAGACATTCTATCTGATTGAGAATCAATATATTTAATCCATTTAGACTGATTTCTTATAGTATCTTCAGGATTACTAAGCAATAATGAAGTATTTGTTTTAATTATGGTCAAAGGTGTTTTTAATTCATGAGAAGCATCTGCAATAAATTGTTTTTGTCTATTAAATGTCTCTTTAATAGGCTCAATACTTTTATTAGTAAGATAAATACTTATTATTAAAAGAAAAATAAGACTTATTGATCCGGCCAAAACAAAAATCTGAATTAATCTTATTTTTAAGCTCTCTTCTGAAGTAATATTCAAAAGTACAATCTTTGAAAAAAACCTGAAACTCCTTTTTTCATACTTATAGATATAATCATCTATTTTAATTTTACCATTATTCTTATTACTTTCATAAATAGTATTTATAGCGTTTTGCAATTTCACAGTAGTCATATCATAATTTAGGTGGACAAAATAATTTGTAATATTTCCACTATTATCAAGCTCAACTACAATATTGCCACTATTAGGCTTTTGTTTTGGACTATTATTCATAAGAGAATCAATATTCATATTTGTTTCTCTATTAATGCTGTGGTTAGTCATAAAATAAAGAAAACTAAAAATACTTATAAAAACTATAGTGAGCAAAGTCATATTGATTAAAATAAATCTGGTTTTTAGCTTTTTAAACATTATTATTTCTCCAGTTTATATCCGGCTCTTCTTATAGTAGTGATTTTTACAGAAGAGTTAATAAAAGTAAGCTTTTTTCTCAGAAAAGAGATATAAACTTCTATATTGTTATATTCAACATCAGAATCAAATCCCCAAAGTTTAGTTATTAAATCGTCTTTGCTTACAATATTTTTAGGTCTTTGCATAAAATAGTTTAATATTTCAAACTCTTTTTGAGTAAGAGTTACTGCAGAATCTCTACAGCTTAAATCATAATTAGATAGATTTAAATTGATATCGCCATAAGTTAACAAGCTATCATTTATAACTTCACCTTTTCTTCGCGATATTGCCCTAAGTCTTGCTAGTAATTCTTTTGGCTCAAAGGGTTTTGGTAAGTAATCATCAGCACCTAAATCAAGACCCGTTACTTTATCATCAACAGAATCTTTCGCGGTTAATAAGAGTATAGGGGTAGATATACTTTCTTTTCGCAGTTTTTGTAAAATTTCTAGACCGTTTAATTTAGGAAGCATTATATCTAAAATAATGACATCATAAATATCTGTTAGAGCATATTCTAGTCCATTATCTCCATCATAAACTGCATCTACGCTATATTTATTATTAATTAATATTTGGCTTAAAGCTTCAGAAAGTTGCTTTTCATCTTCTACTAATAAAAGTTTCAATATGTTATCCTCCAAACTGCTTCAACTTCATGAAGTAAATTTGAGCAATGGAATTATCCTAAGTAGTAATGAGGATATATCATTGACAATATGCTTCTCAATTTTGGCGACATGAGCTAAGCGAATTTTTTTATTATTTTATTATACAATAAAGCCCCTTAAAAAGACTTAAGGGGAAGTAAATTAATTATCACCATAGTTAGTATTAGCAAGAGTAAGAGTAATGTTTAAGTTACCATTTCTACATCTTAACTCGTCCATAAAAGATTTTTGATTTGAATTGGCTTTTAAACTTATTGTATAAGTCAGCTCAAATAAAGAACCAAAGTCCCTAGTTCTAACTCTTTGTATACTATAAGAATTAGTGTAGTTATCTAATACTTCTTCGAATACACCTTCATAATTTAGGTTTTCTGGAATAGTAATTTTAAGTTGCATTGTTTTATTTTTAGGCTCTGCAAATTTGGTCATATGTAATCCAATCATTACAGCAGATAAAATTAAAGTAAATAAAACAGCATAAGTAATATATCCCATACCACAAGTAAGCCCAATTGCTAAAGTAAAGAATATATATGCAATATCCTTTGGATCTCCTGGGGCACTCCTAAAACGAATTATGGAAAATGCTCCAGCTAAAGAGAAGGCTCTAGCTACATTGTTGCCAACTAATAGGATAATTATAGATATTATTACAGGCAACATAATTAAGGTTGTACTAAATCCAGAATTAAAATTATCTTTTTCATGTGTTTTCATATAAACTACACTTATTAAAATTCCTAGTATAATAGATGTACCTATTACTAGTAGAGAATTAATAAGAGTAAATGATTCTCCTGTTGTTGAGGATATTATTGTTTCTAACATATTTCAGCTCCTATTTTTATTTCATTATTTTCTTTATTATTTAAACAATATTTCATAAATTCATTTCCATACTTTGAAAAATGAGTTGGATAAATTTCAAGTTCAGATAAAACTTTTGTAAACCATAAAGGTATGGCACCTAATATCTTTACTTCCATAAGATATTTTCCATCTCCAACGACATCTTCACCAAAACTTCCTTCTTCTAAAAGTAGATGATTTCTTCTAGTCAAAACTCTTGAATCAAATGTTACTCTAAAATCAGGATTATCCTTACAGAAAAAAGCATTTCTTTCATAAGATATAAATACAGTAGGATATACTTTTGTTTTACTAATATAGTATTCTATTTCATGAAGTACTTGTTTATCCATATAATCTTTAACCACAGGTCTTTTATTGTTATAAAGAAATTCATAAGCTTCATCTAAGGACAGAGAAAGTCTTCGCTTGCTAACAATACCCTTGATTTTTTTCTTTAATTCTAAGAATACTCTATCATTAGCATTAGTTGGTATCGTATAGCTTCTTAGTCTGAGTTTTTCTTTATAATATGGTTTTGATATGGAATGTCTTATTACATCGCTATTTTCAGTATCATAATAGATATTATAGATACTGTAAGTTCTATTGTTTTGACAAAATTTATCAGGATTCATATAATCCAGAAGTTTTGGAATTAATTCATTATATTGATTTTCTGTTATTAAAAACTTTTTCTCATAACGTTTAAAGGACTTTATTGCCATATTTTTCACCTCTTTTATCAATTGTTTTACACCATGAGTATAATAATTTAACCTTAAAATAATCTTAAAGAAAATCTGTTAATACATTTTTATAAAAATCAAACTTTTTATAGAATATTTACAAAAATTGGTATAGAATTAAAGTGAAAGAATAATAAAAAATATTTTAGGTTCTTTAAAGATTAATAGGGAAAGAGGTGAGAACCCTCTACAGCCCCCGTTACTGTAATGTGGACGAAACTCAACAAACCACTGTAAAAAAGTTACGAATGGAATTTGAGCAACGGATTTGACTAAAATTGCATGGCGCCGACGTAGTCGTTTAAAGCATTAGCAAAGTCATATCGTTGGTAATATGAACGTAGTGAATTTTTTATGGGAAGGTGAGGAGTAGGATGAAGCTAAGTCAGGAGACCTGCCTAGAGTATAAAAAGAAATTTCTTCGGGGTGAAGGAAGTATCTTATTAGAAAACATTTTATGTTGGAAATTAAGAGATACGAGCCTAGCCTTTCGGTTAGGCTTTTTTTAATTATCAACTAATTAAGTAAGCAAAATATTTAGTTACAACAAGAAATCTTAGTTAAATGAATTAAAATAATAAGATATACACCCTAAAAATAATTAAAAGGGAGATGTATGTAGTATGAAAAAAAGTAATGTAAAATGGTCATTAATAGCAGCATTTATGTTAATGACTACACCAGTAATCTCAAATGCAATGCACATTATGGAAGGCTTTTTACCAGTAAACTGGGCAATAATTTGGTGGGTAATATTTATACCTTTCTTTATAGTAGGACTTAAAAATATTACTAAAATAGTAAAAGAGCAACCTAAAAAGAAATTATTATTAGCTCTTTGTGGAGCTTTCGTTTTTGTATTATCAGCATTAAAAATTCCATCAGTTACAGGTAGTTGTTCGCATCCAACGGGTGTAGGCCTTGCAGCAATATTATTCGGACCTAGTGCAACTGTAGTTTTAGGGACAATAGTATTATTATTCCAAGCCTTATTATTGGCGCATGGTGGAATTACAACTTTAGGAGCAAATGCTTTTTCCATGGCAATTGTAGGACCATTAGTTTCTTTTGGAATATGGAAATTATGTAAAGATAAAATAGATAAAAAAATGGCAGTATTTTTAGCAGCAGCTTTAGGAGATTTGTTAACATATACTGTAACATCTTTCCAACTAGGTTTTGCTTTCCCAGATCCAGCAGGTGGATTTATGGTATCAGCAGTAAAATTCTTAGGAGTGTTCTTTATTACTCAAGTACCTATAGCAATAGCAGAAGGATTACTTACAGTTATAGTTTATAACTTTATAACTGAAAATGAAGAAAGAGAGGTGTTAGCATAATGCAAAGTTCAACAAGAAAAAAATCAAGTAGTATTAAATTAACAATCACTTTACTTCTTTTAGTTTTAGCTATAATTATTGTCCCATTAATAACTCAAAAAGGAGCAGAGTTTGGTGGAGCAGATGGAGAGGCTGAAGGTGTAATAACTGAAATAAATCCAGAGTATGAACCATGGTTTAGCAGTATAATAGAGCCTGCAAGTGGAGAGATTGAAAGTTTATTATTTGCATCTCAAGCTGCATTTGGAGCAGGAATAATAGGATATTATATTGGAACTACTAGAACTAAGAAAAAGATGAGAGATGAATTATTAAATGATAATAGATGATTATGCTTATAAAAATAAGTTATCTAAAGTAAATCCAAATATGAAATTTGCCATAGGTATGTTGTTACTAATTTTATCTTTAATTAATCCTTATAATTATATATCCTTAATTATTATAGCAATAATGAGTTTGGTTATAGTTGGGATTGCAAAGATTGAATTAAAAGATTATATTCATTTTATTAAAATTCCCCTAGTATTTTTAATTATCAGTATAATTATGATACTTCTGACTTTTTCTAAAGATAAAGAAGTCTTATTATACAGTATAAAAATAGGAAGTTTATATATAGGTGTTTCAAATGAATCTATAATATCATCAACACATTTATTCTTTAGAGCATTATCATGTTTGACTTGCATTTATTTTATAATGCTTACAACACCTTTTAATCAATTAATATTTGTATTCAAAAAACTACATTTACCAGACATAGTTTTAGAAATTTCCATGCTAATGTATAGGTTTATATTTATATTTATGGAGGAAGTTGCAGATATAAGAAAATCTCAAGAACTTAGGTTTGGATATATAAATTTAAAGAATGGATACAATTCTTTTGGATTATTAGTAAATATGTTATTTAAAAGAATGATGATAAGATATGATGAAATGAGTATAGCTCTAGACATGAAATTATACGATGGAACATTTTACATAGTAGAACAATAAAATAGTAAAATAATAAAAAAATTTGAGCAACGGGATAAGTCTGAAGCGGTAGCGAAGACTTAGATGTTGGTGACATGAAGTGGAGCGCCTACGCAGTGGCTTAAGCGAATCGAATTCTTTATATTGTAGAGGAAGATTAATAATGTTTAAAATAAATAATTTAACATATAAATATGACAAAAATAGAAAAGCCTTAGATAATATAACTATGGATTTTGATAGAGGAGATATTATTGGAATCATTGGATCGAATGGTTCAGGAAAGTCTACATTATTTAATAACTTAATGGGGATTTTAAAAGCTACACAAGGAGAAATACTTTATAAAAATAACCAGCTGAAATATGACAAAAAAAGTTTATATAATTTAAGAAAAGAGGTTGGTATAGTATTTCAAGACCCAGAAAAACAGATATTTTATTCAATGGTGTACGATGATTTAGCATTTGCCCTTAGGAATATTGGTATGGATGAAAAAACTATAAGAATAAGAATAAATAAAGCATTAGAATCAGTTAATGGAAAAGATTTTATTGACAGGCCAGTACATAGCTTAAGCTTTGGTCAGAAAAAAAGAGTAGCAATCGCATCAGTAATAGCTATGGAAAATAACCTTGTTTTACTAGATGAACCAACAGCAGGATTAGACCCTGAAAGTACAAAGGCTATTATAGACATAATTAAATCGATGCATAAAAAAGGAAAGAAAATAGTAATTACTAGTCATGATATGAATTTGATTTATGATATATGCGATTATGTATATATATTAAATCAAGGCAAAATAATTAGTGAAGGTAATGTTGAAGAAGTATTTGTAGATGAAGAAAAAATCGAAGAAGCAGGGCTGGAACTTCCATGGCTTGTAAAACTTAATAAGAATATGAACTTACCTTTATTCAGAAAAGAGGAAGATTTATATAATTATTGGAGTGAAAATTTTGGGGATAATCTAAATAAAATAGCAAAATAAAAAGACAATATATAAAATAGATAAAATCCATATTTTCTTGAAAATATGGATTTTTTTCTTTGTTCATGTTAGAATTTAACTCTCCAATTAATGATTGAATAAATATGGAGGTAAGAAATAAATATATTGTTTATATTTGTTACTGGGGAACGCTGATGTTAGGTCATAGTAATGAAAACATTGAATATACAATAAGGTGTAATTATGAAATTTTAAAAGTAAGTCATAAACTATAAGCTAAAATTTTAACGAAATTGAGCGATATATAATTATTTAATAATAATTATATATATAAAAAATATTAATATGTTTTGTACTTTAATAAAAATAACTATAATTAAGGTATATAAATCTTTTGTGAAAAAAGTAAGAATTGTAAAATTAAATAAAATTAGTTTGAGTTTTAGGGAAAAAGGTAAAAGCCTTTGCAGCCCCCGCTACTGTGAAACGGATGAAACCATAATATCCACTGTCAAGTTGATGGGAAGGTATGGGAGTAAAATGATGTTAAGCCAGGAGACCTGCTTAAATTAATTATTTAAAAAAATCTCGGGGTGAAGATTTGATTTTATGTTATATAGTAAAATCCTAGCCACTTGAGCTGGGATTTTTTGGTATTTAATATAAAATAAAGAAAGGATTAATGCTATGGGAAAAAAAATAATGCTCCAAGGAACTGCATCTAATGTTGGAAAAAGCATAATAACTACGGGATTATGTAGGATTTTTAAACAAGATGGTTATAAAGTAACACCATTTAAATCTCAAAACATGGCTCTGAATTCTTTTATAACAAAAGAAGGTTTAGAAATGGGAAGAGCTCAAGTTTCTCAAGCGGAAGCTTGTGGAATAGATCCTATTGCAGATATGAATCCAATATTATTAAAACCAAGTGGCAATAACAAAAGCCAAGTTATAGTAAGAGGAAAAGTAGTAGGTGATATGTCTTCAAAGGAATATCATGAGTATAAATTAGAATTAGTAAAAGTACTAGATGACATATTTAAAGAATTTGAAGAAAAATTTGACGTAGTAGTGATGGAAGGTGCAGGAAGTTGTGCTGAAATCAACCTAATGGAAAGAGATATATCAAACATGGGAATGGCACAAATAGCAGATGCACCAGTCATATTAATAGGTGATATAGATAGAGGTGGAGTATTTGCATCAATAGCAGGTACCATATTATTACTTCCTGAAGAAGATAAAAAAAGAATAAAGGGAGTAATAATTAATAAATTCAGAGGTAGGAAGGAACTTTTAGACTCTGGTGTGAAAATGCTAGAAGATATTATAAAAGTTCCTGTTCTTGGAGTTATACCTTATACTGATATAAAAATTGAAGAAGAGGATAGCGTAACTACAAGATTTAAGAAACAAATAGACAAAGGAGATATTCATATAGAAGTTGTGAGAACACCTCATATGTCTAATTTTACAGATTTTAACATTTTTGAAACGCAAGAAGATGTAAGCCTTAGATATGTGGATTATGGAGAATTCTTTGGAGATCCTGATATAGTTATTATTCCAGGTACAAAATCTACCATAGATGATTTGATGTTCTTGAGAGAGAATGGTTTAGAAAATCAAATAAAAGAATTACATAAAAAAGGAAAGCTTGTAATTGGCATTTGCGGTGGATATCAAATGTTAGGTAAAGTTTTAAAAGATCCTTATCATGTGGAAAATAATTTAGAAGAAGTGAAAGGTATAGGACTTTTAGATGTTGAGACTACATTTGAACTGCAAAAAACAACAACACAAGTAAAAGCCATAGTGGATGGAAATTTAACTGGATATCTTAAAAACTTAAGTAATAAAGAGGTTAGAGGATATGAAATCCATATGGGAGTAACTGAGAGAAAAGAAGATAGCAATAATTTTGTAACTGTAGCAGAAAAATTAGGTGAAAAAGTTAGTTACCAAGTAGGTAATGTTAATAAACAGTGCAATGTATTTGGAACTTATCTTCATGGAATTTTCGATAATATAGATTTTACAAGAACCTTATTAAATAATATAAGGGAAGTGAAAAATTTAGAGCCAATAGAAAGTAAAGTTGAATCTTTTGGTGAATTTAAAAATCAAGAATATGACAAATTAGCTGATTTTTTAAGAGAACATTTAGACATGGAAAAAATATATGAAATAATGAATTAAAATTCGCTATGCTCATAGCGCCGACGAGATGCCTTTGCTACAGCTTTAAGCGACTACGCCGGCGTCATGCAATTTCAGATAACTCCGTTGTTTAAAATAATTCAGATTAGGTGATAAATATGAAAAAAATATTAATAGCAGGAACGAATAGTGGAGTAGGAAAAACTACAATTTCCCTGGGAATAATGCAAGCATTAACAAAAAGAAATCTAAAAGTACAACCATATAAAGTTGGGCCTGATTATATAGACCCTTCTTACCATACATTTATAACTGGAAGATATTCACGAAACTTAGACTCTTATATGTTAGAAGATGAAAAAATTAAGTGTATAGTAAAAAATTCTTCAAAAGATGCAGATATTTCAGTAGTTGAAGGTGTAATGGGATTATATGATGGGTATGGAGTTGATTTAGATGATTGCACTAGCTCATATACTTCAAAATTATTAAAAATGCCAGTAATTTTAGTTATAAATGCAAAGGCAATGGCAACATCGGCAGCAGCCATGGTGCTTGGATATAAAATGTTAGATAGAAATGTAAATATAGCTGGTGTTATTACAAACAATGTAAAAAGTGAATCTCACTATAGTACTTTAAAAGAAGCTATTGAAAAATATACGGGTGTGGAAGTGCTTGGGTATTTTCCTCCAAACAAGGAATTTTCTTTAGAATCTAGACATTTGGGGTTAATACCTTCAGTAGAAATGGATTCATTAAAAGCCAAGTTTGATAATTTGGCAGATGAAATAGAAAAGTATATCAATATTGATAGAATAATAGAAATATCTGAAACTGAAGAATTTGATACATCTTTTGAATTAGGAGACTTTATTGAAAATAATAAAGTTAATAATAAAACCATAGCTATAGCGTATGATAAAGCTTTCAATTTCTATTATAGGGAGAATATAGAACTATTTGAAAAGTTGGGAATGAATATAGAGTACTTTAGTCCTATTAGTGATAAAAAACTTCCAAAATGTGATTATGTTTATATAGGAGGAGGGTTCCCAGAAATTTTTGCGAAAGAGTTAGACGAAAATAAAGAAATTAGATACTCTATCATGAATGCCCATATTAATAAGATTCCAATATATGCAGAATGTGGTGGATTAATGTACCTTGGAGAAAAATTAGAAGATCAGAACAAAGATATTTACAATATGGTTGGAATATTTAAAGGATGCAGTAAAATGACATCTTCTCTTAAAAGATTTGGATATTGTTTTGGTGAGGCGAAGACAGATACTATTCTAGCTAAAAAAGGAGAAATTATTAAAGGACATGAATTTCATCATTCAGTTTTTGAGAGTGAAGAAGAATGTGCTTATTATATGAGAAAGTTAAAGAATGATAAAGTTATTGATGAATGGGAAGGTGGATATAGCAAGGGTAACACTCTAGCAACATACCTACATACTCATTTTTATAATAACTTAGATTGTATAGCTAATTTTATAGAAAGAGGACGTGAATAATATGAATCTTTTATCCATATATACTGGATATGCTCTTGATTTAATAGTTGGAGATCCTTATTCATTCCCTCATCCAGTAAGGTTTATCGGCAAACTTATTAGTTTTGTAGAAAAACAAATAAGAAAAATTACTTCATCTGATAAGGGTCTAAAAATTGCAGGTTTCTTTCTTTGGTTTGTGGTTGTAGGAGTAACACTAGGTAGTACTTCTATTGTACTACATTTGTTTGAATTTAATAAAATAGCATATTTCGCAGTAAACACCATATTAATTTATACTACTTTAGCCACAAAATGCTTGAAAGATGAATCTACAAAAATATATAAGGTATTAAAAACTGGAGACTTAGAAAAGTCAAGAATTCAGCTTTCTTACATAGTTGGAAGAGATACAACAAACTTAAGTGAAAAAGAAATAGTAAGAGCGACTGTGGAAACTGTTGCAGAAAACACAGTAGATGGAATAATAGCACCATTATTTTATGGGTTTATAGGGGGAGCACCTCTTGCCATGGCATATAAAGCTATTAATACCCTAGATTCAACAGTTGGTTATAAGAACGATAAGTACTATTATCTAGGATATGCATCAGCAAAAATAGATGATATTGCAAATTACATACCAGCAAGACTTGGCGTAATTTTGATTTCTCTTGGTAGTTTACTTGCAGGATTTAACTTTAAAAACGCATTAAAAATTGGAATAAGAGATAGAAAAAATCACAAAAGTCCCAATTGTGCTCTTTCAGAAGGTGCAATATCTGGAGCTTTAGAAATACAGTTGGGTGGAACAAATATTTATTTTGGAAAAGAAGTGTACAAACCAACTATCGGAGATAAAAGTAGAGAAATAGAAATTGAAGATATTGTAAGAACAAATAAAATAATGTATTCATCATCAATAATATCAATAATAATTTTTACAGTTACTTACTACTTAGTAATTGGCCTGTAAATAGAGAAAGGAGGAGAATTATGAAAGATTTAGGACATGGAGCTAATGTTGATATAATGGCAGACACTTTTAATAAAAACATTGAAGATATAATAGATTTTAGCTCAAATATAAATCCAAAAGTTGTTCCCAATTTGGAAAAATATATTTTGGAAGGTTTAAGTAAATGCAAAAGTTATCCAGACATTAATTATACAAAATTAAGAAGAAACATTGGAAATTACATAAACATTAATTCCGGGTATATTATCCCAGGTAATGGAGCAACAGAAATAATATACCTTCTAATGAAAAATATTAAAAAAAGATTGGCAATTTTAAATCCTACTTTTTCAGAATATGAAAGAGGAGCTAAACTAAATAATTTAGAAATAATAAATTTTATGCTAAATAAAGATGATGAATTTAGTGTAAATTTAGAAGAAATAGAAGCGAATATAGATAGTTTTGATAGTTTATTTATATGCAATCCCAATAATCCAAATGGAAAAGTAAAAAACATAGAAGAACTTTTAAAAATAATTATAAAAAATGATAAGTTATTAATTGTTGATGAAACTTTTATGGAGTTTGTACATGAAGAAGAAAATTACAGTTTAATAAAATATGTGGAAAAATACAAAAATATATTTATCATAAAAGCAGTAACGAAATTTTTTGGAATGCCAGGACTTAGACTGGGATATGGAGTTACTAGTAATAAGAAACTAATCGAAGAAATTTATAGATATAAAGAGCCGTGGACAGTAAACTCCTTTGCAGATGCTTTATCAAATTATATTTTTCAGGATGAAGAATATATAAAATCCAGTAAGGAGTATTACCTTAAAGAAAGGTCATATATGCTAAATGAGTTAAGAAAAATTAAAAAAATACATGTATATGATACAGATACAAACTTTATATTAATTGAATTAAAAGATACAAATGCAGAAGAATTAAAGCTTAGGTTATTCAAAGAAAGTAATATTTTAATAAGAAATGCATCTAACTTTATAGGTTTAGACAAAAGTCATATGAGAATAGCAATTAAAAGTCATGAGGAAAACCAATTGATTTTAAAGGAATTAAATAAATTATTGGGAGAATAATATGAAATCTTATGGAATATGTCCCGCATCCTGTGGTGAATTTGTTCAAGGGATCTTAGACAGAGAAGAATACTTATCTTCTTATGCAATTGATATGTTTTCAGTTGCTACCCTTGAAGAAAAACAAGAAAATATTAATTTAGGGCCTAAAAAATCAAGAAAAGCCATAGAAAAAGTATTTGAAAGATTTAATATTCCACTAAGGGAATGTAAAAATATATCTCTAAATATTAATAGTAATATACCTATAGGTAAGGGGATGGCCAGTTCTACAGCAGATATTGGAGCAACAATAAAAGCTACCTTATCTATATTGAATAAAGATTTAGGTAATGAAGAGATTTCTCTTATTGCTTCGGAAATAGAGCCTACAGATTCTATTTTATTATATAAAAATTCGATTTTTAATCCCGTTAACGGGCAGGTGAAAAAATATTTATCTAACTTAAATAACGGTAGAGTAATAATTTTAGAACCAGATGAAATTTTGGAAACAAGTATAATAAGAAGTAATCCAAATTATTTAGATATTAAATTAGAAAATAAAGCTATTATAAATAAATCCTTCGACTTATTGGAAGAAGGATTAAGAGAACAAGATTTAAAGTTAATAGGGAAGGCTTGTACATTAAGTAGCTTGGCAAATGAGAATATACATAAGAAGCCATATTTAAATGAAATTATAGAAATTAGTAATAAGATGGGGGCTTATGGAGTGAATATTGCTCACAGCGGTACAGTAATTGGAATATTAATTGATAATAAGATGGATCATGAGAGAATAATGAGTTATATAAAAGAAATATCTTTAGATGATTATTATAAAAGAATACATTTATCTAAAATTATAGGATATAAAGAAAGGGAGGAAATAGAGTGGAATATGTTAAAGACCCTAAGATGATAGAGGTAAAAAGTTTTGAGATTATACAAGGCATAATTGATGATATTAGACCAGGATATAAATTCAAAAATGAAATAGAAGAAAAGATAATAAAGCGTTGTATACATACAAGTGCTGACTTTGAATATTTAGATATATTAAAAATATCAGACACAGCGGTAAAGTCAATAATAGATGCTTTAAACAATAAATGTATAATTTATACAGACACAAATATGGCTCTTAGTGGAATAAATAAAATGAAGCTAAATGCTCTTGGATGTGAATACAAGTGTTTAGTATCTGATGAAAGAACAAAAGAATTAGCCAAGGAAAAGGAAATAACTAGATCTATGGCTGCTGTGGAAATTGCAATGAATGAAGAAGGTAAAAAATTATTTGTATTTGGAAATGCTCCAACAGCTCTTTATAAAACGATAGAAATGGTTAATGATGGAAATAATGTTGAAGCCATAGTAGGAGCTCCAGTTGGATTTGTTGGTGCAGCAGAATCAAAATATGAGTTAGAAAAAACATCTATTCCTCATATAGTTGTTCAAGGTAGAAAAGGTGGCAGTAATGTTGCTGCAGCCATAATGAATGCAATCTTATATTCAATGTAGGGATTGACCATGGAAGAGTATGTATATATTGATGGAAAAAAATATAGAAGAGGATATACAACAGGTTCATGTGCAGCAGCTGCAGCGAAAGCATCTGTACATATGCTCTTTACTAATAAAAAAATAGAAAATATTAATATAGATACACCTAAGGGAATACCTCTTACATTGAAGGTTAAAAACATTGAATTAAAAGATAAATCTGCAGTATGTTCTATAGAAAAAGATGGTGGTGATGATATAGATGCCACACATACTATGGATATTTTTGCAAAAGCTGAACTAATTCCTAGAGAAGATGAAGAAATAATAGTGACTAGTGGAGTTGGGATAGGCATAGTAACAAAAAAAGGTTTAAGTGTGGAGGTTGGAAAACCAGCAATTAATCCAGTGCCTATGAGAATGATTAGAAGTGAAATTAGTAAAGTTTTAGGAGAAAATCATAAGCTTTTAAATAAGGATAAATCTTTAAAAATAACTATTTTTGCACCACAGGGAGAAGAAATAGCTAAGAAAACTTTTAATCCAAGACTGGGGATTGTTGGCGGAATATCGATACTCGGAACTACAGGAATTGTAGAGCCTATGAGTGAGGATGGTTGGAAAAAATCTTTATCCATAGAGTTAGAAATGAAAAAAGCACAAGGTATGGACAAAATTATTTTAGTTCCAGGAAATCATGGAGAAGAATTTATAAGAGAACATTTAAAAATTGATATGAACAACTGTGTTAGAATGAGTAATTTTGTAGGATATATGTTAAATGAAGCAAAAAGACTTGGTTTTAAGAAAATACTTATGGCAGGTCATATAGGTAAGTTTATAAAAATATCTGCAGGAATTTTTAATACTCATAGTAAGGTTTGTGATGCCAGAAATGAGATAATGATTGCAAATTTAGCATTAATGGGAGCAGATTTAGATTTTCTTAAAGATATAAATGAATGTGTAACAGCTGAAGGCGCAGTAGAAATTATTGATAAAAGCAAGTACACAGAAATATACAATGTACTTTGTAACAAGTGTAAAGAAAGAGTTGAGGAATATTTAAATGAAGATATCCAGGTAGAAGTTTATATGTTTAGAATGGATAAGTCACTACTTGGGAAATCAACAAATGCAGATTTATTAACGGAGGACTTTAGATGATAAATATAATAGGACTTGGACCAGGTGAGTTTGACTATATAACTAAGTTGGGAGAAAAGCTAATTTATGCTTCAGATGTTATAATTGGTGGGAAAAGAAATTTAGAATCTATTAAAGATTTTGAAGGAGAAAAGATAGTATTATCTGCCAATCTTAAAGAAATATTAGAGTATATTAAAACAAATCTGCATAAAAACATAAGCGTTATAGCATCAGGAGATCCATCTATATATGGAATTGGAAAGTATTTATCAAATAATATAGAGCATAAAAACTTAAATATAGTATCTGGTATAAGTTCATTACAATATATTTTTTCAAAAATATTCGTAGATATGAATGATGTATATATTACAAGTAGTCATGGGAAAACACCTGACTTCGACTATATTTTATTCCATAAAAAAGTATGTATGGTAACTGATGATAAAATAGGCCCTCATGAAATTTGCAAAGAAATACAAAAACGAAACTTAAACAAAATAGTTGTTGTGGGAGAAAACTTATCTTATGACAATGAAAGAATAACTATAGGAAAAGCTGAAGAAATATTAGCAGTCGAAAAATTTGATATGAATGTGGTGGTGATACTGGATGAGAAATGATGAATTTATTAGGGGTAAAGTTCCTATAACTAAGGAGGAAGTTAGAGCCATCTCATTAAATAAACTTGATTTAAAAAATGCTAAAACTTTTATAGATGTGGGAGCTGGAACAGGTAGTGTTTCCATAGAGGCAGCAAAAACTTATGAAAATCTAAATGTTGTAGCAATAGAAAAAAACGAGGAAGCTATAGATTTAATAAATAAAAATATTGAAAAATTTAAATTAACGAATATAAAAGTTATACAAGCTTATGCACCTATTGAAATAAATGAAAAAGCTGATGGGATTTTCCTGGGGGGAACAGGAAATAACCTGGAAGGAATAATAAAATGGTCAAAAGATTTATTAATACCAGGAGGAAGGTTAGTAGCCAACTTTATATTAATTGATAATTTTTATGACACAATGAATTTACTAAAAAAATATAATTTTGAAAATGTGGATGTATCATTACTAAATATAAGTAAACTAGAAAAATTAGGAGGACGAGATTATTTTAAACCTCACAATCCTATTTACATAATATCATGCGAAAAAGGGGAAGAAGATGAACATGAATAAAGTACATTTTGTTGGAGCAGGACCAGGAGATAAAGAGTTAATAACATTAAAAGGATATAAGTTATTGTCTAATGCAGATGTGGTAATATATGCAGGGTCATTAGTTAACCCAGCGCTTTTAGATTATTGTAAAGAAGGATGCGAAATTCATGACAGTGCATATATGAACTTACAAGAAATAATAGAAGTTATGGAAAAAGGAATTAAAGAAGGAAAATCAGTTGTAAGACTTCAAACAGGAGACTTCTCAATATACGGTTCTATAAGAGAACAAGTTGAAGATTTAGCAAAATTAAATATAGATTATGATTGTACACCAGGAGTTAGTTCTTTCCTAGGAGCATCATCAGCTTTAGGTGTAGAATACACAGTTCCAGAAATATCTCAATCAGTAGTAATAACAAGAATGGAAGGGAGGACTCCAGTGCCACCAAAGGAATCAATAGAATCTTTTGCAGCTCATCAAACATCAATGGTAATATTCCTTTCTGTTCAAGAAATAGAAAAAGTTGTAGAAAAACTAATTAATGGTGGATATGATAAAACAACGCCAATAGCTGTTGTATATAAGGCAACTTGGCCAGATGAAAAAGTAGTAAAAGGAACGCTACAAGACATAGCAACAAAAGTAAAAGAAGCTGATATAAGAAAAACAGCATTAATAATGGTGGGAGAATTTTTAGGAAAAGAATATAATAATTCAAAATTATATGATAAGGACTTTGTTCATGAATATAGAGGATAAAAAAATAGCTATACTATTTATTACTAAAAATGGGAAAGAACTTGGATTAAAAATAAAAAGAAAAATATCTACTGCTTATTTGTACTATGTTAAAAAAGATGTTGTTAAAGAGGCGGATGGTGTTATTTATGTAAATAGAAAATTGAAGGAATTTGTGCCAGAAATTTTTGGGGAATATGACTTTATTATATTCATAATGGCATGTGGAATAGTAGTAAGAACTATAGCTCCACTAATAGAAAATAAATTTAGTGATCCAGCTATTTTAGTTAGTGATGAAAAAGGAAAAAACATTATAAGTTTACTTAGTGGACATATGGGTGGAGCAAATGAAATGACTTTATATATAAGTAATTTATTAAATTCAAACCCAGTTATAACTACAGCTACCGATGTTAACGATAAATCATCACTAGATATGATTGCTAAAAAATTAAATGCTCATATTTATGACTTTAGAAATAAAGTATTAAAGATAAATTCCATGTTAGCCAATGATGAGGTTGTAAATCTTTTTATTGATGGAGATTACGACATAGATACTAGAGGGTTTAATATATGCAAACGAGATGAAGTAAATAACTTAGGTGAAGTAGTAGTAATAAGTAATAAGAAAAACTTAAACTTGATTAATAACAATATTCTTAAAGTTGTACCTAAAAATATTGTTATTGGAATTGGATGTAGAAAGAATATAGATAAAGAGGATATGATAAACTCATTGTCTGACTTTTTACATAAACAAAATATTGATATAAATTCAATCAAAGAGATAGGAAGTATAGATATCAAAAAAAATGAAGATGCATTGATTAATCTGAGTATATATTTAAATGTTCCTTTTAAAACATTTACAGCTGAAGAAATATCAAAGGTTGAGTATTTATATGAAAAATCAGATTGGGTAAAACAAAATGTTGGAGTTCACTCTGTAGCAGAGCCAGTAGCTCACTTACTAAGTGATGGAAATTTAATAATAAAAAAACATAAATATAATGGAATTACATTTTCAGTGGGGAGAATTAATATATGATATATGTTATAGGTATTGGACCAGGATGTAAAAACTTGATGACAATGGAAGCCATAAATGCAATAGAAGATGCAGAAGTTATAGTGGGATATAAGACTTATATTGATTTAGTAAAAGAGTTCATCGATGGTAAAGAAGTTGTGCAAAATGGTATGAGAAAAGAAATAGAAAGATGCAAGCAAGCTTTAGAAATTGCAAAAACAGGGAAAAAAGTTGCTGTTATAAGTAGTGGAGATGCTGGAATTTATGGAATGGCAGGGCTTATATTAGAATTAACAACAAAGGAAGATTTAGATGTAAATGTTAAAGTTGTGCCAGGTGTTACTGCAAGTATAGGAGCTGCAGCAGTGCTAGGAGCACCTATAATGCATGATTTTTGTCATATAAGTTTAAGTGATTTAATGACACCTTGGGAAGTTATAGAAAAAAGATTAAGATTAGCTGCAGAAGCTGACTTTGTTATTTGTTTATATAATCCAAGAAGTAAGGGAAGAAGTGAACATTTAGCTAAGGCATTTGAAATCATGGGAGAATTTAAGGAAGGATCGACTCCAGTAGGAATAGTAAAAGATGTGGGTAGAGAAAAAGAAGAAAAATTTATCTGCACATTTGAGGATATGGACTTTGAAAGAGTTGATATGACTACTATGGTTATCATAGGAAATAAAGCTACTTATATTCATGATGACTTAATTATAACTCCAAGGGGATATGAAGTATGATTTTAGTTTTGGGAGGTACTTCAGATAGTATTGAAATATGTAACCTATTAAACGAAAAGAAAGTTGATTATATAGTTTCTGTAACAACTTCTTATGGAGAAGACTTAGCAAAAAAATGTTCAAATAAAATAATATTAAAAAAAATGACTATAGAAGATATGGTTGATTTTATAAATGAAAATTCTATTACAAAAATAATAGATGCTACTCATCCTTATGCAGTAGAAGTATCAACAAATGCTATTAAGGCCTCAAAAATTACAAATATAAAATATCTTAGATTTGAACGAGAATCTTTAATAAAGAATGTAGATTATGAAAATAAATATATAGTTAATGACATAAATGAAGCTTGTGAAGTAGCCAATAAAATAGGTCATAATATTTTTATTGGAACAGGAAGTAAAAATTTATATATATACAAAGAGAAAATAAAAAATAAAAACTTAATTCCTAGAGTACTTCCAACTAGTGAAGTTTTAATTAGTTGTGAAGAATTAGGATTTAATGCAGATAATATTATAGCTATGAAGGGACCTTTTTCAGTGGAAATGAACGAGTCCACATACAAACAATATAATATTGACTTGGTGATTACAAAGGAAAGTGGAGCAGCTGGAGGATTTTTGGAAAAAATTCAAGCCTGCGAAAACTTGAATATACCAGTGATTATTATAAGAAGAAAAGAAATGAATTATCCAAATACTATTGGAAAGATTCAGAATTTAATTGATTTAATCTAGTTGAGATTTAGAATAAGGGAGAGACAATATGAAAAAAGCTATTTTAGTAGTAAGCTTTGGTACAAGTTATCATGAAACAAGAAAAAAGACAATTGATGCATGTGAAAGTAAAATAAAAGAAAGTTTCAAAGATTATGATTTTTATAGGGCTTTTACTTCAGGCATGATAATAAATAAGCTTAGAAAAAGAGATAAAATGGAAATTTATAATCCATTAGAAGTATTAGAACAACTTTATAAAGCTGGATATGAAGAAGTTGTGGTACAGTCTCTTCATATAATTTGTGGAGATGAGTATAACAAATTAAAAGATATGGTTTCTGAATACGAAGACAAATTTGAAAAAATTTCTCTTGGTAGACCTTTATTAACTTACATAGATGATTATAGAGAAACTGTTTTGGCAGTAAAGCAAGATTTAGATAAAATGGATATAGATGAAGCTATTGTATTTATGGGACATGGAACAGAGCATGAAAGTCACTCTGCATATCCAGCTATAGAGTATATGTTTAGAGACTATGGAATAAATGCTTTTGTGGGGACTGTAGAAGGTTATCCAGAGCTAGAGCAGGTTATAAAAAAATTAAAAGATAAGAATATAAAAACTGTAGATTTATTACCATTTATGTTAGTAGCAGGAGATCATGCTATAAACGATATGGCAAGTGATGAAGAAGATTCATGGAAGACAATTTTAGAAAATGAAGGTTTCCATGTTAAAGTTCATTTAAAAGGACTGGGAGAAAATCCTTATATACAAGAAAAGTTTAGAAATCATGCAATAGATTGCATGAAAGAATTACAAGAAGCAAGTATTTAATGGAGGAAGATTTATGGCAAAATTTTATGGAATAGGAACGGGTCCAGGAGACAGCTCACTAGTAACAGTAAAAGCTATTAATACATTAAAAAACATTGATATTTTATATACTCCAGAAGCAAAAAAAGGTGGAGACAGTTTAGCTTTATCAATTGTAAAAGAATATGTACCAGACAAGGTTGAAATAAAATCAAGACATTTTCCAATGAGTAATCATGGAACTGATAAAATTGAAGCCTGGGAAGATATATCAAAAGAAATAGTAAGTGATGTTAAAAGTGGAAAAGACGTAGGATTTATAACTTTAGGAGACCCAATGATTTACAGTACTTATGTATATGTAATGGAAAGAATTATGGAAGATATAGAAGTTGAAACTATACCTGGAATTTCATCTTTCTCAAATATAGCTTCTAATCAAAACTTTCCACTGGTAATGGATACAGATCCTCTTGTGCTTATACCTTGTACTATGGAAGAAGATAAAATTGATGAAGCGTTAGAAAAATATGATTGTATCGTTTTAATGAAGATTTATAAAAAAATAAATCTTATTTTGGACAAGTTAAAGAAACATAACTTAATCGATTATGCTATATTAGTAAGTAACTCTTCACAAGAAAGAGAAGTTGTATTTACAAATCTAAGAGAAGAAGAAATTGATGAGAAGATATCTTACTTCTCAACAATACTAGTTAACAAAAATAATAAGAAAAATAGATAGTATATTGTTAAAGAATCCTATAAAATAAGGAGAAATATTATGAAGATAATAGTTGGAACTAGAGGGAGTAAACTTGCTCTTATCCAAACTAACTGGGTAGTTGAAGCGTTAAAAAAAGCTAATCCGGGGATTGAGTTTGAAGTAAAAGTAATAAAAACAAAGGGAGATTTAGTAACTCATTTACCTTTACATAAAATAGGAGATAAAGGTTTGTTTACTAAGGAAATTGAGCAACATTTACTAGATAAGGAAATAGATTTAGCTGTTCATAGTATGAAGGATATGCCATCAACTCTTCCAGAAGGACTAAAGTTTGCAAATGTTCCTAAAAGAGAAGATCCAAGAGATGTACTAGTTTTAAAAGAAGGATACACTAATCTGGATGATTTACCTAAGGGAGCAAAAATAGGAACTGGAAGTAAAAGAAGAACATATCAACTACTTAAATATAGACCAGATTTAGAAATAGTTCCTATAAGAGGAAATATTGATACGAGAATAAGAAAAATAGAAGATGAAAATCTTCATGGTATTGTATTAGCAGCATCGGGGCTTATTAGAGCAGATTTGGAAGAACGAATAAGTTATTATATACCTACTGATGTTATGGTTCCAGCACCAGCGCAAGGAGCACTTGCCATAGAAATAAGAAAAGATGATTCTATTATAGAAGATATAGTATCTCATATAAAAGATGAAGCAACAGAAATTCAAGTTGCAGCAGAGAGAGGATTTCTAACTGGAGTAAATGGAAGTTGCCATGTTCCAATGGGAGCTTACTGTGATATTAAAGGTGATAATATAACTTTAACTGGTCTTTATGGTGATGAAGATGGTAATAAATTAGTTATAAAATCTTTAGAAGGAAAAATAGAAGATGCATCTAAATTAGGATTTGAATTAGCAGATATAGTACTTAAAGAGTACAACAACCTATAGTTAATTTAAGGAGCATGAAAATTATGAGGGGAAAAGTTTATTTAGTAGGGTCAGGCCCAGGTGATTACAAACTTATAACATTGAAAGCTTTAGAATGTATAAGAAAATCAGATGTGATAGTTTATGATAGACTTGCAAATATTGAATACCTGAAAGAAGCAAAAGATAATTGTGAGTTTATTAATGTGGGCAAAGCATCTAGTAATCACTTATTACCACAAGATGATATAAACAGATTAATAGCAGACAAGGCCTTAGAAGGAAAAATAGTTACAAGATTAAAGGGTGGAGACCCTTATGTGTTTGGTAGGGGAGGAGAAGAAGCAGAACTTCTTCGCGATGAAAATATTGATTTTGAAGTAGTACCTGGAATTACTTCTCCAATAGGAGGTTTATGTTATGCAGGTATTCCTATAACTCACAGAGATTATGCTTCATCTTTCCATGTTATAACAGGTCATCCTAGAAAAGATGGAAAAGAAACAAAGGAAATAAACTGGAATGCACTAGCCAATGTAAAAGGTACTTTAGTATTTTTAATGGGAATTGCCAACTTAAAGAACATAAGTGAAAACCTAATAAAAGAAGGTAAGGATAAAAACACTCCCGTAGCTTTTATCAGTTGGGCAACTAGAGCTAATCAAAGAGTTGTAACAGCTACATTAGAAAATGCTTATGAAGTAGCTATTAAAGAAAATGTTAAGCCACCTACTTTAATAGTAGTTGGAACTGTTGTAAATCTTAGAGAAAAGTTGAACTTCTTTGAAGAAAAACCACTGTTTGGGAAAAATATTGTAGTTACTAGATGTAGAGCGCAAAGCAGTACACTAGCTGAAAAAATTAGTGATATGGGAGGAAATCCTATAGAAATTCCAACCATAAAAATAGAAAAAGTTGAAAATAACATTGAATTAGAAAATGAAATAAAAAATATAAAAGATTATTCATACATAATTTTTAGTAGTAAAAATGCAGTAGATATATTTTTTGACAAGTTAAATGATATGGGATATGATGCAAGGTTGCTTTATAAGAGTAAAATTTGTGTTGTTGGAGTAGAAACTGCAAAGGCTATTAAAGCAAGAGGAATAATTGCTGATATAATTCCACAAAAATATGTGGCTGAGGGCATTTATAAAGAATTAAAAGATATTATTAATGAAAATGATAAAATTTTAATTCCAAGGGCAAAAAATGCTAGGGATTTCTTAGTTAGTAAGTTAAGTGAGAAATGCTATGTTAAAGAAGTTATAATTTATGAGTCAGTTATAGATAACAACAAAAAAAATCTGGCACTAGAAGTAATAGAAGATGAAAGTGTAGATTACATTACTTTTGCCAGCTCTTCAACAGTAAAAAACTTTATAACTTTAATAGGAGAAGAGAATCTTAAAAAATTAAAAAATAAAAAGATAATATCCATAGGACCGATAACTAGTAAAACAATAGAAGATTTTGGATTAGGAGTTTATAAAGAAGCTGAGGTAGCTACAATTGATAGTACTATCGAAGCAATATCAAATGATAACTATTTATTAAACAAGGGGGAGTTAACATGTTAAGAAGACCTAGAAGATTAAGAAGTACGAAAGCAATAAGAAATTTAGTTAGAGAAACAAAATTACAAGTAGAAGATTTAATTTATCCATTATTCATAGTTGATGGAGAGAACATAAAAAGAGAAATATCATCAATGGAAGGTGTTTATCATTTTTCAGTAGACATGTTAGAAGATGAAATAAAAGAATTAACAGAATTAGGAATAGAGCACGTATTATTATTTGGTGTACCAGATGATGAGAAAAAAGATTGTTGTGCAAGTGAAGCATTTAATCCAGAAGGTGGAGTACAAAGAGCAGTAAGAAAAATAAAAGAAATAAATCCGGAAATGGATGTTATATGTGATGTATGTATGTGTGAATATACTAGTCATGGACATTGTGGAATACTAACTGATACTGGATACGTACATAATGACAAAACATTAGACTATCTTGGAAAGATATCTCTAAGCTATGCACAGGCTGGAGCTGATATGGTTGCACCTTCTGACATGATGGATGGAAGAATAGGAGCAATAAGAGAAGTTTTAGATGGAAATGGATTTGAAAATGTAGCCATAATGGCTTATAGTGCAAAATATGCTTCATCGTTCTATGGACCATTTAGAGAAGCTGCAAACTCTGCACCTCAATTTGGTGATAGAAAAACTTATCAGATGGATCCAGCAAACACAAATGAAGCAGTAATAGAAGGTATGCTAGACGTCGAAGAGGGTGCTGACATAATAATGGTTAAACCAGCTCTATCTTATTTAGATGTAATACAAAGATTTAAAGATAATTTTGATTTACCAATAGCAGCTTATAACGTAAGTGGTGAATACTCTATGTTAAAACTAGCTGTTAAACAAGGTTTATTAAATGAAAGTGCTATTTATGAAGCGGTTATGTCTATAAAAAGAGCAGGAGCTACTATAATAATCACTTATTTTGCTAAAGACATAGCTAAAATGTTAAAAAAGAGCTAGTAAATATAAGTGATAAAACATATTGGAGGGAAAAATTATGAATAATAAATTTGTTTTATCATATAGTGGTGGAAAAGATTGCATGCTAGCTTTATATAGAAAAATACAGGAGGGATGTATTCCAGTGGCACTTTTGACTACTGTGAAAAAGTCAGCTTCTGAAACTTGGACTCATGGATTAAGCTATGACCTACTTGAACAAGTTAGTAAAAGTTTGGAACTTCCTATAATTTATGCAGAGTGTGATGCATCAGAATATGAAGATAAGTTTGAAGAAAAACTTAAAGAGGCAAAGGAAATGGGCGCTACCTCAGTAGTATATGGGGATATAGATATTCCACTACATCAACAATGGGGAATAGACAGAGCAAATAATGCAGGGCTAAACTATGAATTTCCTTTGTGGCAAGAAGATAGAGAAAAACTAGTTCATGAAGTGATAGATAATGGGTTTAAGGCTATAATTAAAAAAGTTAACTTAGATTGTATGAGTGGAGATTTCTTAGGAAAAACACTAACAAAAGAGTTGATTGAAAAAATTAAAGGTACTGGTTCTGATGCTTGTGGCGAAAATGGAGAATACCATACATTTGTAGTAGATGGGCCAATATTTAATTATAAGATAGAAACTAAACAGGATGATTTTAAAACGGAAGATAATTATAGATTTTCAATTATGTAGAAATAAATATAAATAAAAAATACCTTAATTAAGTTTTGCAAATTAAACTTTTTTAAGGTATTTTTATATATTAAGAAAAGTAAATTTTTTATTTGAGAAAATATTGACTTATAATATAATTATGGATATTTAAATAAGATATTGAGTTTGGAGGAGAATATGTTTTATCCAATTAATTTGAAAATAGATGATATGAATATAATTATTATTGGTGGAGGAAAAGTTGCTTATAGAAAGTGTATTAATTTCTTAGCTTTCAATAAAAAAGTAAGAGTAATCAGCAAAGATTTCATAGAAGAATTTGAGGGTTTAAAAGATTGCATAGATACTATAAAAGATAATTACGATGAAAAGTATATAAAAGATGCATTTGTGGTTGTGGCAGCTACTAATAATGAAGATGTAAATAGAGAAATAGGTCTTTATTGTAGAGAACACGGGAAATTAGTAAATGTTGTTGATAATGCTAATTTATCTAACTTTACAGTGCCATCTTTTGTAAAGAGAGGGGATTTACTATTAAGTGTATCTACAGGAGGAAAAAGTCCATCTTTATCAAGTAAAATTAGAAAAGACTTGGAAGAAGTTTATGATGAAAGTTATGAAGAGTATGTTAGTCTACTTGGTGAGGCTAGAAAAAATATAATCAAAAACACAGAAGATGTTAAAGAGAGAAGGAATAAATTAAATGCACTTTTGAATTTTAGCTTTGATGAGCTTAGACAAATAAAATAGGGGGATTTATTATGGACAAAAAAATCATTAATATTTTAAATGGTCAATTAATGTATGATTATTTTCAAAGAAATAATATTGTTACAGATGGAATTAATATCCCATTTAATGAGGCAATGTGCATTGGGGAGGTTAGTGAAGATATATTTTCGGATGACTTTATAAATAAAAGATGTAATATTCATAAAGTATCTTTGGATAAGTATAGAGAAATAACCTTAAATAATTTAAGCCCTCTTATAAAATTAGATTTTGATAAGGTTATATTATGGTTTGATGATGATATGTTTTGCCAAATTAACTTATTAATTTTATTAGCATATCTTGATTATTCAGGTTTTAAGGGAGATGTACTTTTTAATTTAGTAGGAAATGAATTTAAATTATTAGATACTTACAATATTTATGTTGAGGGATATTATGAAATATATATAAGAGTTATGATTAATAAGAAAGAAGTTATAGATGTAAAAATAGATACTTTAAAAGAAGGTATTAGACTTTATTTGGAATTTTCTAAGAGTGAAAATGAGATTATAACTTATATAAAAAATCACAAAAATGATGATACAGATATTTTATTAAATAAATTATTTAATACATTTTCAAAATATGGACTTGGAGACACTCAGTATATTGATATGATTAATAAAATAAATTATTAAGATTGCTATAACTGACAATTAAATTAAAAATACAAGTATAAATACTCCTTAAAAATGAAAACTAATTTTAGTAAGATTTTATAGGAGGTAAGATAGATGAAGGTAACATTTCAAGGAAATCCATTAACATTAAAAGGAACACAGGTAAAAGTAGGAGATACTGCTCCCGATTTCACGGTAGTAGATAATGATTTAAATCCATTTAAACTTAGTAATACAAAAGGAAAAAGAGTATTTTTAACAGTACCATCTTTAGATACACCAGTATGTGATACTGAGGTTAGAAAATTTAATCAAGAAGCGGTAAAATTAGGTGAAAATGTAACTATATATACAATTTCTATGGATTTACCATTTGCTCAAGGTAGATGGTGTGGTGGAGCTGGAATAGATAGAGTGAAAACTTTATCAGACTACAAAGACAGAGAGTTTGGTGATAATTATGGAGTATACATAAATGAACTTGGGCTTTTATCTAGAGCGGTTTTTGTAGTAGATGAAAATAACAAAGTTGTATATGTTGAATACTTAGATGAAATTACAGATGAGCCAAATTACGAAAAAGCATTAGAAGCTTTAAAATAAAATTGAAATAATCCAGAATAAGCATTAATCTTTCTCTGGATTATTTTTTTCTTGTTTATATTGAGACAAAAGATTTAATATACTTTTTTTATGATAATTATATATGTTTTCATTGAAAATCGTATCCATAGAACAAACTCTTTTTTCTATTAGATATAATCCGTGTATATGATGAATTAATTGCTCGCAAATATCAAAACTATGATATAAATCACTTAAATTATAAGTTTCATTGGAATAAGGTATTTCATCGACTAACTGATTATAGTATTCTTGTAAATCTGAGTATCTACTATTGAGCTTAGTATAAGATGAAGAAAAATCTTTGTTCTTAATCATAGAGTAAATAATACTTAAGCAATCTTTAGAAGCGGAGTTAAAAGAGACTAATAAATATTCTGTATATTTAGTTCGACTTACAGAATAATTAACTATTAATGCAATTACAACACCGACAAGAGTATCAATAGTTCTCATAATAGAATAATTTAATGCGTGATTATCACCAACACCTAAACAAATGGATATAAAGGTTACAGACGCAATAGCTGAGGCATCAGAAATTTTTAATATGTTGCAAAGATGAATAATTATAATAACTCCTAAAGTTGCAGTAATAATATTTTCCCTTAAAAAAAATGTAGATAAATAACCAATTATACCACCAAGTAAAGTACCTAAAATTCTTGACCAAGAAACCTCAAAGGAGTCCTTCATAGTATTTCTTATAGAAAATATACAGACAGATACTGTATAAACTGGTGTTTCAACTATGCCTAAATACCCAGCTAAAGTAGCAAAGAAAACAGCAATACCAGTTTTGATATTTCTCATTCCAATTTTTTTCATAGAAAGTCCTTCCTTATGATATTAGATAGTTAGTTGGTATTATTATTTGTATTTTTATAATAATTTATATAAAATTATAAAGAATAATAGGTGAAGATAAATCATATTGGTATGAATAAATAAATTGGTAATAAAAAAACTATTCACTTTTTATGAAAATGCAATATAATATTAAAGTGTCGTTTTTTAAAATTAAAAAAAATAAAAAATATTTTTATATATAAATTCAACAAGATATTTGACAATATTGGAGGAACAAACAAGATGAAAACTATAAAAAAAATTGTAATAACTGGAGGACCTTGCTCTGGTAAAAGTACAATGCTTAACTTAATAGAAAACACTTTTAAAGAAAAAGGATATAAAGTCTTAATAGTTTCAGAAACAGCGACAGAATTAATTAGAGGTGGAGTTTCACCACTTGGTGGTAAAGAGAATATGTTCATATTCCAGGACTATCTTTTAAACCTTCAATTTAAGAAAGAAGAAGTTTATGAAAAAGCAGCAAAAGAAATGGATGCTGAGAAGACAATAATACTTTATGATAGAGGATTATTAGATAATAAAGCTTATGTATCAAAGGAAGAATTTGAAGTTATTTTAGATAAATTTGGAACAACTGAAAATGAATTAATAGATAGATATGATTTAGTATTACATTTAGTAACAACTGCTAATGGGGCAGAAGAACATTACACACTAGCGAATAATGCTGCTAGAAGTGAATCATTAGAAGACGCTAGAAAACTAGATGAATTAACTATGAATGCCTGGGTAGGTCATCCTCGTTTAAGAATATTTGACAACTCTACAGACTTTGAAGGAAAAGTTGAGAGAGTATTAAAAGAAATCTATAATGATTTAGATGAACATATGCCAACTGGTACTATACGCAAATACTTAGTAAATGTTGAAAATATAGATATAGATAGTATAATAAATACTTCAGAAAAAATGGACATAGTTCAGCATTACTTAAAATCTTCTAATCAAAATGTTGAAAGAAGGATTAGACAAATAGGAAGTGGCGAAAACTACTCATACTACTATACTGAAAAAGAAAAAATCAATAACTATAGAACATTTAGAAAAGAAAAGAAAATAAGCGATAAGCTATACTTAACATATTTATCAGAAATAGATAACCAACTTTTCACTATAATAAAAACTCGTTATTGTTTCGTATACGAGAATCAATATTTCAAATTAGATGTATTTAACAATGATAAAAAATATGGAATCTTAGAAATAGAAGCTACGGATCAAAATGGAAAGATATTACTTCCAGACTTTTTAAATATAAAAGCAGATGTAACAAAAGATTCAATGTATTCAAATTATGAAATATCAAAAAGAAACTATGTAGGTAAATAGGAAATCAAAGCACTCTCATATAAACGATAAGGGGGTGTTTTTTTATGTAAGAAATTTTTATCGTAATAAAAAATTAAAAAATCTAATCAAAATAAGTGAATTTGTGCTACTATTTAAGTGAGCTGACCCTAAAGTATCATCTGAGGGGAAAGGTAATCATAATATAAAATTAGTCTGATTACTAAGACTTATCTTAAGTAAAAAGATGGTTATATATTAAGTTCATGATGACCTTTGCCATTGGCGAAGGTTTTTTACTTATTATATATGTCTTCTAATTTGTCAGCAAAAACATTTTTAGGAGGAAAAGTAGTATGATTTATGATCCAAAATCAAGTAAAGCAGAGGAATTTATCAATCATGAGGAGATTTTAGAAAGTTTAGAGTATGCAAACGCGAATAAAGGAAATAAGGAATTAATTGAAGGAATACTAGACAAAGCAAATAGAGCTAAAGGATTAACTCACAGAGAAGCTGCTATATTACTTGAATGTGAAGATGAAGAATTAATTGATAGAATGTTTAAAATGGCAGAAGACATAAAAAAAAGATTCTATGGTAATCGTATAGTAATGTTTGCACCTCTATACTTGTCAAATTACTGTATAAATGGATGTGTTTATTGTCCATACCATTTAAAAAATAAAACAATAGCTAGAAAGAAATTAACTCAAGAAGAAATAAAAAGAGAAGTAATTGCATTGCAAGATTTAGGACATAAAAGGCTTGCTTTAGAAACTGGAGAAGACCCAAAAAATAATCCTTTAGAATATATACTTGAATCTATAAAAACTATATACAGTATAAAGCATAAAAATGGAGCTATCCGTAGGGTGAATGTAAATATAGCAGCTACCACTGTAGAAGATTATAGAAAATTAAAAGAAGCAGGTATTGGTACATATATATTGTTCCAAGAAACATACAATAAAGAATCATACGAAAAACTTCACCCAACAGGACCAAAGCATGACTATGCTTATCATACAGAAGCACATGATAGAGCAATGGAAGGTGGTATAGATGACGTTGGCCTTGGCGTATTATATGGACTTAGCACATATAAGTATGAGTTGGTAGGAATATTAATGCATGCAGAGCATTTAGAAGCAAGGTTTGGAGTGGGACCACATACTATAAGTGTACCAAGACTTCGTCCTGCAGAAGATATAGATGTTTCTGATTTTCCAGATGCACTATCGGATGAAATATTCCAAAAAATAGTTGCTATAATTAGGTTAGCTGTTCCTTATACGGGAATGATAGTTTCAACAAGAGAATCTCAAAAAACTAGAGAAAAAGTACTACATTTAGGAGTCTCACAAATAAGCGGCGCATCATCAACAAGTGTTGGAGGATATGCAGATAGAGCAGAAGGGATTAGTGAAGAAGTTACGAGTGCACAATTTGACGTAGATGATGATAGAACTTTAGATGAAGTTGTTAACTGGTTATTAGATATGAACTATATTCCAAGTTTTTGTACTGCTTGTTACAGAGAGGGAAGAACAGGGGACAGATTTATGTCGCTATGTAAAAGTGGACAAATAGCAAATTGTTGCCAACCAAATGCACTTATGACATTAAAAGAGTACTTAGAAGATTATGCAAGTGATAATACAAAACAAGTAGGAGAAGAATTAATTTCAAAAGAAGTTAAAAAAATACCTAAAGATAAAGTAAGAAATATAGTGGAAGAAAGATTAGTTAAAATATCAAATGGAGAAAGAGACTTTAGATTCTAGTCTTGAAGATACTATAAGCTTTAATATTATAATAAAATATATAGATAATTCTATTTACGGAGAAGACAATTTATTTGTCTTCTTTTTATTATGTAAAAATTTTTAGAATAAAAGGATAATTATAATAATTTATGAATATTATTTTGTAATGGAAAATATAATTGGGGTGATAAAATTTGAAGTTAATTTGTTACAACATACATAAAGGTACAGATGAATTTAGAAGGGTAACTTTATTTCAACTTATAGATTACTTAAAATCTTTGGATTGTGATGTTATTTGTCTTCAGGAAGTTTTATATTATCAATTTAAGCTCATGAAAAAGCTGTTAAAAATG
>OKWN01000173.1_pt1 | contig 51223 bp, 42 predicted proteins | sample 1607151 | NCBI WGS metagenome assembly OKWN01 (sample SAMN07501046, study PRJEB24779) | human gut metagenome | isolation source: stool | host: human infant | place: USA: Pittsburgh, PA | reverse complement strand
CCATACCTGTTTGAGATAATATTGATGGATTAACTACTAATATATATGCCATTGTCATAAATGTAGTTATACCTGCCATTACTTCTGTTTTTGTATCTGTATTATGTTCTTCTAATTTAAAAACTTTTTGTAATAAATTTTCTTTTTTTGAACTTGATATCATTTCCATAATTTTAATCACCTTATCCCATATATTTTTCGTTAATGTTCCGTATAAAACTTATTTTTTCTTGATAATTCCTTTTAATAATTCGTGTTCCTTAAATACTTTAATAGAATAACATTTCACATTTTCTATGTCAATATTAATACCAATTTTTCACGAACATTTTTTAATTCCTATGTCATTATTATAGTCTTTTATGGTGTAAACACGAACTTTTTATTCTTTCTGCTAATAATATGCATAAAAAAAGAGAAAGTAATATACTTTCTCCTTTTTAACTAAGCTTTTAATAAACTTACTAATTTTTTTAGTTTTTCTTCATCTATACTTTTAAAAGGATTATTATCCTCTCTTATTGCAGTTCCAAAATTCCTAAAACAATACAATTAGCACCCAAACTCTTCGCTACCTGTATGTCTCTTTTCATTATTTTCAAATCTTCTTCAGTATATACAAATCCATTAGCATGTGGTCTTATCATAACATTTACAGGTATATCTACATTTTTCATTATACTTTCCATAAGTCCATAACTTGGTGTAAGTCCACCTTCAGTTAACGCACTTACAAGCTCAATTCTATCTCCTCCACATACTTCTATAGTTTTGCATCCTCTATAGTCATTCCTATTATTTCTATCATATATCTCTTTTAAATCCCCTTTTAACTATTATTTTCACTATACAATTGTAATTTTATTATTTATGTGACTAAGTTTCAACATTTTATAAAAAATCCACTTTGCTTAAGCCACTGCGTGGCGCTATGAAATTTTAGCCAACGACCTTGCTCAAAAAACAACTTTTTTACATTTCAATATTTGTTGATATTACTTAATTTCATAAGATTTACAGAAATTTAAGAACAATATAATTTCCTACAATATAAAAAGAGATAAGAATATATCTTATCTCTAATATTTTATTAATCTACTGAATCATACTCAACTTCAGTTTCAGGAACCTTAATTTCTCCATTTTTAACTTTATCAGCCATAGTATTTACATAATCAATTATATCTTGCGGTACTAGTTTTTTAGTGGAATCTGGTATACCAACTCCATCTTCTTTTAGACCGTATACTTTTTCTTTTCCTCCAGCTAATTTTCCATTTTTAAGCTCTTTAACTGTATCATACACACCAACATTTACTTTCTTTAAAGCTGATGTTAATACGTTATCTGGAGCTAAATTGCTTTGATCTTTATCTACCCCTATAGCATATTTATTTTGTTCTTTTGCAGATTCTATTGCTCCTAATCCTGTACCTCCTGCTGCTGAAAGTATTATATCCACTTTATTTGAATACATTTGATTAGCTATTGACTTACCTTTAGCAGCATCTGCAAAAGTTCCTGCAAATTGAACTTGTACATCAGCCTCATCGTTAGCTTGGTCTACACCATACTCATAGCCATATAAGAATCTATATATAACTTTATTTTCCATTCCACCTATAAAACCAACTTCATTTGTTTTAGTCATTTTACCTGCTATTAACCCTGTTAAAAATGATGCTTCATTTTCTTTAAATAATATAGGGGTTACATTTTTAGGTATCTCATCATAAGTTTCATCTATTATTGCAAATTGTTGTTCTGGATAATTTTTTGATTGAGTTTTTATATCTTCTGCCATAGTATTACCTACACCTATAATTAAATCCATACCTTCATCTGCTAATGTTTCTATATTTCCTAGGTATTCTGATGCTTGTTTTGATTCTATAACTTTTACTTCAACTCCTAATTCTTTTTGAGCTTTTTGCAATCCTTCCCATGCACTTTGGTTAAAAGACTCATCGTTAATACCACCTACATCTGCAACCATTCCTACTTTTATAACATTATTATTCGATTTTGTATTCTCTTTTTTATTGGTACACCCTATCAAGCTCATAGAAGCTATTAATATAGCTGAACTCAATACTACTATTTTTTTATAATTCATATTATGCCTCCTATTATTTTAAGAATTTATGTATTTATAATTTATAAGGTTTTAGCATTCCTAATTTTATTATTTCAATAAATTCATAAATTAATTACAAAAACTAAAAAAGTAAAAACTTAACTCTTTTAGTTTCCAATACATAAAATAAATAAGGGACAAGAAAATAAAATTTTCTTATCCCTTATTTATTTTATACATTCATTGCATCATATTCTTCTTTTGTTTCTGGAACTTCTATATCTCCATTTTTTATTTTTTCAATTATATCATTTACATAATCTATTATTTCTTGAGATACTAAATTTTTAGTAGTTTCAGGTATACCAACACCATTTTGTTTTAAACCGTAAACTTTAGCTTCCCCACCATCTAAATTTCCATTAACTAATTCTTTAACCGTATCATATACACCCACATTTACCTTCTTTAAAGCTGATGTTATTACATTTTTTGGTGCTAAATCGCTTTGATCTTTATCTACACCTATTGCATATTTATTTTGCTCTTTTGATGATTCTATAGCTCCAAGTCCTGTTCCTCCAGCTGCAGAGAATATTATATCCACACCCTTAGAGTACATTTGGTTTGCTATAGATTTTCCTTTAGCTGCATCTGCAAAAGTTCCTGCATATTGAACATTAATTTCAGCATCTTTGTTAGCTTCTTTTACTCCTGCCATATATCCATATAAGAACCTTGATATAACAGTATTATCCATACCACCTATAAATCCAACATTATTAGTTTCAGTCATTTTTCCTGCTATAAGTCCAGTTAAATAAGAAGCTTCATTTTCTTTAAATAAAATTGGTGTTACATTTTCAGGTATCTCATCATAAGTTTCATCTATTATTGCAAATTGTTGTTCTGGATAATTTTCTGCTTGAGTTTTTATATCTGCCGCCATAGTATTACCTACACCTATAATTAGGTCCATACCTTCATCTGCTAAAGTTTCTATATTTCCAAGATATTCTGATGCTTGTTTTGATTCTATTACTTTTATTTCAATTCCCAAATCTTTTTCAGCTTGTTGAAGACCTTCATATGCAGATTGATTAAATGATTCATCATTTATGCCTCCAACATCAGATACCATACCGACTTTTATATTTGTTTTTTCATTTGTATCTGCTTTGCTATTATTACAGCCAACTAGATTTAAAGCTCCTAAAATTATTGCTGTACTTAAAGCTATTGTCTTATTTAATTTCATATTTATTCCTCCAGTGTCATTATATTGAATGTCTATGTGTGTGTTTATTAAATAAAAATTAAGGAGCAAAAGAAAAAATTCTTTTGCTCCCCAATTTATATTATTCCCATTCAATAGTTCCTGGTGGTTTTGAAGTTATATCATAAACTACTCTATTAGCTCCGTCCACTTCATTAACTATTCTATTTGATATCTTTTCTAAAACATCATAAGGCATTTTGTACCAATCTGAAGTCATTCCGTCAGAAGATGTTACAGCTCTTAAACCTACTAAATAAGCATAAGTTCTTTCGTCTCCCATAACTCCAACTGTCTTAACATCTGGTAATGTAGCAAATGCTTGCCATATTTTTTTGTAAAGACCAGCTTTTTTAAGCTCTTCCATATATATAGCATCAGCTTCTCTTAAGATATCACATCTTTCTTTTGTAACTTCTCCTATTACTCTTATCCCTAATCCTGGTCCTGGGAATGGATGTCTAAATATTAATCCTTCTTCTATACCAAGCTCTAAACCTATTTTTCTAACCTCATCTTTAAATAATTCTCTTAAAGGCTCTACTATTTGGAATTCTATATCTTCTGGTATTCCGCCAACATTGTGGTGAGATTTTATTGTAGCAGATTCTCCACCATGTCCACTTTCTACAACATCTGGATATATAGTTCCTTGAACTAAGAAGTCCATTTTTCCAAGTTTATTTGATTCTTCTTCAAATACTCTTATAAATTCTTCACCTATGATTTTTCTCTTAGCCTCAGGTTCAGTCACTCCCTTTAACTTACCTAAGAATCTATCTTCACAGTTAACTCTGATTAAGTTCATATCAAACTTATCTCTGAATATTCTTTCTACATCATTTCCTTCATTTTTTCTAAGTAAACCATGATCAACGAATACACATGTTAAGTTATCACCTATAGCCTTATGAACAAGTACTGCAGCAACTGATGAATCAACTCCACCACTTAGTGCACAAAGTACTTTTTTATCTCCTATAGTTTCTTTTAATTGTTTTATTTTATCGTTTATAAATGAATCTGTAGTCCAGTCTCCACTAACATTACAAATATTGTATAAGAAGTTTCTAAGTATTTTATCTCCTTCTAAACAATGTTCAACTTCTGGATGGAATTGGACTCCATAAAGATTTTTTTCTTTATTTTCTATAGCTGCAACTGGACAATCTGCTGTATGAGCTATAACTTCAAATCCAGGAGCTACTGCATCAACTAAGTCAGTATGACTCATCCAAACTGTATTTGTAGATATTCCTTCAAATAATTTTGACTCATGATATGTTATAGATGTTTTTCCATATTCTTTTTCAGCTGTGTTACCTTTTCTAACAACTCCACCTAGTACATGAGACATTATTTGATGTCCATAACATATACCAAGTATTGGTACACCTATTTCAAATATTTCTTTTGATATAGATGGAGAGTCTGGTAAGTATGCACTATTAGGTCCTCCAGTAAATATTATTCCTTTTGGGTTTTTAGCTTTTATTACTTCTATGTCTGTACTGTAAGGTAATATCTCACAGTAAACATTGTTCTCTCTTACTCTTCTAGCAATTAATTGGTTGTATTGACCTCCAAAGTCAATAACTAATACTAATTCATGTTTCATTACATCATATCTCCTTGCATACTGTAGTTTGGTGCTTCTTTTGTTATTGTTATATCATGCGGATGACTTTCTTTTAATGAAGCTGCTGTTATTTTAACAAATTCCGCTGTTTCTTGTAAGTCTTTTATAGTAGGTGCTCCACAATATCCCATTCCAGATCTTAGACCACCTATCATTTGGTATGTTATATCTTCTGCTTTACCTTTATAAGCAACCATTCCTTCAACACCTTCTGGAACTAATTTCTTAGCTCCATCTTGGAAGTATCTATCTTTTGAACCATCTTCCATAGCTGCTATAGATCCCATTCCTCTATAAGTTTTGTATGATCTTCCTCTATAAAGAACTGTTTCTCCTGGACTTTCATCAGTTCCAGCGAACATCGATCCCATCATACATACATTTGCTCCAGCAGCTAATGCTTTAACTATATCTCCAGAGTATTTTATTCCACCATCTGCTATTACTGGTATGCCATACTTAGCAGCAGCTTCAGCACAATCCATAACTGCTGTTACTTGAGGAACACCTATACCTGCGACAACTCTTGTTGTACATATCGATCCAGGTCCTATCCCTACTTTTACGCAGTCAGCTCCAGCTTCTATTAATGCTTCACAACCTTTAGCAGTTGCAACATTTCCAGCTATAACTTGTAAGTCTGGATAAGCAGATTTTATCTTTTTAACAGCTTCTATAACACCTTTCGAGTGTCCATGAGCACTATCTAAAACAATTACATCTACTTTTGATTCGTATAATGCTTTTACTCTATCTAATAAATCTCCAGTTATACCAACTGCCGCACCACATAAAAGTCTTCCCCCTTTATCTTTTGCAGAGTTTGGATATTGGATTTTCTTCTCTATATCTTTTATTGTTATTAAACCTTTTAAATGATTTTCTTCATCTACTATTGGTAATTTTTCAATTTTATGTTTTTTAAGAATTTGCTCAGCTTCTTCTAAAGTAACACCTTCTCTAGCTGTTACTAAATTATCTTTAGTCATAGCATCTTCTATTCTTTTAGACATATCTTTTTCAAACTTTATATCCCTGTTTGTTATTATTCCAATAAGTTTTTTATCTTCATCTATTATTGGAACTCCTGATATTCTAAATTTCCCCATTATATTGTCAGCATCTTGAATTGTATGGTCTTTTGTTAAGTAAAATGGATCCACAATTACTCCACTTTCGCTTCTTTTTACTCTATCAACTTCTGAAGCTTGTTCTGCAATAGACATATTCTTGTGAATTATACCTATACCACCTTGTCTAGCCATAGATATTGCCATTTTTGATTCTGTAACAGTATCCATACCAGCACTCATTAATGGTATATTTAATTGTATTGTCTTAGTTAAGTATGTTTGTGTATTTATCTCTTTTGGTAATATTTCAGATTTTTGAGGTATTAATAAAACATCATCAAAAGTTAATCCTTCTTTTATTATTTTAGCCATACTAATTCTCCTTTCAATTTAGCCCACTTTATATTTAAATATTTCAAATTTTTTATATAAAAAAACCTGTATAGTTTCCACCTTTTTTACTAAAAAGTGAAATCACTATACAGGTTTTAAAAATATGCTACAAAACTGCCTAAAATTAAGCAGTTAGTAAATTTTAAATATGTATAATAATTTCACTCATAGTCAAGATTTTTACGGTATCTCGGTAGAAACTCTCAGACCTTATTTCTGAGTATATACGAGTGATTTTGTTTTTAAAATTTTCGTTATTTGCCTTATGTTTGAATAATAATTTACCAAAATAATTCGCTTATGTCAACAAATTTTTACTATTTTCTTCATCAACTATTATATTTATACTCTAATAAACTTATTTAATCTACATATTTGGGTTAATTACTATAATTTAATATCATTAATATCAGTTTTATACTTTAATTAATTTACTGTTATAATATAGATACTTAACTTTTATCGATACAGAAATTGCATTTTTTAATATAATGTTTTATATGCTAGATATTTTTCTATATATGTTATCTATATCTAAGTCATACCTATTATTATTTTAATTTATTAATAGTAGATGCTAAATATCCTGCCCCAAAACCATTGTCAATGTTTACTACAGAAATACCAGAAGCACAACTATTAAGCATAGCTAGAAGTGGAGCTAATCCATCAAAATTTGCTCCATACCCTACTGATGTAGGTACCGCAATAACTGGCACATCTACTAGACCCCCTACTACGCTAGGAAGAGCTCCTTCCATACCTGCAACTGCCACAATTACTCTAGCCTTTTCAATTATCTCTCTATTATTAAGTAATCTATGAATTCCAGCAACTCCCACATCATATAATCTTTCAACTTTATTTCCAAAGAATAAAGCCGTATAATATGCTTCATCTGCCACAGGTATATCCGATGTGCCACCTGTAACAATTAAAATCGTTCCCTTACCCTTATCTTCTATTTCTTCATTTTCTATTCTTAATATTTTAGATAATAAATCATATTTTGCATGGGGATATAATTTTGAAATTTTATCAAAAGTAGTTTTCTCACATCTAGTTCCAAGTATATTACTACCTTTTTCATTCATCTTTTCTATAATCCCCAGTATATGCTCATCACTTTTACCCTTGCAGTATATTACCTCTGGATATCCATTTCTTATACTCCTGTGATGATCAATATGAGCATATCCTATATCTTCATAGGGTAAGTCTTTTAATTTTTCTAAAGCATCTTCTATTTTTAAGTTATTATTCTTAACATCCTCTAATAATTTTTTTAAATCCATAATTCCCCTCTTTGATATTCTTTTTTATATATAATTATACCTTATTATTTTATTTAAATCATAACTATTTATTAATTACCTAGAGCTTTCCCATCTCTTCTCGAATCTGCTCCACCTATTAGTTTACCATTTTTATATTGAACGCCCTGTACCCCGCCAAAATGTTTATCATAACCGTCTTCATATTTTTCAATCTTATGACCCATAGCTTCAAGTTTATTTATAGTTTCATCACTTATTCCACCTTCATAAACAATTTTATCTTTAGTGTTATCATACATTCTATAAGTATCTATAGCCTCTTGTATATCCATATCATAGTCTATAACATTACTAATAACTTGCGTTATAGTAGGAATAATCCTAGACCCTCCAGGAGAACCAAGAACCATAAGAGGAGTACTATCTTCATTTAATACTATTGTTGGGCTCATAGAACTTAAAGGTTTCTTTCCACCATCAACAGAGTTTGGTGAATCTGATTCTGGAGAAAAATCACTTATCTCATTATTTAATACAAAACCATAATCATCCACTACTAATCCTGACCCAAAAGTCCAGTTTATAGTTTGAGTTACAGCAACCATATTACCATCTTTATCTGCTACTGAATAATGAGTTGTATCTTCATGTTCATAAATCCATGGATCATCCGCTTTATATTCTTGAGAATAATTCATATCAATTTTATCAGCTAACGCCTTGGCATAATATTTATTTAGCAATCCAAAAGTTGGTACATCAATAAACTCTTGGTCTCCCATATATTTAGCTCTATCTTCGTATACCATTTTGAATGTCTCAGACAATAGATGATATCTTTCCGGTGAATATATTCCATACTTTGAAATATCAAAATTCTCCAATATATTTAAAGATTGAATAACATGAGTTCCACCAGATGACGGTAACGGTGACGATATTATAGTTTTACCTCGATAAGTGCCTTGTAAAGGTTCTGACTCTTCAACTTTATAGTTCGCCAAATCTTCTAAAGTAATTATTCCACCATATTTTTTTGCTGTTTCTACTATAGATTTGGCCATATCTCCTGTATAAAATCCATCCTTACCCTCTTTAGATATTAGTTTCAAAGTATTAGCTAGATCTTTATTCTTATATAAATCTCCAACATTGTAATAATTCCCATCTTTATTAAGAATTAAATTTTTTAATTCTGGGTATTTCCCCATCATGTCTTTTACACTTTTCATGTCTTTTAGAAGTGTTGGCGTGACATAGAATCCATTTTGAGCCAAATTAATAGCAGGTGTCATAACTTCTTCTAATGTAAGATTTCCCGATCCATACTTTTCGAAAGCATATATTAATCCAGCCACCTGTCCTGGTACTGCTACTGACTTTCCACCACTTTTATTTTCACCATTAGCTACTTTCCCTTTAGAGTCTAAATTCCACATATATGGATTCGCTGCTGATGGTGCAGTTTCTCTAAAGTCTATATACACATTTTTTCCCTCTTTGTTTCTTATAATCATGCATCCACCGCCCGCTATTCCTGTAGCATTTGGCTCTACAACACATAAAGCAAATCCTGTTGCAATAGCCGCATCAACTGCATTACCTCCAGCTTTAATAATTTCTAACCCAGCTTGAGAAGCCTCGTATTTTCCTGAGGAAACTACAGCTCCTTTACCTGTGGCGCTTCTTCCTTCTTTAGTTAGATGATTTTCATCATCCCAAAGTTTCCATCCACTATTATCAGATACCACACCTGTAGATTCTTTTTCTATTTCTTCTATTTTTATTTCATTAGTCTTTATTTGATTTCTTTCAACTTTATCATCATTGTTGCAACCTGTAGAAAATGTCATTACTATCGTTATACATAATATTATTGCAAAAATTTTATTAAATTTTAACATGATGTCCTCCTAAAATATCAACTTCCGAAAAACTACTCAATAATTTTTATATAAAAACATATTTTATCATATTATTTGGAAAATTAAAAATAATCATGTTATATATACAAAAAAAGAGAACTCATAGAGTTCTCTCTTATTTTAAATTATTAATTATACTACATCATTCCTGGCATTCCTGCTCCCATAGCCGCAGCTTTATCTTCTTTTTCTGGAATATCAGCAACAGCAGCTTCTGTTGTCAAGAATACTCCTGCTATAGATGCAGCATTTTGAAGAGCACTTCTAGTAACCTTAGTTGGATCAACTATACCAGCTTCTATCATGTTTACATATTTTTCATTTAATGCATCAAATCCTACTTCTGGATCTTCAGCTATTACATTTTGAACTATTACAGCACCTTCAAGACCTGCATTTATTGCAATTTGTCTTAATGGTTCTTCTAATGCTTTTCTTACTATTTTAGCTCCTAGTTGTTCTTCTCCTTCTAGAGTTTCAACTAGTTTATCTAAAACTGGTATTGTACTAACTAAAGCAGTACCACCACCGGCAACTATACCTTCTTCAACAGCAGCTCTAGTTGCATTTAAAGCATCTTCTATTCTTAATTTCTTTTCTTTCATTTCTACTTCTGTAGCTGCACCAACTTTAACTACTGCAACTCCACCAGATAACTTAGCTAATCTTTCTAATAATTTTTCTTTATCGAAATCAGAAGTTGTAACTTCTACTAAATGTTTTATTTGATTAACTCTATTTTGTATATCTTCTTTTTCTCCATGACCACCAACTATAGTAGTACTATCTTTTACTACTTTAACTGAAGAAGCTCTACCTAACATTCCTAAGTCAGCCTCTTTTAAGTCATATCCTACTTCTTCTGATATTACAACACCACCAGTAAGAGTAGCTATATCTTGAAGCATTTCTTTTCTTCTGTCACCAAATCCTGGAGCTTTAACTGCAACTATTTCACAAACTCCTCTTAATTTGTTAAGTACTAATGTAGATAATGCTTCACCTTCCACATCCTCTGCTATTATTAATAGTCTCTTACCTTGTTCAACTATTTTATTTAAGATAGGAAGTAACTCTTGTATATTAGATATTTTCTTATCAGTTATTAATATATAAGGATCATTTAAAACTGCTTCCATTTTATCCACATCTGTAACCATATATGCAGAAACAAATCCTCTGTCAAATTGCATACCTTCAACAGTTTCTAATTCTGTATTCATAGTCTTAGATTCTTCTACAGTTATAACACCTTCTTTTCCTACTACTTTCATAGCTTCAGCTATTAATTTACCTATTTCATCATCTCCTGAAGATACAGCACCAACTTGAGCTATTTCTTCTTGACTTTCTATTGTTCTTGATTGTTTCTTTAATTCTTCAACTGAAGCTTCTACAGCTTTTTGTATACCTTTTCTAATTATTATTGGATTAGCTCCTGCTGTAACATTTTTTAAACCTTCTCTTATTATTGCTTGTGCTAAGACTGTAGCTGTTGTTGTACCATCTCCAGCTACATCATTTGTTTTAGTAGCAACTTGCTTAACAAGCTGAGCTCCCATATTTTCAAATCTATCTTCTAATTCTATTTCTTTTGCTATAGTAACACCGTCATTCGTTATTAGAGGTACTCCAAACATCTTGTCTAGTATAACATTTCTTCCTTTTGGTCCAAGAGTAACCTTAACTGTATCTGCTAATTTATTTACTCCAATTTCTAATGCTTTTCTTGTATCTTGCGCAAATCTAATATCCTTTGCCATCTTCATACCCTCCTAAATTTTACTCAATAACAGCTAATATATCGCTTTGTCTTAAAATTATGTATTCTTCTGAGTCTATCTTAACTTCATTTCCTGCATATTTTGAGTATATTACTTTATCTCCAACTTCAACTTCCATTTTAACTTCATTTCCATCTACAAATCCTCCTGGCCCAACTTCTATTACTTGTGCCATTTGAGGTTGTTCTTTTGCTGAACCTGGTAAAATAATACCACTTGCAGTTTTTTCTTCTGCTTCAACTTTCTTGATTACTACTCTGTCTGCTAAAGGTCTTATTTTCATAATTTATCCCTCCTAAAATAGAATTATATTATAAAATTTAGTTATTATTATTTTTTATCACTCTATATCTTAGAGTGCTAACAAGATAATAATAAACCATTTTTATAAAATTTTCAACTTATTTTTGAACCTTTATTTCTATATAAATATTTATCATTAAAGTTTAATTTTATACCATAATTATTTTGAAAAAAGCTTACACTTTCAATATTAGAAAGAGTAAGCTTAATTAATTCATAAATTCTGTGTACTTATCAAGAACTTCTTCAGGATTTCCTATCATTTTAATTACACCATCATGCATCCACATTACAGTATCACAAAGTTCTTTTAAAGTAGAAATATTATGAGAAACTATAACCACTGTTCTTTTTTTATCAGAAATTAGTTTTTTCATTTTTTTATAGCTTTTCTTTTTAAATTTTTGGTCACCTACACTTAATACTTCATCAATAAGCATTATATCTGTTTCCAATATAGCTGTGATAGAAAATGCTAACTTCGAAAACATTCCACTAGAATATGTTTTAACAGGCATATCTATAAATTTACCTAATTCAGCAAATTCTATTATTTCATCCATTTTACTTCTTATTTCTTCTTCTGAAAATCCAAGTAGCATTCCTGATAAAAGAATATTTTCTCTACCAGTTAAACTTTTATTAAATCCAACTCCTATAGATAATAATGACACTGACTTGTCATGTAAGTCTATATTTCCTTCATCTGGTGAAAATATTCCAGCCAATGCCTTTAACATTGTAGATTTTCCACTTCCATTTTTACCTATTATACCTAAAATCTGACCCTCTTTTAAATTAAATGATACGTTTTTTACAGCTTTAAATTCTGTAACTTTTGCTTTTTTCAATTTTAATAAATTCTTTTTTATAGAATAAGCTTTCATACTTTTATAAGTTATACTTAAATTATTCACTTCTATAGCTAAATTTTTGTCCCTCATTATATCACCTTCACATAACTATTTTCATTTTTATATATTGTTTTCACACCTACTATTGATATAATTAATCCCACTACTATCCATAATAAAAGAACCTTTAAAGAAGGTCTATCACCATACAATAAGCACTTTCTAAAAGAAGATAATAAAAATGCAATTGGATTACATTTCAATAAAATATCCGAATAAGGTGATGCTATACGACTTTCTATAGAATAAAAAATCCCAGTCATATAAAATACCGCCCTTAATACTATATTTACTATATTTGACAAATCCTCTATGAATACACCAAAGTGTAGTAAAATCGTCATAAAACCAAAATTTATAATCCAAAGAGTTATCATTACAGGTATTATATACAGTACGTTCCATGTTATTGAAACCCTAGAAACAATCATCATAAGAACTACTATTCCAAAGCAAATCATCATTTTAAATCCATTAACTAACATTTTAGAGAAAATCAATACAAACTTAGGTATATAAACTTTAGATACAATAGACTTATTAGCTTTCACCATCTTAACACTATTTTTCATATTTCTATTAAAAAAATCCCAAGCCATTATACCTATAAAAATAAAAATCGGAAAGTTTTCTTCCCTTGCATCAAAGACTACACCAAATATAAAAGAATATATTAGCATAAAACATAATGGTTCCAATATCCACCATACCCAGTTTAAATAAGAGCTAGCCACCTCCGCTTTTAGTTCTGATTTAGCTGAATATATGGCATACTTATAATATTTTTTAAAATCATTAATAAATCTGTCCATAATATTCTCCCCTGATATTATAAAATCTCTACATATTTTACCTTTTTATACCAATTAATTACTAATTTTATGTTAGCAGATTAAATAATGACTTTCAATTATAAAACCTTATTTTCTAATAAAGAATATTTATAATAAATTTTAATAAATTAAAAAGCATGATATTTAATATTAAAAATAACATGCCTTTTATAATAATGGGGAAAAAAGTCTTGATATAGACTCTTTAACTTTCATAAATGTATTTCTACTTTCAAACTTCATTCTTTCTAATTCTTCACTATTATCTAAATCCGCCATGAAGTCTTTTTTTATTTCTTCAATAATTTTCCTATCATATATGAAAGCATTAACTTCAAAATTCAATTTGAAACTTCTCAAATCCATATTTGCAGACCCTGTGGAAGCCATAAAATCATCTATAATTATAACCTTTGAATGTAAAAATCCTTTATTGTACAAGTATACTTTTCCACCAGACTCCAATATTTCTTGGAAGTAAGAGTATGATGCAGTATTTACAATTTTATGATCTGCAATTTTAGGAAACAGAATTATAAGTTCTACACCACTTAATGCTGCACATTTTAGAGCCTTAAGCAAGCTTTCATCTGGTATAAAATATGGAGTTTCTATATATATACTCTTTTTCGCCTGGCATATTGCATAAAAATATGCATAATGCATAGATTCCCAATCTGAATCTGGACCACTAGCTACAATTTGCATCATAGAGTTTCCTTTGATATTTAACTTAGGAAATAATTTTTCTTCTAATAATACTTCTTTAGTATTGTAATACCAGTCGGTTAAGAAAATCATCTGTAACATATAAACAGAAGTTCCTTCTATCCTTATATGAGTGTCCCTCCAGTATCCAAACTTTTTATTTTTTCCTATATATTCATCACCAATATTTATTCCACCTGTATATCCTATTTTTCCATCTATAATTACAATTTTTCTATGATTTCTGTAATTAATCTGTCCTCCTATTGGTATAGTAATCTTTCCCTTTAAGTATGGTATTATTTCTATACCATGCGTTCTCATTTCGTTAAAAAATTTCCTATGGAACCAAAACCTCCAACAACCTACATCATCATAAATTATTCTTATTTTCACTCCAGCTTTTGCTTTTTCTATTAGTTCTTTTTTTATCTGTTCTCCAATTTCACTATCTTTAATTATAAGATATTCTAAATGAATATGATCTTTTGCATTTCGTATGTCTTTTACTAAATTTTTAAATTTTTCATTTCCATCTACATAAATTTCCACATTATTATTAATCGTAAATGGAAAAATACCTGTATTAAGCAGTAAACTAACTACTCTTAACACTCTAAAATCTATATTTTCACTGTATGGCAATTTTCCTTCTTTTATCATGATACTTTGACCTTTGGCTAATTCCTTCATCTCATCCAAATTAAATAAAAGATTCTCTTTTTTCATATTATTTGCCATCTTATATGTTTTTTTCATTTTTATTTTTCTAATATTTCTTCCTAGTACAGCATAAATCAATATTCCTACTACTGGAAATAACATAAAAATCAAAATCCATATCAGTGTTTTCGAAGGATCCCTATTTTCTAATATAAGTTTTATAGAAACAATAGCACTTAGTATATAAAAGAGTGCTAAAATGACCTTTAAAACCATCCCATTATTTTCATCTCCTTAGGATTTATCTACCTATTCCTAATTCTCTTGCATAGTAGAATAAATATTGTTGAGCAAACCCCGCCAAATTTCCAAATTTATCTAATGCAAATTTTCTTATTTTAGGCAAACTTAAATTATCTTCCACATAAAATTCTTCCATAACTCTCTTTACCCAAACATCCACTGGGAATGTATCATATTTTTGCATTCCAAATAGTGTAATACAGTCTGCGACCTTTGGACCTACTCCATTAAATTTGACTAATTCTTTTATACACTCATCTGTATTTAACTTTCTATAAGATAAAACATCAACATTATTTTCACTAACATAATCAACTACACTTTTGATATACTTATCTCTAAATCCTGTTTGACAAGCTCTGATTTCTTCAACAGATGCCCTACTTAACTCCTCAGGTGTTGGAAAGGCATAATACTTTTTACCTCTATATTCACCTATAAATTTACCATATTTTTCTGATAAATTATTTATTGCTCTTTGAATCATCGGTATTCTATTATTTGCAGATATAATAAAAGATATAAGCATTTCCCATCCATCTTGCTGTAGTATTCTTATCCCTTGTCCAAATTCTGTTGCTTTTTCTAAATATTCATCCATTATTCTCAATTGATTTTTTATTTTGCCGTAGTCTCTTCCTAAATCAAAATAATCAAACCATATATTTTCAAAGTCTTCCTTATTAGTATTATCAAAAATAATTAAATCATTTTCTTTTTTTACATTTATAACTTTTCCTTGAACTACCCCTGTATATGAACCATCTTCTTGTCTAATCCATCTAAAACATTGGCCACAATCAAAAACATGTTGTGGTTCAAAATCTTCATTTATTCCTTCTAGTATAATTTGGTTATCTTTTTCTATAATGTTCATTTTTTATTTCCTTTCCTATTTATATCTATTTATATTATTTTTGATTTTTCTATAATATATCCTTATTTTATAAAATCTAAATTTTTACAATTATATTCTTTATTATATATACCTTATTTTAATTAATTTACACATGGTATGATATATAAATTTAGCGGCCAGTGAAAAATCACTGCCCGCTTTTACGCAATATTATATAATTTTTTGAATTTTTCTATGGTAAAGGTATTTTTTATATAATTATTATACTAGATTTCTATCTAAAATAAACACTTAATTTTGTATGAATAGTTCATATGTTTCTTCAAACTCTGCTATGTCTATATCACTTTCCAAAGTCTTCTTTTCAGTACCATAACTTCCAAATATTATGATGGCTAGAATATTTTCCTTTATATATTTATAATACACAAATTCTATTATATTTTATAAGTAAAAATCACTACTTCACTTTAGAAAGTTTCCTATAATTTAGAGCTTATATTTAAATATTCCTTGACCACATGTACAAAATATTAAACCATACCTAAAAAGCTGTAGCACCTATAAGTACTACAGCTTTTAAATACTATTTAACTCTAACTATTCTTACACCATAAGGTTCTAACTCTAAAGTTGCCTCTATTTTATCATTATTTTCCATATCTATTAAGTTAAAGTCTTTAATATCAATAGTCTTATCTTCATCTGTGAAGTTCATAAAGAATACAAATTCATTATTTTCATCTCTACGAACTTGAGCATTAATACCTGTAGGTAAGTCTAATTCTATAGCTCTTTGTAATTGTATCTTCTTCGCAACACTTCTATAGAAATCTGTTAAGAACTCATCATTATTTCTAAATGCTATATAGTAAGCTTCACCTTGTCCAAACTTATTGCAAGTTAACGCAGGCATACCTTTATAGAAATCTGTTTTGTAAGTTGCAAGAACTTCTGCACCTTCTGAATGTATTAAATCACAGAATATTTTTGCCTTATATTCACCTTTCATAGAAAGACTATTATTGTCTTCTATAGTTACATAGTTTACATCTTCATCATAAAGAGCATCTAACTCTTCAGACCATATACCTGTAACTTTTCTAAGTGGACCTGGGAATCCTCCTAAGAAACATAAGTCATTTTCATCAACTATTCCACTCCAGTAAGTAGTTACTAGAGTTCCTCCATTTTTTACAAACTCTTCTAGTCTTTCTCCAACACCTGGTCTTACCATATAAAGCATTGGTGCTACCACAACCTTATATTTAGAGAATTCACAGTCCATGTTTATAACATCTACTGGAATTGACATATCCCAAAATGCTTTGTAGTGCTTTTGAACTGTATCATGATAATCCTTTTTCTCTATTCTTGGACCTTGAGCATCATTTACAGCCCAGAAGTTTTCCCAATCGTAAATAACTGCTACTTCTGGTTCTACAGATGTTCCTATTACATCTGTAAGATTACTTAATATCTCACCAACCCTTGTTACATCTCTAAATACTCTAGTATTTTCATGTCCACAATGGTCAACTACAGCTCCATGGAACTTTTCTGATGATCCTCTACTTTTTCTCCATTGGAAATACTGTACAGTATCAGATCCATGTGCTACTGCTTGAAGAGAAGATAATACATGCATACCTGGTCTTCTTAATTTAGCCACTGGTTGCCAGTTTGTTGAACTTGGAGAACTTTCCATCATCATAAATGGTTTACCATTTAATATTGATCTATTTAAGTCATGAACAAATCCAATTCTACTACCTTCATGAGCATCTGATCTCTCACCATGCCAGTAAGGATAGTTATCCCAAGATACTACATCTAAGTAAGGTGCAAATTTCCAGTAATCAATTCCTCTTTCAAGTGATATATAATCATGGAAGTTTGTAGTTACAGGAATATCTGGAGATATTTCTTTTAAAATACTTCTTTCATGCTTATAGTAATCTAGAGTTTGGTGAGTTACAAATCTCATCCAATCTAAGTTCAATCCATGTAGCGCTGGCTCTCCGTGTGGAGCTGGTGCTTCTATTTCACTCCAATCATTAAATGTATGACTCCAGAATTTACTCCACCATGCATGGTTTAATTTGTCTAAATCATTGTCATATTTTTCTTTTAAATACTCTCTAAATGCTTCTTCACATAAAGGACAGTTACATTGTCCTTCAAACTCATTTGAGATATGCCACATAATTAATGCTGGATGGTCCTTATATCTCTCTGCTAATAATCTATCTATTATTGCGATTTTTTCTCTATATATAGGAGATGTATAACAGTGATTATGACGCTCCCCATATAAGTTTCTCACTCTATTTGGTGTTACTCTTAAAGTTTCTGGATATTTGTGAGCCATCCACGCTGGTTTAGCTCCACTTGGAGTGGCAAGAATAACATAATTTCCGTTTTTGTGCATTAAATCCATTATTTCATCTAACCATTCAAATTGGAAAACTCCTTCTTGTGGTTCTAGCATAGTCCATGAGAATATACCTACTGCTACCACATTAGAATGAGATAGTTTCATTAATCTAATATCTTCTCCCCATATACCCGGCACATCAATCCATTGTTCTGGGTTATAATCTGCTCCATGAAGCATTTTATCTATTTTCGAGCTTATTGGTCCAAAATTTTTCAAAATAATCCCCCCATATTTTAACTAATCAACAAAGTATTTAGGAAAATTCACCAATCTACTTTGTTGATTGTATTTTTATATTTTTTATATCTAGTTTTTAATGTATTTTACTGAGTTTTATAAGCTAATCATAAATTACATATCATTAAGCACTAGTTTTTATTCTTTCATTTGCTATATCTTTACCAACTTTTTTCTCATATTTTCTCCAACATATTTCCGCAAACCCTAGGAATACAACCAATCCTAATACATTATAAAGTAGTACAAATACTGGATTAGTTGCTCCTGCCTCTAACGTTCCATTGAAGTATGCAGCAAATGTATCTGGTGATGGAATTGAAGATATTATAAACACAAATGTAAATAATACTAATAATAAAACTCCTAAACTTATTCCAAGTCCTCTAGATCCAACTTTAAAACTTCTTTCCATGTCATCTTTTTTAGCTCTTAATACTATGTATCCAACTAGGAAGAATAATACCGGTATTAATGAAGTAGATGCTGTCATGTTTATTAACATTTCTAGTAAATTATCTATAGAACCTATTCCTAAAGCTGGTATTATTAATAATATTGTTACTATTATAGCTTGAAGATATAGTGCATTTACAGGATTTCCATTATTATCTGTCTTTGAAACCCAACTACCAAATATACCTTCTGGTATTTCAGAGAATAATACTTTTACAGGTGCAGCTGTCCATAGTACTAATGAACCTAAACTTGCAAGTAACATTATAAATCCTACAATATTTGTAACTATGTTTCCTAAACCATAGTGAGCTCCTAAAATTTTAAATGCATCAAATAATCCGTTAGAGAAGTTTCCTGATAAAGTTTCAGCTGGAACAATTAAACCTACAGATACTGCTCCTAAAGCATATAATCCTCCAACAATTATAGTAGATATTAACATTGTCCTTATAAATGTTTTGTTTCCACCTTTTACATCTTTAATATATACTCCTATACTTTCAGCTCCACCAACAGCTTGTAATACCCAAGCTAAAACCATAAAGTAAGTCCAGTTAAACTTTGGCATAATCGCTTCAGTAGTAAATTCTTGAGCTGGTGCTTTTCCAAAGAATATGATAACCCCAAATGATAAAACTATAAATCCTAATCCTAATACAATTCTAGCTATTCCAGAAAGATTTGTAATTTTAGCTATCCAAGATACACCTTTTGTTGATACAAAAGTTACTATCCAGAATAATATTATTGATATTATTGATATTAATACGGTTTTCCCCTCGAATACATTTATCCCTGTAAATGTGAATGACGCATATATTAATACTTTTGGTAATAATGATGTAAAGAAAAATAAATTTACAAAGAAATATGACCAAGATCCTAAAAATGCCCATCTTGCACCTAGAGATTTTTTTATCCAGCTATTTATCCCTGATTCCGAATCTGAACTTGCTGATGCAAATTCCCCAATCATCAACGCAAATGGGAAGAAATAAAATATAGTTCCAAATATGTATGATGGTATTGTAGCTAATCCAATATTTACACTACTATCAATAATGTTTCCAAATGAAAATACTGCTGTAAATGTCATAAGCATTAGTGCTTTAGAACTTAGACTTCCTCTTTCCTCTTTCATACTATAATCCTCCTAATAAAATATAAATCGTACTCAAAAAACGTTTTCTTGGGATTATAATATCATCTATAATTTTATTTATCAATGCATTAATGTTTCTAGATTTTATACTATTGTTGTCTATATATTTATAAGTTTGACAAAATTCCCTATTTATTTTATATTTTTAATATAAATTTTAATTAAAAGGAGAATTTAATGAATAGAATAGGTATTTTTTCAACTGAATTAAAACCTAGTAATGAATTATATATTTTTGAATGTGGATATGAACATTGCGAACCAAGAGACCCTTATCAATATGAACCTATTGATTATTACTTAATTCACTATATACTAGAAGGAGAAGGATTATTTTTTATAAATGATCAGTGTTATCATTTAAAAGCAGGAGATGGATTTTTTATTCCTCCTGATACTGCTAACAATTACTATGCTCTAGCAGATAATCCTTGGGTTTATAGATGGATTGGAATAAACGGTATCAAAGCTAAAGAATTATTATCAATGTGTGGATTCAAAAATGATAACTTTATTTTTAGATATGATAAAGATAATAAATTAGACAACTATTTTAGAAATATTTATGAATGCTGTTGTCATAATGATTTGTATATGGCATTAGGTTATTTGTATCAATTTTTCTCTTTATTAAAGATTGATGAGTATGAAGAAGTTGTAGATGGTTATTCTAATTCTAATGAATATATTCATAAAGCTTTAGATTATATTAAAGATAACTACTACAAAAGCATAACAGTTTCAGATGTAAGTAATTACCTTACTATTGATAGGAGCTATTTTTATAAAATATTTAAAGAAAGTATGATGACTACTCCTCAACAATACATAATTGAATTTAGAATAAAAAAAGCCTGTTCTCTGCTTAGAAAAAGTAGTTATTCTATTAGTAGAATAAGTGATTTAGTTGGTTTTTCATCTCAAGCATACTTTTCAAAAGTATTTAAGAAAACACTTAATATAACTCCTTTTGAGTACAGAAAAACATTTATTAAATAAGTGAAATGTTTACTAATAGATATTTTAATACAAAAATCCCATAGAATAGACTTTTATCATCTATTCCATGGGATACAGTTTACAAATTACATTCCTAATTCTTTAAACTCTCTACTTCCTGGCTTAACTAACTCTACCTTACCTTCTTTACAAATTGGACACTCATCAGCTTCATGAACTTGTATATCTAATTTTATAGCACTATATATTGGCATTCCTATATCTTCACTAGTTCTGTTTGCTATACAAGCAACTCCTATTACTTCTCCACCTAAAGCTTCTAAACATTTCTTAGTTTCTATAGTTGATTTACCAGTTGTAACAACATCCTCTGCTATTATTATTTTAGCTCCTGGTTTAACTTCAAATCCTCTTCTAAGTTGCATTACTCCGTCTTTTCTCTCAGTGAATACTGATTCTTTTCCTAATTGTCTTCCTAATTCGTAAGAAACTATTACTCCACCCATTGCTGGTCCTACTACTAAATCTATTCCTAAATCTTTTATCTGCTCAACAACTGTGCTTAATACTTGCTCTGCATATTCTGGGAATCTTAATACCTTTGCACATTGTACATATCTGTTACTATGCTTTCCTGATGATAATAAGAAATGTCCTTCTAATAATGCATCACTTTTCTTTAATATTTCAACTACATCTACTTTACTCATTTGTTTACTCCTCCGATTGTTTAATATTTATTGTAAATTATTTTTTCACTAATATTTATTAGTTATTTTTAACTTTGTTTTTTAATAAATCACTACTTATATTTATATAATTCCTCTTATTTCATCAAGAGTTTTAATTCCTTCTTGTTTCATAAACTTTTCTATTCCATCTATTATCTCAAGTCCTATTTTGGGATTTACAAAGTTTGCTGTTCCTACTTGAATACAAGAAGAACCTGCCATTATAAATTCTATGGCATCATTGGCAGTTGTTATTCCACCCATTCCCCATACTGGTATTTCTATGTTTTTAGAAACTTCATTAACCATTCTAAGGGCTATTGGTTTTATTGCTGGTCCAGATAATCCTGCATATACATTTTCAAATACAGGTTTTCTTCTGTTTATATCTATTGCTAAAGCTTTAAATGTGTTTACTAAAGAAACTCCATCAGCTCCTTCTTCTTCACAAACTCTCGCCATACCTACTATATCTTCAGCATTTGGTGATAACTTTATTACAAGAGGTTTATCAACAACTTTTCTAACTTCTCTTACTATTTCTCTTGCAACTTCATTTTTTATTCCAAAAGCCATTCCTCCAGCTTTTACATTTGGACAAGATATATTTAGCTCTATCACATCCACATCTTTTCCCATTAGTAATTCAGCACCTTTTATGTAGTCATCTAATGTTCCTCCACCAAGGTTAACTATTCTTACTAAATCTAAATCAGAAAAGAATGGTAGCTCTTTATCTATAAATCCTTGTACCCCTGGATTTTCTAAACCTACACTATTCATCATTCCAGATGGAGTTTCAAAAACTCTCATTCCATTGTTTCCATCTTTTTGATTTAATGTAAGTCCTTTAGAACTTATTCCACCTAATTTTTCTATATCATAAATTTCGTTGTATTCTTTCCCAAATCCAAAAGTTCCAGATGCCATTATTACTGGATTTTTAAAATTAAGATCCTTAAATTTCACATTTAAATTAGCCATTAAAAATCACGTCCTCTCCTCTGAATACTGGGCCATCTTTACAAGTTTTCTTGTTTCCAAATTTAGTTTTACAAGTACATACTAGACATGCACCTACGCCACATGCCATATGATTTTCTAATGAAACAAATAATTTTGTATTTGTTCCTTCTGTCATTTTAACTAGCTTTTCCATCATTGGTGTTGGTCCACAAGTTAATATATAATCATATTTTTCTATATCTAAAATATCTGTAACAAATGTATTACCTACAGCAACATTTACCTCATTACAAACTTCATTATATTTGTCTATTAAAATAGGTTCATTTCTAAAACCTAAGTAAGCATCACAGTTTGGAATATTCTTTGCAACTAAATAAAGTGGTGCAATACCTATTCCTCCTCCTACTAACGCTACTTTTCCTTCTACCTTTTCGTAACCATGTCCATAAGGTCCTTCTAATTTAATAGTATCTTCTACTTTTAATTTACTCAGTATTTTTGTTCCTTCTCCTACAACTTTATATAAGAAACTTATACTATTTTCATTTATATCATGAATGCTTATAGGTCTTGATAATAAAGGATAATTATCCCAAGCTCTTAACATGTAGAATTGACCCATTTCACCTTTGAAACTTCCTGCTACTTCCATTAAGTACATTTCTTCCCCAATATACTCATTTCTAATTACTTTATACATTTTAAATCCTCCATAAAATTCACTTCGCTTAAGCCACTGTGTTGTCGCTACGCTTCATGTCGCCAACGAAATCACTTCAGGTAACTCCGTTGCTCAAAATTTACTTTTCCAATATTACTAATTATTAATTCTTTATATCTACGCCTAAAAGCTTAATAATTAAAGCCATTCGTACATACATACCATAAGTAGCTTGTTTAAAGTAAACTGCTCTTTCATCATCATCTACATCTATAGATATTTCATTAACTCTTGGTAATGGATGCATAACTAGCATATCTTCTTTTGCATTATCCATTTTCTCTTTATCTAATATATAGCTATCTTTTAATCTTTCATACTCATCACTATCTGCAAATCTTTCTCTTTGAATTCTAGTCATATAAAGTAAATCTAGTTTTTTTAAAGATTCGTCTAAATGTGAAGTTTCACAATATGAATAGCTTTTAATTTTTTCTTTTATATATTCTGGCATACTTAGTTCTTCTGGTGATATAAACACAAATCTATTATCTTCATATCTTGTCATTGCTTTTACTAATGAATGAACCGTTCTTCCATATTTTAAATCTCCACAAAGTCCTATTGTGTGATTACTTAAAGTTCCTTTTAGGGATTTTATTGTGAGTAAATCAGTAAGGGTTTGAGTCGGGTGTTGATTTCCGCCGTCTCCTGCATTAATGAATGGTACACTCGTGTATTTAGTTGCTTCTTCAGCCGCCCCAGCTACAGGATGTCTCATAACAATAAGATCTACATATCCAGATACAACTCTCATTGTATCTCCTAATGATTCTCCTTTTGATACTGATGAAGAGTTTGGTTCAGAGAAACCTATTATTTCTCCTCCTAAACGTTTCATAGCTGCTTCAAAGCTTAATCTTGTTCTTGTTGATGGCTCATAAAATAAAGTCGCCATTAATTTACCTTCACAAACACGAGAATATGCTGATGGATTTTGCATAATATCCTCAGCTAAATTTAAAATTTCATCTATTTCTTTAACAGAAAAGTCTTCTGGTTGGATTAAATTCCTTGATTTTAACATATTTTCCTCCTTTTTTAGCCTCTCTGGACTAAATTTAAAAGTATTTCATATCTCTAGTAGATTATCACTTTTATATTTTCATGTCAACATTTTTAGTAATTAAAAAACAGAAGATATTTCTATCTTCTGTTTTTATTTTTATATTAAAATTTATACTTACCTTAAGAAAATGCTTATTTTGTCAATAAAATTTTTATACTAAACCTTGAGCCATCATAGCATCAGCAACTTTTAAGAATCCTGCTATATTTGCTCCAGCAACTAAGTTATATCCAAATCCATAAGTTTGAGAAGCATTAGCACAAGCATCATGTATTCCAACCATGATATTTTCTAATTGAGCATATACTTGTTCTGGAGTGAATACAGTTTTACCAGAGTTTTGACCCATTTCTATACAAGAGCAAGCAACTCCACCAGCATTAGCAGCTTTAGAAGGTCCTACTACTATTCCGTTATCTTGTAAATATTTTATAGCTTCGTTAGTTGAAGACATGTTTGATCCTTCACATACGAATTTACATCCATTAGCAACTATATTTTTTGCATCATCGATTAATATTTCATTTTGAGTAGCACATGGAATATATAAATCAGCTTTTACTTCCCATGGTTTTTTACCAGCTACAAATTTAGATCCTGGGAATTTATCAGCATATGGAGCACATACGTTTTTACCTGAGTTTCTTAATTCAAGCATATATGCAACTTTTTCTCCGCTTATTCCATCTGGATCATATATATATCCATCTGGTCCAGATATTGTAACTAATTTAGCGCCTAATTCATTTAATTTTTGAGCAGTACCCCAAGCAACATTACCAAATCCTGATATAGCTACTTCCTTACCAGCTAATTTTTCTCCATTTGCTTCTAACATAGCGTTAGCAAAGAATACTATTCCATATCCAGTAGCTTCAGTTCTTCCTTGTAATCCACCATAAGAAAGTCCTTTACCAGTTAAAACACCTTCAAATCTATTTACTAATCTCTTATATTGTCCAAACATATATCCAACTTCTCTAGCACCAACACCTAAGTCTCCAGCTGGAACGTCAGTTTCTGGTCCTATATGTCTATATAATTCAGTCATGAAAGCTTGACAGAATCTCATTATTTCAGCATCTGATTTACCATTAGGATCAAAGTCAGCTCCACCTTTACCTCCACCTATTGGAAGACCAGTTAAGCTGTTTTTGAATATTTGTTCAAATCCTAAGAATTTTATTATTCCTGGGTAAACGTTTGGTGCAAATCTTAAACCACCTTTATATGGCCCTATTGCACTATTAAATTGGTATCTGTATCCTTTATTTACTTGTACATTACCATTATCATCTGTCCAAACAACTCTGAAAGTTATCCCTCTTTCTGGTTCTGTTAATCTTTCTAATATTGCTGCTTTTTCATATTCTGGATGCTTTTCCATTACTGGTACTAATGAAGATAAAACTTCTTCAACTGTTTGGTGGAATTCTACTTCACCTGGATTATTTTTCTTACAAAGTTCGATACACTCTTGTACGTAATTAGACATTTTGTAAAGCCCCCTTATTAATAAGTAAATTTATTTTTAATTTATGTTTGTTATTTAATTGGTAGAATTTTACATTCACCCTACTCTCACTTGAATTGTAGCATAGTAAAATCTTTGTGCGCAATTGAATTTTTCTTTAATTTATAATTTAATTTTTGTTTAATTGTTGTTGCACTTATCCATATTGTTTTTACTATTTTAAAGCTGAAAACTATAATAACTATTATTTTAAATATATTTATTTATTATATTATTAAGAATAAGATTGTTAATTCTTACTCATTCATAGCAAAATTTTTATGTAGTTATATATAATTTATTTATAATATATGAACTTCATTAGGAAAACCTTATCCAGTATATTTTTTTATTTTACTTTAAATCCAATACTCACCCCCTATTTAAGCCTATATTATTAAGTTTAATTATGATCTCAATTCTAACAAATACTTAGTTAATTTTTATTCAATTTCTATATATTCATACTCCTTATAGTTTTTCAATATTCAGATTATTTGAATTATATATAGTAATAAATTTCATAATACATATTTTTTATTTTTTGTCGAATTTATGTATAAATAATATAGCATTTTATAAATAATCAGTATATTTATTTATTATTCTTCACAAACCACCTAGTATTTTATATTTTATAACGATAAAAATTTTTAAAAAATTTTTAATTAAATTATAAAAAAATATATTTAAATTATAATTTAATTAAATTTTTATATAATTTATAACTTTTTGAATAAGTTATTTTTAAGATTTCATTTTTATTTATTATCTATTTAACATGCTTAATAAGGTATTTCCTTTCCTTCCATTCTAATCTGACAAGTCTAAGTTTCTATTGTTATATTTGGTAAATTTTGCTATAATGAACTTAATTATAAGATAGTAAAGGAGGGGTATTACGATGGCTTATAAAATAACTGATGATTGTATAGCTTGTGGATCTTGCGCTGACGAGTGTCCAAATGATGCTATAATATCTGGGGACGATAAATATTCAATAAATGCAGATGAATGCTTAGATTGTGGTTCTTGTGCTGATGCATGTCCAAACGACGCTATAGTATCTGAGTAGCATCTACATAAAAACTATTCAAGATAATAAATTGTCTTGAATAGTTTTTTTTATATATTTTTAAGCATTGCACTTTTTTAGTAAACTTTGTTATAATAGTATTGCATTATAATTTTACATAACAAGGAGGACCTATAAATGGCTTACAAAATAGGTGACGCTTGCATAAGCTGTGGTGCTTGTGCAGATGAATGTCCAGTAGAATGCATATCTGCTGGAGATGATATATACGTAATAAATGCAGATGAGTGTATCGAATGTGGTACATGTAATAGTGTTTGTCCAGTGGAAGCTCCACAACAAGACTAATAAAAAAGCTATTCAAATTATTTAATAATTTGAATAGCTTTTTTAATTATAAATCATTATTTTTCTTATAGCTCGTCTTCTTTCATTAAATATGAAAGTGTAAATAAACTCTCAGTTAAGTTAACATTCTCTACTATTACTTCTTTAGAAACATTTAAATCAATTGGGGCAAAATTCCAAATCCCCTTTACTCCTGCATTAACTAATCTATCAGCTAATTGCTGAGCTCCATTTTTAGGAACACATAAAATTCCGATATCTATATTATTTGACTTTATATATTCTTCTATAAAATCCGAATCTAATATTTCAAAATCTCTTATTTTTAATCCAATTACTTTAGGATTAGCATCAAATAATGCTTTTATTTCGAATCCTGCATTTTTAAATCCTGAATAGTTAGCTATAGCTTGACCTAAGTTTCCCGCACCTATAAGCACTGCACTATATGACGTATCTAAACCTAATATCTTTCCTATTTCTTTGTGCAAGTCTTCAATGTTATACCCGTATCCTTGTTGACCAAATCCTCCAAAGTTATTTAAATCTTGTCTAATTTGTGAGGCAGTGAATCCAATTATATCACTTAACTCTTTAGAAGAGATTCTTTGTATATCCTTACTTAATAAGTCTCCTAAATATCTATAATATTTAGGCAATCTTCTGATAACGGCCATTGAAATATTTTTATTAGCCATTAGTCCACCCCCAGTATAATTATTTAGTTATTTTTATTCTTGTTAATAGTATAACACTCTTGATTATATTATATCAAAACATTATAATTTTAGATAGTTCAAGGAGGTATAAATTTATGATTGTTTTATCGTGTAATAACTTATATAAGAGTTTTGGAATAGATTCTATTTTAGAAAATATATGCTTTACAGTAAATGAAGGAGATAAAATTGGTATTATCGGTATAAATGGTACTGGTAAAACTACATTGATGAAAATAATATCTGGGGAATATGGATACGATGATGGGGATATATATACTTCTAAAGATTGCGAGATCGGATATTTACAACAAAATACTAACTTCCTTTCTAATAATACTATATTAGAAGAAGTCTTAGAGGTTTTCAAACCATTAATAGATATGGAGAATTATTTAAGAGAGTTGGAGCATAAAATTGCTGAAGAAGGTAGCAAAGATAACTCTCCTATTTTAGAAAAACTTATGAATGATTATTCTCATACTCTAGAGGATTTTGCTTCTAAAAATGGTTACGGATATAAATCAGAAGCGAAAGGTGTTCTTAAAGGGTTAGGTTTTAAGGATGAAGATATGGACAAACCCATAAATATTTTGTCTGGTGGTGAAAAAACTAGGGTACTTTTAGGAAAGCTACTTCTTAAAAAACCAACTCTATTACTATTGGATGAACCTACAAACCACTTAGATTCAGAAGCCATAGAATGGCTTGAGTTATTCCTTAAACAATATAAAGGAACTGTTATGCTAATATCCCATGATAGATATTTCTTAGACCAAGTTGTTGATAGAGTATTTGAGATTCATAACAAAAAATTAAAAACTTACAATGGTAATTACTCTAAATTTATAGAATTATCTAAAGTTGAAAAAGAACTTGAGTTAAAAAAATATGAAGACCAACAAAAAGATATAAAGAAACAAGAAGAATCTATAGATCGGTTAAAAGCCTATGGAAGGGAAAAACATTTAAAAAGAGCTCGTAGTAAAGAAAAAGCTTTAGATAAAATAGATGTTTTAGATAAGCCTGAGGCATATAGAAAAAAAGCCAAGATTCACTTTAACCCTGCTGTATCTAGTGGTAATGATGTTCTTCATGTGGAAGATTTATCTATGGCTTATGATGAAAGAGTTTTATTTAAAGGTGTAAATTTTGATATATATAGAGGCGAAAAAGTTGCTCTTATAGGTCCTAATGGTATAGGAAAATCCACATTATTTAAAATAATAATGAAAGAACTTACGCCTATTTGTGGTGATTTCAAGCTTGGAACTAATGTTAATGTTTCTTACTTCCATCAGGAACAAAAAACTCTAAATCTAGATAATACTATTATAGATGAAATTTGGGATAGTAATGAAAAATTAACTCAAACAGAAATAAGAAATATGTTAGGTTCTTTATTATTTGAAGACGAAGAAGTGTTTAAAAAGATTTCTACTTTAAGTGGTGGAGAGAGAGCTAGAATTGCCATCCTTAAGTTAATATTATCTAAGGCAAACTTCTTACTATTAGATGAACCTACTAACCATTTAGATATAGATTCTAAAGAAGTTTTAGAGGAATCTCTAGAAAGCTATACTGGTACTATATTTACTATCTCTCATGATAGATATTTCTTGAATACTGTTGTAAATAAAATACTAGTTTTAGGTGAAGATGGTATAACAGAATATCTTGGAAACTATGATTATTATATTAATAAAAAAAGAGAAACTGAAGAAATGTCTGCCATTGTAGAAGTTGAAGAAAAAACTAAAACTCAGTTAAAAGATGAAAAAAGAAAAGAAAAAGAACAAAGAGAAAAAGAAAAGAAAAATAGATATAAAATTAAAAACATCGAGCAAGAAATAGAAGAAACTGAAGCAAAAATAGAAGAATTAGATCATCTTTTATGTCAAGAAGAGGTCTATTCTAATCCGTCTAAATCTAAAGAAGTTAGCTTAGAAAAAACTAATTTCGAAGAAAAGCTATCTTCCCTTTATGAAGCTTGGGAAGAGTTAGTATAAAAAAGTCCCTTTCGGGACTTTTTCTATTTTACAGCTGCAACAACTGACATTTCTACTAATAATTGTTCTCTAGCCATTTTAGCTTCTACACAAGCTCTAGCTGGCTCATGCCCATCTACTGTCCATGCATCATAAACAGAGTTCATATCAGCGAAATCTTTTATTATATCTTTTAAGTATATAGTTATTGATAATATATTTTCTTTGTCAGAACCATATTTATTTAATAGGTCTTCTATTTTAGCTAAAACTCCAGCAGTTTGTTCTTTTATATCTCCCTCTGCACATACTTGTCCTGATAAATACATTACTCCATTGTTTATAACAACATTGCTCATTCTTCCATTACCTTCAAATCTTTGAATACTCATAATAAATTTCCTCCTAAAATTAAATTGTGTCAATTTTTAAATTTGGTACAGCATTTAAAGACATATCATCTCTTTTGCCATTTATATAATTATAATATCCTGCACAACCTATCATGGCTGCGTTATCTGTACATAACGATAATGATGGATATTTAATTTCTATATTATGCTCTTTTGCCATTTCAGATATTTTTTCTCTAAGTGCTGAGTTAGCTGCAACTCCACCTGACAAGGCAATTATTTTATAATTTTTTTCTAAAGCAGCTTTTATTGCTTTTGTAGCAAGTACTTCTACAACAGCTTCTTGGAAAGATGCTGCCACATCCTCTACTACTATTTCTTTATTTTTCATTTTTTGACCATTTAAATAATTTAGTACTGCCGATTTTAGTCCACTAAAACTGAAGTCATACGAATCATCTATATAAGCTCTTGGGAAATCTATAGCATTTTTATTTCCTATTTGGGATAACTTATCTATTATTGGTCCACCTGGGTATCCTAAATTCATAGCCCTTGCTATTTTATCAAAAGCTTCCCCTGATGCATCATCTCTTGTTCTTCCTAGAATTTCATAATCATTATAATCTTTAACTTCTACTAAATGAGTATGCCCTCCAGATACAACTAAAGTTATAAATGGTGGCTTTAAGTCTTTATGTTCAATATAGTTTGCACATATATGACCTTGCATATGATTAACTCCTACGAGTGGTTTATTTAGCGAAAATGCTAATGCTTTTGCATAAGAAAGTCCAACTAGTAATGCTCCCACAAGTCCAGGTCCATACGTAACAGATATGTGATCTATATCTTCTAATTTAATGTTTGCTGTATCTATCGCTTCTTGAAATACTGCATCTATATTTTCTATATGTTTTCTAGAAGCTACCTCTGGTACAACGCCTCCAAATTTTTTATGTAATTCAATTTGAGTAGATACTATATTTGCTAATACTTCTCTACCATTTTTTAAGATTGCAACTGCTGTTTCATCACAACTACTTTCCATCGATAACGTTATTATATCCTTCATTTTTACACCTCATTTAATTGGTTCCACATAATGATGGCATCTTCTTTATTATCACTATAATATTCTTTTCTTATGCCACCCATTTTAAATCCATACTTTCTGTATAAATTTTGGGCTACTGTATTAGATGATCTTACTTCTAAAGTCATAGCTACTAATTTACTTTCTTCACATAGTTTTACCATTTCTTTTACAAGCTTATCTCCGATTTTCTTTCCTCTATAGTCACTATGTACTGCCACATTTGTAATATGACCTTCATCTACTACAAACCAAACGCCCACATATCCTACAATTTTATTGTCCAATTCAGCTACTAAATACCTAGCTAAATCATTTTTTAACTCTTTTCTAATTGATTCCTTTGACCAAGGATCTGTAAAACAATTTTCTTCAACTATGTAAACTGAGTCCACATCGTCCTTTGTCATAGATCTTATTATTATATTATTTTCCATCTCTTAACCTCTTTTGCTTCTCTTCGTATTGTTCTTCTGCTTGAGATTTTCTTATATACATTGGATTTATATCATAACAATTATGTACTTCTATATTTTGTTCAAATTTATCTCTTGCTACAACACATAAACTACTTGCCTTCGTTATGTTATTTGATGGACATGGTATAGTGATATTTGATATAGCCTGTATTTTTTCTTTATATTTATATACAGCTTCACCTACTAATACCCATTCTTCATTTGTACTAGATAATTCTTCTAACAAATCATCAATTGGGATAATGTTTATTTCCTCTAATGCTTTGATTTTGTTTCCTTCAACTATGTATTTACAAGTATAAACTTGATTTCTCTGTGCATCTAATATAGAACATATCTTTTTATTACAAAGGTCCATATTAGCTCCTAGTATTTCTAAAGAATTTACACCTATTAAAGGAATATTATTTACATGAGCCATGGCTTTTGCCGTAGCCATTCCTATCCTAAGTCCCGTGAAAGAACCTGGTCCAACGCATATAGCTATAGCATCTATATCCCTTACTTCTATATCACTAAGTTTCAACATATTTTCTATCATAGGCATTAGTTTTTGTGAATGAGTTTTTTTAGTATTTATAGTATATTCACAAATTAATTTATCATCTTCTAAAACTGCTACATTTGCAGCCATAGTAGAAGTATCTATTCCTAATATTTTCATTATTTAGTCAACTCCTCAACTATTTCTTCGTATTTTTTGCCAAATGGTGTTAATACCATTTCTCTTCCATTTTCTTTATAATTTAACTCTATTTTTAAGTAATCTTCTGGTAGTATATCTTCAATTATATTTGCCCATTCTATTATGCATACACCTTCTGAATCTATATACTCATCAAATCCAATATCGTACATTTCTTCACTGCATCCAATTCTGTACACATCAAAATGATATAAAGGCATACGACCTTCATACTCATTTACTATAGTAAAAGTTGGACTTGTAATGTAATCCTCTACTTCTAAAGATTTAGCTAAACTTTGTGTCATTGTAGTTTTTCCCGCTCCTAAATCTCCTATTAAACAAATTATAGCACCTGGAAAAAGTAGTTTACCTAACTTTTCTCCAATCGCTCTAGTCTTATCTTCTCTATCTAAATAAATTTTTTTCATTTATATCACCATTAAAATCCTTTATTTATGTATCTTTAAATTTTATCTTATTAATTATTATTGTCAAATTATCTATTATTTAAGTCATTTCTTTCCTATACAACTAGATATTATTATATAATAACCTTCCCTTATAATAAAGGGGTTATCTATATTCTACTTTTTTTACATTAAAAAAAGAGCTTTATAAGCTCTTCTTTATTTTATAAAATTAATTATTTACTAAGTAATTTTTCCATTTTCTTAAACAGCGGCAATGTAACTATTGTCATTAGACCAGCTTTTACTATATTAAATGGTGCAATCATCCATATTACAAAAGTAAATAAATCTGTGACTCTTGGATTTATTACTGTACCCATTTGTACTATTTGTTCTAATGGCATACCATATACTGTTGCATATAAAGGCATCATTATATAATAGTTCACTATACATCCCACAATAGTCATTGCTATTATACCTATTAATCCTCCGAATAATACACCTTTTGTACTTTTAAATTTTCTATAAAATAGACATATCATTAATACATAAGATCCACCTATTACTACATTTGCAAATTCTCCCACTCCTCCAGTAGTACTAGCTGTTATTCCTTGAAGAAAATTTTTAACTACAACTATTACAAGTCCTGCCATTGGACCTAAAGACATCCCACCAAATATTGCTGGTATATCCGATACATCTATTTTTAGAAATGATGGGAATATAGGCAAGGGTACTGATATAAACATAAGAACATAAGCTATTGCTGATAAAATACCAACCTTTGCTATAGTTTTAGTAGATGATAACCCTGGTTTTCTAGCTGCATTTTGCATAATATAACCTCCAATTTTAAATATTTTCTTGAAATTAAAAAAACTCGAAGAATTAAAACCTTCGAGTCTTATGAATATTCAAAATGGATTATGGTATATATCATAATTCTCTTCTCTCATCCAGACTGTACTGTCGGCTTTGGAATCTCACCAAATCATGCTACCTAAGTAGCTCGCGGGCTATAACCGCCGGTAGGGAATTTCACCCTGCCCCGAAGATCTTCTGTTTTTTTAATTTCTCACTTATATTATTATAATAATTAAATGAATTCATTATGTCAACATAATATTTTAGACATCAAAATCCAAAGTATGACTTAAGTTTATTTATTTTTCTTATAAACTATTTTTCCATCTATTATTGTGTATAGTACATTACTATTTATTTCAAACGGATTATTGTCCCAAATAACTATATCTGCATCTTTTCCAACTTCAATAGATCCAACCTTATTATCTATTCCAAGCACTCTCGCTGGATTTATTGTTATAGCTTCCAACGCTTTTTCTGCTTTCATTCCATGCTTTATTGCTATCCCTGCACATATAGGAAGATATTGTATAGGGACAACTGGATGATCTGTCATCAAACAAACTTCTAAACCTGCATTTGAAAGAATTCCTGCTGTTTCAAAAGTTAAGTTACGTAGCTCTATTTTAGATCTTTCTGAAAGTGAAGGTCCTACTATTACTGGATATCCTTCCTCAACCAATTCTTCTGATACTAAATGCCCTTCTGTACAATGATCTAAAGTCAACCTTAAATTGAACTCTTTCGCAATTCTTATTGCTGTAAACATATCATCGGATCTATGAGCATGAGCTTTAAGAGGAATTTGCCTTTTTAGTACAGGTATTAAGCTTTCGTATTTAATATCATACTCTGGCTTACTTTCATCATCTTCTTCCAACTCGCATCTTTCAACTTCTTCTAGATACTCTTCTGCCTTTTTTAAATTTTCTCTAATTAAAGCCGCTATAGCCATTCTTGTTTGTGGAGTTTTATCGTCACTACCATAAACACTCTTTGGATTTTCTCCAAAAGCAATTTTAGCTGCTACAGGATTTTTTATTACCATTTTATCAATAATTCTACCAAAAGTTTTTATAGCTATGCATTGTCCACCCATTACATTAGCACTACCAGGAGTTGTACAAACCGCTGTTATTCCACCTTGAACTGCTTCTGTAAAGTTTCTATCCATTGGATTTATTCCATCAATAGGATTTAGATGAGGAGTCACAGGGTCTGTTTCTTCATTACCATCAGCTCCTTCAGCCCCCATACCATCTTCCCAAAGTCCTAAATGAGTATGTGCATCTATAAATCCTGGGAATACTAAGCATCCTTTAGCATCTATTATTTGAGCATCTAAAGGCGCTACTATCTCATTTCCTATTTCTACTATTTTTTTATTATCAATAAGAATATTACTATTTATTATTCCTTTAGTTACTGTATTTATTGTTCCATTTTTTATGAATATCACTTATTCTCCTCCATTATTAAAGCTTCATAGATAAAGCAACTCTTTGTTTATCTAAATCTATTCCAATTACTTTAACATCTACTATATCTCCAACAGAGCAAATTTCCATTGGGTCTTTTACAAATTTATTACTCATTTGTGATTTATGAACCAAACCATCATTTTTTATCCCTATGTCAACAAAAACACCAAAATCTACAACATTTCTAACTGTACCTTTTAATATCATACCTTCTTTTATATCTTCTATTTTTAATACATCCGTTCTAAGTATAGGTTTCATTCCATCTTCTTCTCTAGGGTCTCTACCTGGTTTCTTAATTTCTAAAATGATATCTCTTAAAGTAACTTCTCCAGTACCTAGATTTTCACTTAATTGTTTTAAACCTATTTTTTCTACTCTTTCTTCTATATCAGATATATTTTTATTTTTTACATCATCCAAAGAATATCCCAATATATCTAACATTTTTTTGCAAGTATCATAGCTTTCAGGATGGACACCTGTATTATCCAATGGATTTTTACCGTCTTCTATTCTCATAAATCCAGCACATTGAACAAATGCTGAAGGTCCTAATCTCTTTACCTTTTTAAGTTCTGTTCTTGATTTAAAAGAACCATTTTCTTCTCTATAAGTAATTATATTTTTTGCTACAGCTTTGCTTATTCCAGCTATATGTTCTAAAAGTGAGTATGAAGCTGTATTTAAGTCTAGACCTACCTTATTTACAGAATCTTCTACTACGCCGTCTAAAACTTCTTTTAGTCTTTTTTTATTTAAATCATGCTGATATTGACCAACACCAATGCTTTCTGGATCTATTTTAACAAGTTCTGCAAGAGGATCTTGAAGTCTTCTACCTATAGATATAGCTCCCCTTATGGAAACATTTATATCCGGATGTTCTTCAGCAGCAAGTTCAGATGCAGAATAAATCGATGCTCCAGCTTCATTTACTATAATATATTGAGTATCTACGCCTAATTCTTTTATTAAATCAGATATTAGACCTTCTGATTCTCTAGAAGCAGTACCATTTCCTATCGCTATAACATCTATTTTATGTGTTTCTATTAATCTTTTTAATGTTTTCTTAGTTTGCTCTACTTTACCCTGTGGTTTGTGTGGATATACTATAGCTTCATCTAAGAATTTTCCACTTGCATCAACTACAGCTATCTTACATCCATTTACATAGCCAGGATCAAATCCCATAACTACCTTTCCTTTTAAAGGTGGCTGTAATAAAAGATTTTTTATATTTTCTCCAAATACATTGATTGCTCTTTCTTGAGCTAACTCAGTTAAATGATTTCTAACTTCTCTTTCTATGGATGGGAAAATTAATCTTTTATAAGCATCTTCTATGGCTGCAACTAATTTTTCTTTATTCTTAAAGTTATTTTTATTAACATATTGGTTTTCTATATATTTTAAAATTCTCTCATTATCTATTTCTAGCTTAACTTTTAAGAACTCTTCTTTTTCTCCTCTGTTTATTGCTAGAACCCTGTGAGAGGCCATATTACTTACTCTCTCACTAAAGTCATAATACATATCATAAACAGATTTTTCATCCTTAGCATTTTTTGTTACTATAACCCCATATTTTAAAGCATTTTCTCTTATATACTTTCTTATTTCTGCATTATCAGAAATTATTTCTGCAATTATATCGTTAGCACCTTTAAGTGCATCTTCTACAGATAAAACTTTTTTGTCTTCATCTATAAACTTTTCAGCCTCATAATCTATATCAACTATATTTTTTTCTAAAATTAATAAAGCCAAGTCTTCTAATCCTTTTTCCTTAGCTATTGTTGCTCTTGTTCTCTTTTTTTGTTTAAAAGGAGCATATATATCTTCAACCTCTTGTAAAGTATTCGCTTTTACTAAGCTTTTTAGGATTTCTTCTGTAAGTTTGCCTTGTTCTTCTATGATTCTTTTTACATCTTCTTTTCTAGATTGTAAATTTCTTAAATAAGTTAATCTATCGTTAAACTGTCTTAAGATAACATCACTCATTTCTCCTGTTATCTCTTTTCTGTACCTAGCAATGAAAGGTATTGTATTTCCTTCATCTATAAGTTTAATAGTATTTTCAATCTGTTCATCTCTTAGATTAAACTCTGATTTTAAAATTTGATTAATATTCAATTTGAACCTTCTTTCTAAAAATAAGGCTTAAGAATATTATCATTCTCAAGCCCTATGTTTTAATTATTTATTAATTTTGTTCATTTTTAAATACTCATTTATAAATAAATCTATATTTCCATCTAGTACACTATCCACATTGCCCACTTCGCAGTTTGTTCTGTGATCTTTTACTAATTTATAGGGTTGAAAAACATAGGATCTTATTTGGCTTCCCCAAGTAATTTGAGAATATTTACCTTGTATATCTTCTATTCTTTCTTTTTGTTCTAATTCTTTAAGGTGAATTAATTTCCCTTTTAGCATTTTCATAGCTGTCTCTCTGTTCATTAGCTGAGATCTTTCATTTTGACACTGAACAATTACTCCTGTAGGTATATGAGTTATCCTAACTGCAGAATCTGTAGTATTTACATGCTGACCTCCGGCACCAGAAGCTCTATAAGTATCAATTTTTAAATCTGATGGATTTAATTCAATATCAATATCATCATCCAATTCTGGAGTAATATCCACTGAAACAAAAGATGTATGTCTTTTTCCAGATGTATCATAAGGCGATATCCTTACAATTCTGTGAACACCTTTTTCACTTTTTAAATATCCATAAGCATTTAAACCTTCTATCAATAAGGTTACACTTTTAATTCCCGCCTCAGTATCTGGTAAGTAATCTAAAGTTTTAACTTTAAATCCTTTGTTATTTGCATATCTTGTGTACATTCTAAGAAGAATTTGTGCACAATCTTGAGCATCTAACCCACCAGTACCTGCATTAATAGATAATATGGCATTATTTGAATCATATTCTCCATTTAAAAGAGTCTTTATTCTTACCTTATCTAATTCATTTTGAATACTTTGGATAGATGATTCTATTTCTTTTTCAATAGAATCATCATCCTCTTCCATTGCCATCTCTAGCAATATCTCTATTTCTTCCAGTCCATTTTGTAAACTTTCATATTCTTCTATAGTATCTTTTAAAGATTTATTTTTTTGTAATATTTTCTGAGCTCTTTCATTATCATTCCAAAACTCTTGCTTTGATATTTCATTCTCTAACGACTCAACTTCTTTATTCAAACCATCTATGTCAAAGAGAAACCCTCAAATCTTTTAAATTTGAAGACATTTGTTGTAATTCTTGTCTATATTCTTGTTCATTTAGCATTGGAACCCTCCATACTATTTTCCGCAACAATGTTTGAACTTTTTACCACTTCCACAAGGGCAAGGTTCATTTCTTCCTACAGTTTTTTCTTTAACTACAGGAGATTTATCAGCTAAATCGCTTGGTGATGCTAATTTATCAACATCTACAACTGATTTTCTTTCTTTTGGTTGTTGCTCTATAGTTATATTGAATAAATATCTTACTGTATCTTCTTGAATATGCTTAACCATATCATCAAACATATCAAAACCTTCCATTTTGTATGCTATAACTGGATCTTGTTGTCCTAAAGCACGAAGACCTATACCTTGACGTAATTGATCCATTGCATCTATATGATCTATCCAGTGATTATCAACACATTGAAGAAGTATAATTCTTTCTACTTCTCTCATTCTTTCAGAACCTATTAGCTCTTCTTTTTCTCTATATATATCATGAGCTATTTCATAAATTTTATCGCTTAGTTCTTGTGTATTTAATTCTTCTAGCCCTTCTACTTCTAAACTATCCGTTGGCATAAATAATCCATATAGATATGATTTTAAGTTTTCTAATTCTATACCCTTGTCTCCTACATAAGCAGTAACTGAAGAGTTAATAATTTCTTTTATCATACCTTGAACTTGCTCATTTATATCTTCGCCCTCTAAAACTCTTCCTCTTTCATCATATATAACTTGTCTTTGTTTATTCATAACATCGTCATATTGTAGTACGTGCTTTCTTATACCGAAGTTTCTTCCTTCAACTTTCTTTTGAGCATTTTCTATAGATCTAGTTAGCATTTTATGTTCAACTGGCATATCTTCTTCTAATCCAATTTTTTCTACTACACCTTGTATTCTTTCACTTCCAAATAATCTCATAAGTTCATCGTCTAATCCAATATAGAATCTTGAACTACCTGGATCACCTTGACGTCCAGAACGTCCTCTTAACTGGTTATCTATTCTTCTAGATTCGTGTCTTTCTGTACCTATGATTGCTAAACCACCAGCTTCTCTAACTGCTTCTTGCTCTTTTTTAGCTTGTTCTTTATATTTTTCATATAAATCATCAAATGTATGCTTAGCTTTTGCTAATTCTTCATTTTCTGCTAATTCACTTTCTTCTATATGAGTATCTACTCTTTTTATCGCAGATTCAGTAAATCCTTGTCTCTTTAGTTCTTTTTTAGTTAAGAATAGAGGGTTACCACCTAACATAATGTCAGTTCCACGACCAGCCATGTTAGTCGCTATAGTTACAGCACCTAGTCTACCAGCTTGAGCAACTATTTCAGCTTCTTTTTCATGGTTTTTAGCATTTAATACCTCGTGCTTTATTCCTCTTTTCTTAAGAATTTGAGCTAATTTTTCTGATTTATCTATTGATACTGTACCAACTAGTACTGGTTGTTGTTTTTTATTTCTCTCTAATATTTCATCTGCTATTGCATTAAATTTACCATTTTCGTTTTTGTAAACTACATCTGGTAAATCTTCTCTTTGCACTGGCTTATTTGTAGGAATTACAACAACATCCATTTTGTATATTGATTTAAATTCTTCTTCTTCTGTTTTTGCTGTACCAGTCATACCAGAAAGTTTCTTATACATTCTAAAGAAGTTTTGGAATGTTATAGTTGCAAGAGTTTTAGATTCTCTTTGCACATGTAATCCTTCTTTAGCTTCTATTGCTTGATGTAAACCTTCTGAATATCTTCTACCAAACATTAAACGTCCAGTAAATTCATCAACTATTATAATTTCGCCATCTTTAACTACATAATCTACGTCTTTTTTCATTATGGCATGTGCTTTTAATGCTTGAGTTATATGGTGATATAGTTCCGTATGCTCTATATCAGTTATATTTTCAACATTAAAGTAAATTTCTGCTTTCTTTATACCTGATTCAGTTAAAGATGCAGCTTTTTGTTTTTCATCTATATCATAATCTCCGTCTGAGAAATGTGATTCTTTTTCTTCTTTAGTTTTTTCTTGTTCTGTTTTACTTGGAGCTTTTAATGTTAATACAAATGTATTTGCATCTGTATATAAATGTGTAGATTTATCCCCAGGTCCAGATATTATAAGAGGAGTTCTAGCTTCATCTATTAATATAGAGTCAACCTCATCCACTATTGCATAGTTTAATTCTCTTTGAACTCTTTGTTCTTTATGAATAACCATGTTATCCTTTAAATAATCGAATCCGTACTCATTATTAGTTCCGTATGTAATATCACAATTATATTGTTCTCTTCTTACTTCTGGAGTTTGTCCATGAACTATAACACCTACGCTAAGCCCTAAAAATTCATAAACTTTACCCATATCTTCTTTATCACGTTTTGCTAAGTAGTCATTTACTGTAACAACGTGCACACCTTTACCTTCAAGGGCATTTAAATACACTGGTGCTGCAGCAACTAAAGTTTTACCTTCACCAGTTTTCATTTCCGCTATTCTCCCTTGATGAAGTACCATACCACCTATAAGCTGAACATCATATTGTCTAAGTCCTAAAACTCTTTTAGATGCTTCTCTTACTACTGCAAAAGCTTCTGGTAATATATCGTCTAGTGTTTCACCATTTGATAATCTTTCTTTAAATTCATTTGTCATATTTTTAAGTTCTTTGTCTCTCATAGACTCGAACCTTGATTCCATCTCATCGATTTTTTCAGCAATCTTTTGGAAATTTTTTAATTCTTTTTTATCAGCCATGTTAAATAAACTATCTAAAAAACCCATTCTATGCATCTCTCCTCATTGTATTATTATACTATTATACATTTTAACATAAAAAGTCATGATTTAATATTAAATATTAACTTAATTATGTATAATCATACTTTATTATTATAGTTTTAACCACTCTTAAATATTTATTTAAAATTCATCATCTTTTGATGGTGCTATATATTCATAAGCCTGGTCATGGCTTAGTTTTTCAACACTTTCTAGCTTTCTATTAATCTGTCTAGTTCTAGTTCCTACTAATTTATCTATTTCTGAACTAGCTTGGTTTAATTTACTTTGTGCAGCATTTAATACTGTTTCAAATTTAGAAAACTCTGTTTTAACCGCGCCTAAAACTTTCCATACTTCACTAGAATGTCTTTCTATTGCTAAAGTCTTGAATCCCATTTGTAAACTATTTAAAAGGGCTATTAAAGTTGTTGGTCCTGTTATATTAATTTTAAAATCTCTTTGTAAATCTTCTACCAACTGCTGACGTTTAATAACTTCTGCATATAAACCTTCTGTTGGTAAAAATAAAATTCCAAACTCTGTTGTATTTGGTGGATCTATGTACTTATCTCTAATGTCTTTAGCTGATTTTTTGATAAATCTTTCTAATTCCTTCGATGCACTATCTATTGATTTTTGACTTCCTTCGTCATAAGCATCTATTAATTTATTATATATATCCAAAGGAAACTTTGCATCTAGAGGTAAATATATAGTATCCTTTATTTCATCTTTACCTGGAAGCTTTATTGCAAATTCTACAGTTTCTCTGGACCCTTTTTTCGTAATAATATTTTTGGCATATTGTTCTGGCGCTAAGAATTGTTCTAATATGCGTTCTAACTGAATTTCTCCCAAAACACCTCTTGTTTTAACATTAGAAAGTACTTTTTTTAAATCTCCAACTCCTGTTGCTAAAGTTTGCATTTCTCCTAATCCTTTATAGACTTGTTCCAATCTATCATTAACCATCTTAAATGATTCACCTAGTCTTTTTTCTAAAGTACTTTGTAACTTTTCATCTACTGTTATTCTCATCTTTTCCAGATTATTTTCTGTTGATTTAGTTAATCCTGTAAATTTTTCTTCTGTGACCTTGGTTAATTGGCTTAACTTTTCATTTTGTAACTGAGCAAGATTGTCCAAACTCTTCATCATATTTTCATTAAAAGAATTCAATGTATTCTCTAAACTCTTAGAATTTATATCAAATTGATTTTGCTGAAGTGTAGATAGATTCATAATATGTCTTGATATAGATGATGTCAAACTATCTATAGAAACTTTCATTTCTTGTCTATTTTCTTGTTCATTCCTTCTTGATTCTTCTCTATTTGTATAAAATTCTTGTCTAAATGATTTTTCCATACTATCGAACTTCTTTTCCATATCTTCACTAAGTTTGTCTATATTTATATCCTTAGCTCTTGTACATACGAAGATATTTATGATTAAAAGCACTATTACTATAATAAGTAATATTTCTGTCAAAATATCAGCTCCTTTTCTTCTCCTATATTATAGACCTTCATATTTGTTAAATTTTTCATATTACATTTTATATAATAACAAAATATAGTTATTTACTCAATAATCTGCATATTAATAGTATAAACCTTTATTTATTTTTCAAAACTTAAATATATAATTTCTTAGCACTTAAAAAGGCTATCGATAAAATTATCGATAGCCTTGAATATTTTTAATAATTAATTATCTTATTCATGCTCTATTAATCCATATCCACCATCTTCACGTTTATATACTATAGATATTTCATCACTATCTATATTTCTAAACATATAGAATCCATGCTCTATTAATTCCATTTGTAATACTGCCTCTTCTGGACTCATTGGCTTCATATCAAACTTTTTACGTCTTTCTATTACTATATCTAAGCTTTCATCATCATATTCTTCTATTCCTTCATCCATTTGGAATCTAATACTTTCACCCTTAGATTGATGTTTATCTTGTAGTTTATTTTTATATCTTCTTATTTGCTTTTTAAGCTTATCATAAACAACATCAATAGCAGCATATAAATTTTCTTCACTATCTTCTGCTCTAATTATCGGTCCACTTATAGGGATAATTGTTACTTCTATTTTTTGAGTTGCTTTTTTTGCACTTACAGTTACTTTTACTTCAGTTTCTGGATTAAGATAACGTTCTAACTTACCTAACTTGTCTTCTATTGCAGTTTTGATTCCATCTGTAAGCTCTAATTTTTTTCCTGATATTATTACTTTCATAAGAACATCTCCCTTCACTTATGTAAAGCATGTGTAATTTTATACTTTACTTTGTGTATTAGTATTTATGCTTTAATAATATATTCTACATTAATTATCTTTCTCCTTTTTTTTTATTGTTAACTTTTTATTTTTTTATATACTGTCGTAAAAAATAGTTTTATGTATTTTTTTATTTACTTTTAGAATAATGTGGATTATTAATTAACACCCTTTGTGGATAATGTTGATAACTTTGTTGATAACTTTCATGACCGTGTATATTATCTAATTTTAATACTTTATATTTATCCACATATAATAATTATATATTGTTAATTACTTGATCCATCTAGTATAATTATTATTTCATTCTTGTTTATATAATCTTGAGAAATTTTTCTTAATATAGATATATATTTCTATATTATGCAATTTTATTGATATCTATCAACATTTTTTAGAAATCGTTTTCTTTTTTTTATAAAAAAAAGTACCTATCAGGTACTTTTTGTTTCAGCTGACCTGGTCTTTGACCCCACACTCGCCTACTGCAGCTTTCGCTCGGGTTTGCCTCACTACTAACCATCTCGATTTTAATACCGGTAGGTCTTACATCTAAGACGCACCATGATCATTAACCCAGTTTTTAGTGTTAACTTACGTGGATCCTTTAGCCTGCGTCTGGCTTGGACTTGCAACCACAGACCTGAAACATATTACTATTTTAACGGCTTAAAACAATTCTGTCAATAGAATTTTATTCCTTTATATATACATCTACACAAGTTGTTAGTAATGTAAATATACATATACTATTTACAGAGTTCATTTTCAATACTTTTGATATTTCATTTGCTGTTGATCCTGTAGTAAAAATATCATCAATTAATATTACATTTTTATTTTCTATAAGATTAATATTCTCTTTTATCTTAAATCCATTTTTCAATTCTTTTTCTCTATCTTCTTTATTTAGCTTGTATAGCTTTTTTGTATTTTTTACTCTGCTAATACAATCCAATATAGGTATATCTAGTAAATCGCCTAATTTATTAGCTATTTTTTCTGCTTGATTAAATCCCCTTTTTTTTAGTCTTTTTTTATGTAAAGGAACAAATAATATATAGTCAGCTTCTATACCTTCTAGCAAAAACTTTTCTTCCATTAGGCACGCTATATATTTGCACAAATAAGTTTTACTTTTATATTTAAAATCTAAAATTAATTTTTTACTTATATCATCATATTCTATACAAGAGATTACTTTATCAAAGTAAAAAGTTTTATTATAACAATAGTTACACTCAATTAAGCTTTCTCTTTCCAAATTTCTATTTACTATAGGTTTGCCACATTTATTACATCCATCAAAAATAAAATTTAGCTCCTTAAAACAACTTCTGCAAAGAGAATAAGAGTTAGTTAGTTTTATTGGATTATCACAAATTATGCAAGTTATATTTCTAGGATAAACATAATTTATTAGAACCTTTATAGTTTCTCTTATATTATTTGGAATTAACTTTGATATAAATCTCATTATTATCTACTTAACAACCCTTCTTTTATAAATTTATTTAATTTATATGATAAATTAGAGTATCTGTCATTTATTCTATTATTTTTGATCATTTGTTCTAAATACTTAACATCACCAACTAATACAACAAGTTTTTTTGCCCTTGTTACTGCAGTATAGAGTAAATTACGACTTAGTAGCATAGGAGGAGCCCAAACTATAGGTATAACTACTACAGGGAATTCACTCCCTTGACTTTTGTGAATTGTAGTACAAAAACTATGATCAAGTTCATCTAGTTCATCATATTTATAAGAAGCAATTTTCACCTTATCAAAAAGTACAAAAACAGTCTTCTTATCTTTATCTATATGAAATATATATCCAATATCTCCATTGTATATACCTTCACCATTATCACTTTTGTCTTCTGTTTCCCATTTTTTCGTGTAGTTATTTCTAATTTGCATTACTTTGTCCCCTACTCTAAAAGTTCTCTTAGCAAACTCTTCTTCTTGTTTATATTTATTAGGAGGGTTAAGGTATTTTTGTAATTCTATATTTAGATTTGTTACACCTAGGTCACCTTTTCTCATGGATGTTAACACTTGTATATCTTTTAATTTATCAAAGTTATAAAACTTAGGTAGCCTTTCGCTAACAAGGCCTATTATTTCATTTAAAATTTCTTCGTTTGTATTTTTTCTCAAGAAGAAGAAATCTTTATTTTTAACATTTAAAAATAATGGTTCTCCATTATTTATCTTATGGGCATTTACTACTATCATACTTTCTCTTGCTTGCCTGAATATTTCATCTAATCGCACTGTCTTTATTACACCAGAATCGATTATATCTTTTAGAACATTTCCTGCTCCTACTGACGGTAACTGATCACTATCTCCAACTAAAAGTAACCTTGTTCCTAGTTTTATTGCTTTTAGCAGATTATACATTAATATAATATCAACCATAGATGCCTCGTCTAATATTATTACATCTGCCTCTATGGGGTCTTCTTCATCTTTAAAGAATGTTAATTCATCACCATCTGTGGAAAATCCCATTTCTAGAAGCCTATGAATAGTCTTAGCTTCTTTATTTGAGGTTTCACTCATTCTTTTAGCTGCCCTACCTGTTGGAGCACATAAAACTACCTTTTGATCGTTATTTTCAAATATTTTTATTATAGTATTTATAGTTGTAGTTTTTCCTGTACCAGGACCACCTGTAATAATTGTTACTCCATTATTTATAGCTTCTTTTACTGCTAAGATTTGATTATTGGCTAAACTTATTTCATCTTCTTTTTCAACAATTTTTATTTCTTCATCTATATTAATATGTAAATCTTTAGTTTCATGTTGAGATAACTTTACAATTTCCTTACACACACCATTTTCACATATATAATACATCATTAAATATACTAAAATTTCTCCATCTCTATTTTCTAAATGTAATTTTTGATTGTATGCCAAATCTATGATTCCATTTTCTACAAATGTGGGCTCTACACCTAAAATTTTAACTGATTGTTCAATCAATACCCTTTTAGGCAAGTATGTATGACCACTCCCTAGACTTTGATTTAGTGTAAATAAAATACCTTGCATAATTCTATCTGGAGAATATTTATCTATACCAATCTTGCTAGCTATATCATCAGCTATTCTAAATCCTATACCTCTTACTTCTTCTGCTAATCTGTATGGATTTTTATTTATCACTTCTAAAGACTTATCTTTGTATTTTTTATATATTCTTAAACAATAATTAGGAGTTATTCCATAAGGAGATAGTTGTATTATTATATTTCTAAGCTCTCTATTTTCTTCATAGCTCTCTTGGATTTGCTTGACTTTTTTCATACCTATTCCTTCTACTTCAGTTAATCTTTCTGGAGTATTTTGAATAATATTTAAAGTATCTACACCAAATTTATCTATTATCCTTTTAGCCATTTTTTCGCCTATTCCATGAATCATACCTGAAGATAAATAAACATAAATACCTTCTAAAGAAGACGGTGTAACAGGCATAAAGCTTTGTACCTCAAATTGAGAACCATAAATTTTATGATTAATCCATTTTCCTTCAACTTCTATACTTTCTCCTACAGATAAAGTTGGCATACAGCCTACAATAGTTATTTCATCATTTTCATTAGCTAAAGATGCTATAGTGTAACCATTCTCTTCATTTTTAAAGACTATATCACTAACCATTCCTTGTAATTTTTCCATTTTAATTCTCCTAAAATCATTTATTAACTCATACTTATAATTATTAGTATTATAAGTATATTTTATGTTATCACTTAATGTAAAAAAAATAAAGAGCCGTATATTCTACAACTCTTTATTATTTATATTAATTATTAAAATTATTTTACTGAAGATTGTTTTCTTAATGTTTCAGCTTTGTCAGTTCTTTCCCATGGTAAATCAATGTCAGTTCTTCCAAAGTGTCCATAAGCAGCTGTTTGTCTGTATATAGGTTTTCTTAAGTCTAAGTCTCTTATTATAGCACCTGGTCTTAAGTCAAAGTTCTTATTAATTAATTCAACTAACTCAGCTTCTGACACTTTTCCTGTTCCAAATGTGTCAACAAATATAGATAATGGCTTAGCAACACCTATAGCATAAGCTAGTTCTATTTCACACTTATCTGCAAGTCCTGCAGCTACTATATTTTTAGCAACATATCTTGCAGCATAAGCAGCCGATCTATCAACCTTAGTTGCATCTTTTCCTGAGAATGCTCCACCACCGTGTCTAGCATATCCTCCATAAGTATCTATTATTATTTTTCTTCCTGTTAAACCAGTATCTCCTTGTGGTCCACCTATAACAAATCTTCCTGTTGGATTTATGTATATTTTAGTTTCATCATCTAGTAAATCTGCTGGTATAACTTCTTTTATTACTAACTCTATTAAATCTTTTCTTATAGTTTCGTTATCCACATGTTCACTATGTTGAGTAGATATTAGTATAGTATGTACTCTTACTGGCTTATTTCCATCGTACTCTACTGTAACTTGAGTTTTACCGTCTGGTCTTAAATAATCTACTGTTTCATTTTTTCTTATTTCTGTTAATCTTCTAGATAATTTATGTGCTAAAGATATAGGTAATGGCATTAATTCTGGAGTTTCATTACATGCAAATCCAAACATTATACCTTGATCTCCTGCTCCTATAGCTTCTATTTCTTCTTCAGTTTGTTCTCCACTCCTACTTTCTAAAGCTTCATCAACTCCCATAGCTATATCTGATGATTGCTCGTCTATAGCAGTTATAACTGCACAAGTTTGACTATCAAATCCATACTTAGCTCTTGTATATCCTATTTCTTTTATTGTATCCCTAACTATTTTTTGTATATCTACATAAGCTTTTGTAGATATTTCACCTGCTACTAATACTAATCCTGTAGTTGTAGTTGTTTCACAAGCTACTCTTGATAAAGGGTCCTTCTCTAATAAAGCATCTAATATTGCATCTGAAATTTGGTCACACATTTTATCTGGATGGCCTTCAGTTACTGACTCCGATGTAAATAAATGTCTTGACATTGTACTTCCTCCTTTTTATTATGTATTTTTGTCAATTTGGGTAAAAATAAAACCTCTTCTTTGACAGAAGAGGTTAATTATCACATAAAAATTCTAATTAACTAACCTCATCTCTCTAACGTTTCCGTTAAGTAGGATTTAGCACCGTCCCCCAAATATTGGAAGTGGTTGCTGGGCTTCATAGGGCCTGTCCCTCCGCCTCTCTTGATAAGGTGTAATCACGATTACACATATTTTAATATTACTTTTAACAACTATATGATAACCTTTTTTTGATATAGTGTCAAGAATTTATTTATTTTATGAACACTATTACACCTTGCATCATATGATTAATATATAAGTGTCTTTATGTTTATTAAAGTTATGTATTTTTTTATTAGGTAGTTCATATATTTTTGAAGGGAGGTAAGTTCCTATGTATTTAGCCAAAGTGAACTATAAAAAAGAAAATGTTATAGAAATATTAAGCTTAATACTCAAAGATATAATTAATGAAAATACCGTTGTTATTTGTATAGGAACGGATCGTGCTATAGGAGATGCTTTAGGTCCTTTAGTCGGTACTATGCTTAAAAATAGCGACTTTAAATACCCCGTTTACGGTACCCTAGATAATCCTATTCATGCCTTGAACATATATGAATCTATTGATCAAGTAAAAGAAAAACATCCTAACAGTGAATTCTTAGCTATTGATGCCTGCTTAGGTTCTATAAATAATATAGGAAATATCCAAATTAGAAAAGGACCCATTCTTCCAGGTAAAGGCGTAGGTAAAAAACTCCCGCAAATTGGATCTCATTCAATTGTAGGTATTGTAGATAAAGTAGATGAAAATAATAGATTTTCATTTAATAATGTTCGACTACATTTTATTCTCGAATTGGCTGAAACTATCGCTTTATCAATATTACTCTCAACTTAAACATAATCATCTATGTACTTATCTGAAAATTCGCTTTGTTAATGTGGCAACGGACTATAAATCTGGTTAGTTGCTCCATTAAGTAGTTGGATTTTATGTTTTATCCATATTTCATATAAAATATAAAATTCTTACAAATTAAAAAGGGCCGTACATACTAATTAAAATTATTATGACAGCCCTTTTATATTATTTTTTATTTCTTCTTTTAAATGTTCCACCTGTTTCTAATAAATCTAATGTACTTAATGATGAACCAGTTCCTCTTGCAACACAAGATAATGGATCGTCAGCAACTATTACATTAATTCCTGTTGCTTCTTCAATTCTCTTATCTAAATTCTTTAATAATGCTCCTCCACCTGTCATTACTATCCCAGATGTACTTATGTCAGCTGCCAATTCTGGTGGTATTTTTTCTAATACTACTCTAGTTGTAGCAACTATTTGCTTTATACATTCTTCTAAAGCTTCTGCTATTTCTTCTGAGCTTACTTCTATAGTTTCTGGAAGTCCTTTTATTATATTTCTACCACTTATTTTCATAAGCTTTTCTTCACTATCTTTCATAGCTGTCCCAATTTCCATTTTCAGCTTTTCTGCGCTTCTTTCACCTATAAGAAGATTATGCTTTTTCTTAATATAAGCTACTATGGCAGCATCAAACTTATCTCCACCTACTTTAATTGAGTCACTAACTACTGCTCCCCCAAGAGATATAACAGCTATATCCGTAGTTCCTCCACCTATATCTATTACCATATTCCCATTTGGTAGAGATATATCCATACCAGCACCAATCGCTGCTGCTATTGGTTCTTCTATTATATAAACTTCTCTTGCCCCAGCTTCTCTAGTTGCTTCTTCTACTGCCCTTTTTTCAACTTCTGTAACACCTGTTGGTACACACACCATTATTCTTGGCATTACAAGCCTTCTAAATCCTTTTTTCTCTACTATCTTTTCTGTAAAGTATTTTAACATTTTTTCAGTTGCTTCATAATCTGAAATAACACCATCTTTTAATGGTTTTATTGCCACTATATTTGCAGGTGTTCTACCTATCATTTTTCTCGCTTCATTTCCAACTGCTAAAACTGTATTTGTGTTTTTTTCAATCGCAACTACTGATGGTTCTTC
>OKWN01000171.1_pt1 | contig 51545 bp, 52 predicted proteins | sample 1607151 | NCBI WGS metagenome assembly OKWN01 (sample SAMN07501046, study PRJEB24779) | human gut metagenome | isolation source: stool | host: human infant | place: USA: Pittsburgh, PA | reverse complement strand
CCTTAATAAATGATAAGGGGAAAATTGGATTTATTACACCGAGGTATTTTTTAGAAAGTCCATCAGGTAAATTTCTTAGAGATTATCTTTGGAGCAGTTGTAATATAAAAAAAATTATAGACTTAAAAAATGTTAATGTGTTTAAAAACTTAGGTATAGCAACTCTCATAGCTATTTTAGAGAAAAAAACAGATTATAATATATTAGCTACATATAAAATAAGAGATAGTATAAATATTGATAATATAAAAGACCTAAAGATATTATTAGATGGTGATAAATGTGAGAAAATAAGCATTAATCAAAAATATTTACAAAATGATTGGATAATACTTAATCATGAAGAAAAAATACTTTATGATAGAATAGAGAAAAAAAGTGAATATACTTTAGAGGATATATGTATAAGTTTTCAAGGAATAATTACTGGTTGCGACAAGGCATTTATATTAAATAACCAAGATGAAAGAATAAAACATATTGATAAAAAACTTTTAAAGTCATGGATAAAAAATAGAAATGTAAATCAATATATAATAGAAGAAAGTGATCAAAAATTAATTTATTCAAATGATATTGAGGAGATTAATAATTATCCCTATATTGAAGAAAAATGCTTTAAACCTTACAAAAATAAATTAGAAAACAGAAGAGAGTGTATTAAGAAAGTTAGAAAATGGTATGAACTTCAATGGGGCAGAGATACAAGTTTATTTGAAAGAAGAAAAATAATGTATCCATATAAAAGTTCTAATAATAAGTTTGCTATAGATAACAACAATAATTTTAGCAGTGCGGATGTGTATTCATTCTATATAAAAAAAGAGTATGAAAAGGTATTTTCATATGAATACATAGTTGGAATATTAAATAGTAAAATATATGATAGATATTTTAAAATGATAGGAAAATGTATGGGAAATAAAATATATGATTACTATCCAAATAAAGTGATGAAATTAAAGATATTTAAAGATAAGAATTATAATGAAATAGAAGATACTAGCAAAAAAATAATTTCTATAAAAAAAGAAGTTGAAATGAGCAAAAATAGAGTAAAGTTGCAAGGTAAAAAAAATATCCTTAATAAGGAAATTAATTACCTTGAAAATGAAAGCCATTTCCTGCAAAATAAAATTAACGAATTAATTAATAAATCACTTAACTTATAGCACTTTTGCCAAGTTTAATTCATATAATAAGACAATGAATTATTTGGAGGTGAGATAAGTGATAAATATGAACATAAATGAAGATGAAAAAAGAGTTTATATTGATGTAAGTGGTTTTATAAGTAAAAAAGAGGCAAGTAATTTTTTAAACACTTATAAACAGACTATGAAAAACAAAAAAATATCATTATATAAGTTGGTAGTTTCACCGTCTTTCTTTGAATGTGAAGATGAAGAAGATATAAGAACAGTATGTATGTCTTTCTTAAAAACAGGATATAAAAAAATTTATCTTGTAGATGAAGAAAATTATATAATGAACAACTTATCACTAAAACCGATAGAAAAGAAATTATTTTTAAAGTCAGTTAAAGTTGTAAATACCAAAGGGGCTATAAAATAACATGGAAAAAATATGGAGAATGTATTATATTATATATATTCTCCATGAAAAGTTAGGTGATAAAATGAAAAAAGGTCTTGTATTAGAAGGTGGGGGAACAAAAGGCGCTTATCAAATAGGAGCATATAGAGCCTTGAAAGATTTAGGGATACAGTTTACTGGCATAGCAGGAACTTCTATAGGAGCATTAAATGGGGCACTTATTGTTCAAGGAGATTTTGATGCTATGGAAGATATTTGGGTAAACTATGATTATAAAAGCTTTATGAATATAGATGAAGATACATATGAAAGATATAAAAATATTGAAATGAAGGCAAAAAATTTTCATGATGTAGTTGAACTAATGAATAAAGCTAGAAAAAACCAAGGGATAGATATAAGCCCACTTAGAAAACTATTAGAGGAAAAAATCGATGAAGACAAAATAAGAAAGTCTAATATAGACTTTGGTATAACTACAGCATATTGGGATGGTAAGATATTCCCAAAGCTTCTTTATACAGATGATATACCAGAGGGAAGATTAGTAGATTACTTAATAGCAAGTGCATCATTACCTATATTTCAATTGGACAAGCTTGATGACAAACTTTATCTAGATGGAATGTTTTCTGACAATATACCAATTAATATGTTGGCACAAAAGGGATATGATGATATAGTAGTAATTAGATTAGTTGATGACTTCCTTGGAAGGATGATAATAAATCGATATCAAGATTTAAATTTAAAAGTTATAGTACCATCTCAGTATTTGGGAGGTTCACTTAACAAAGATAAGGATCATATTGAAACAAATATAAAGCTTGGATATCTTGATACAATGAAAGCTTATAAGAGGTATGATGGTGTTAATTATTTCTTCAATCTTGACTGTAAATATAACGAAGATTATTGCTTTAATAAAATCTGTAATCTAAGTAAGGATACAATAAATGATTTATGTTATTTATTGAATATAAAAAAAGATATAAATCGAAGAACATTGATGGAAAATATAATACCTAAAATTATTGAGGTTTTAGATATTGATAAAAGCTCAACCTACAAAGATATTTTTTACAGTATATATGAAAGAAAGCTTGAGGAAAATAATATAAATAGGATTGAACTTTATGATTTTAATAAAGTAGTCCAAGTTTGTAATAAACAAATGAATGATGATAAGTTACTTGTCACTCACTCAATTAGTAAATTAGCGAAAATAATCACTAATTTGATTATTTATGATTTTAATAAACAAAAATAAGCTAATTATTTAATTAAATTTTTTAATTTGCCTGGAGGTTGTAAAATGGAAAAGTTAGTAGTAATCAAAAATGAAACAGGTTTACATGCAAGACCAGCTGGTATGTTTGTAAAGAAAGCATCAGAATTCACTTCAACAGTTGAAGTAAAATGCAAAGGTAAAGTAGTAAACGCTAAATCAATAATGGGAATAATGAGTTTAGGCCTTGGAAAAGGTGAAGAAGTAACTATATGTGCAGCTGGTGCAGATGAAGAAGCAGCAGTTAATGCTTTAGTTGAATTAGTAGAATCTGGATTTGGTGAATAATCCAATAGAAGCCTGGGTATAAATTACCCAGGTTTTAATGTAAATAATATCTTTAGGAGGAGAATCAACATGTTAAAGGGAATAGGAGCATCTCCAGGGATTGTATTGGGGAAAGCATTAGTAATTGAGGATACAGAATTAGTAATAGAAAGAAAATCGATAACTGATTGTGAGGCAGAAGTAGCAAAATTAAGATCTGCAGTTGAAGTTTCAAAAGAAGAATTAACAAAGGTTAAGGAAAAGGCTTTAGCAGAACTTGGTGAGCATGAAGCTGAAATATTTGAAGCACACTTATTAGTATTGGAAGATCCAGAACTAGTAGAATCTGCTGTTAGCAAAATAAACGATGAAAAAGTTAATGCAGATTTTGCATTAAATGAAATAAAAGAAATGTTCGTAGCTATGTTTGAATCTATGGACAATGAATATATGAGAGAAAGAGCTGCTGATATAAAAGACGTAACAAATAGAGTGCTTAGACATATATTAGGTGTAAAAGTTGTAGATTTAGCTGACTTAGCTGAAGAAGTAGTACTAGTTGCTCATGACTTAACACCATCTGATACAGCAACAATGGACAAGAAAAAAGTTTTAGGTTTCTTAACAGATATAGGTGGAAGAACTTCTCATACTGCTATAATGTCTAGAACATTAGAAATAGCTGCTATAGTGGGTTTAAGTGATGCTACTAAAGAAATCAAAGATGGTGATTTTGTAGCATTTAATGGAGATACTGGTGAAGTTATAATAAATCCAGATGAAGAAACTATAGCTACATATAGAAAATTAAAAACTGATTTTGAAGAATACAAAAAGGCTTTAGAATTGTTAAAAGGGCAAGCAACTGTAACTACTGACGGAAGACATGTGGAACTTGCAGGTAACATAGGTACTCCAGGAGATGTAGACGGTCTAATAAAGAATGATGCTGAAGGTGTAGGACTTTATAGAACAGAATTCTTATATATGGATAGAAGTGATTTCCCAAGTGAAGAAGAGCAATACAATGCTTACAAAGCAGTACTTGAAGGAATGGATGGAAAACCAATAGTTATAAGAACTCTTGATATAGGTGGAGATAAGAAATTAGATTATCTACCAATGGATGAAGAAATGAATCCATTCTTAGGATACAGAGCGATAAGACTTTGCCTAGATAGAAAAGAAATATTTGTAACTCAACTTAGAGCTTTATATAGAGCTAGTGTTCATGGAAAATTAAGAATAATGTTCCCAATGATATCTTCATTAGAAGAATTATTACAAGCTAAAGAAGTTTGTAAAGAAGTTAAAGCACAGTTAAAAGCTGAAAATATAGCTTATTCTGATGAAGTAGAAGTTGGTATGATGATAGAAGTTCCATCTGCTGCAGTAATATCAGATGTTCTTGCTAAGCATGTTGATTTCTTCTCAATAGGAACTAATGACTTAATTCAATATACTTGTGCAGTTGATAGAATGAATCAAAAAATAAGCTACTTATATAACCAATTTAATCCAGCTGTACTTAGACTTATAAAAATGGTTATAGATAATGCACACAAAGAAGGCAAATGGGCTGGAATGTGTGGAGAATCTGCAGGGGATCAATTAATGATACCAATATTACTTGGATTTGGATTAGATGAATTCTCAATGAGTCCAATATCAATATTACCTGCTAGAAAATTAATAAATTCAGTAAGCTTTGAAGAAATGAAAGAATTCTCAGAGGAAATATTATCTCTAGGGACTGCAGAAGAAATAAAAGCTTATGTAAAAAAAACTTTTAATAAATAATTAACTTAAATGATATAAAGTAAGCTATCTTGCAAAAGATAGCTTTTTTTACATAATTTATATTTATTAACTATAATATAGATGAATTTGGAGGATATATGTATATTTTAGAAAATGAGGATCTAATAATAGAGAGTAAAAGTAGTGGAGCGGAATTAACAAGAATATATTCGAAGAAGTATAACAAAGAAGTTCTTTGGAATGGAGACAAGAAATATTGGGGGAGGCAGTCACCGATACTTTTTCCTATTGTAGGACGATTAAAGGAAAATGAAACTCTAATAGAAGATAAAATATATAATATTAATCAACATGGATTTGCTAGAGATATGGATTTTGACTTAATTAGTATAGATAAAAAGTCTATAACGTATAAGTTAACTTCAGATGAGAAGAGTAGAGAAATATATCCATATAATTTTAATCTTTTTATCTCATACACAATAATCGATGAAAAAGTTAAGATTACTTGGAAAGTTGAAAATATAGACTCACAAGAAATATATTTTTCAATAGGAGGGCATCCAGCTTTTAATATTTCATCACCAGAGAACTTAATTGATTATTATATTGAATTTAAGTGTAGAAAGAATGTGAATAAAATTAATTTAGAGGGCCCTTATTATGGTGAAATAGAGGAAATAGAATCTTTGCCTATATTGGAGCTGAATTCTAGCGTATTTGAAAATGATGCTATAATTTATACGAATATAGATAAAGTTTCATTAAAATCAAGCAAAGAAGAATTCTATATTAATATAAATATTAAAGATTTTCCGTTGGTAGGGATATGGACTCCATATTATAAAGATACGAATAGTACAGCACCATTTATTTGTATAGAACCTTGGTATGGATTAGCTGATAGTGTTGACTCTAATAAGATATATAAAAATAAAAAATATATTAATAAGTTAAATATTGGAGAGAGTTTTGAAGTTAGTTATGATATTGAAATAAAGTAGATAAAATAAGTTTTATTGTTGTATACTAAAATATTAATTAATTTATTTATACAAAGGAGATATGTGTAAATGAGTGTATATGGAAATTTACAAAAAATAAGAAATGGAAAAAGAACGTATGCCATAACACCACATATTCCAGGTGGCTTTATTCTTCCCGATGATTTAATAAAAATAGGAGAAGTGGCTAAAAAATATAAAGGTGTTTTAAAGCTAACTTCTGGTCAAAGAATTTTAATTACAAATTTGAAACAAGAAGATTTACCTGCAATATGGGAAGAGTTAGGTATGGAGCCAGCTGTAAAGGTGCAAAATTCACTTAAAAATGTAGAAATATGCCCAGCAAATTATTGCAAACGATCAAAATACCCTACTATTGGTATTGGAATGAAACTTAGTAAAAAATTTCATGGCATGGAACTTCCTTGCAGAACTAAAATAGGAGTGGCAGGATGTAAAAATGCATGTACTAGTGTATATTCTAAAGATATAGGAGTAATGGTTGATTTAGATAGTACTTTTTATATTACTGTTGGTGGTAGTGCTGGATATTATCCAAGAAGTGCAGATTTAGTTACTAGAGGCTTAAGTGAAGAGGGAGCATTTAATTTAGTTAAAACTATACTTTATTATTATAAAAATACAGCTAATCCAGGTGAAAAATTAGGCGATTTTATAGATCGAATAAGTATAGAGACTTTTAGAGAAGAAGTTCTTAATCTAGCTAACTTAGAGCTTAAATTGTAATGTAAAATAGTTTGTTCTTATAATAAATACTCCTTTATGGTAATGATCAAAATATAAAGTCAATGCCGGTAAGGGGGTATTTTTTATGATCACATTGAAGAAAAAATAATTTTACTTTGTTAGAGAGGAATGTTAACTAGAAATATAGTCAGAACATGTAAGTTAAATAAATGATCATATACTTGAATATTCTGATAGACAGCTTGAATCTATATATATTTCCTTTTGGATTTATGGGAATCAACTATAAAATAAATCCATTGCTATAGAGGAACGAAATTACTCTAAAGCACAGATTAATTTACACTCTTTCCTTATGAATAAAATAATGAAGAACAACTGTTGAGTTTATATCATCATTACTGCTTACTATTCCTAATTCTGTATACCTAGTTTCATGATTTCTGAACTATTTAAGTTAGTTTTTTATATATGGTAGAACTGAGTTTAATAATTTAGGGTATTTTGAAACTAGCATTGATTTTGATTTGTAAGCAATTGCATAAGTACTTTTGTTGTCTTTCATATCTTGCTAGGGAACTATTTACTTTTCTAATACGAGAGAATCTAAGAGCTTGATACCTGTTCAATAACTGTTTCCCATAAGAAAGTATTTATTTAAGACCATATTTGTTAAATGAGTTATGTAGATTATAACAAATAATTAAAATATATGTATAATTGTACAATATTATATGAAAAAACTACTACTTTTATAAAGCAGCATTCTGTATTAATAGTTCCGTAGTGATAAATGGAACTATAAGTATACTATAAGTTCCATTTATAAAAAGAAATCACTTGTTATTTTCTGGGGAAAATGTTTCGATTAACATTAAAGTATAAAGAAACACAAAAACAAAAATACAAATGTAACTTCAATTCGACAATCTATGATAAATGATTAAATAATGAATTTACAAAAGTAATTATTAATAATATTTTAAGAAAAGGTGGTATTTTATTATGTTAATGAACATGGCAGAGTTATTAAAAGTAGCAAATGAGGAAAGTTTTGCAGTTCCAGCATTCAATATTTCATCAGAATGCATGTTAAGAGGAGTAATTGAATCTTGTGAAAAGGAAAAATCACCAGTAATACTAGCAATACATCCAAATGAATTAGCATTTACAGGAGACAGTTTTGTTGAAATGATAAAAGATATGGCAAATAAAACAACAGTTCCTGTTGCTCTACATTTGGATCATGGTTCAACATTTGAGCAAATACAAAGAGCTGTTCGTGATGGATTCACTTCAGTAATGATAGATGCAAGCACAGAAAGTTTTGAAGAAAATATAGAGTTAACAAAAAAAGTAATAGAAATAGCTCATCCACTAAACATATCAGTAGAAGCTGAGTTAGGAACAATAGGAACTACTGATGGAGATAGTGAGGGAGGAACAGACGAAATAATTTATACAAAACCAGAAGATGCAGTGAAATTTGTAGAAGCTACTGGATGTGACTGTTTAGCAATAGCAATAGGAACAGCTCATGGTATATATCCAGAAGGATTTGAACCACATTTAAAATTAGACTTATTAAGTGAAATAAAATCAAAAGTTTCTGTACCTCTTGTATTACATGGTGGATCAGCAAACCCAGATGAAGAAATAGCAGAATCAGTAAAACGTGGTGTTAATAAAATAAATATATCTTCTGATATAAAAGCAGCATTCTTTAAAGAGTGTAGAAAGGTATTAGAAGACAATAAATTAAGAGAACCATTAGATATATTCCCTGCTTGTATAGATAAAATGAATGAAACTGTAGTTCATAAAATTAGATTATTTAATTCAAATGATAAATTAAAATATTATACATTATAAAAATAGGAGAATGGTGGAATATGGAGTTATTAGAAATTCTTGATGAACATGTAATAAAGGATTGTTTAGTAGCCACAGATAAAGTTGATGCTATTACAAAGATGTGTACTTTATTACATGATAATGGATATATTTCTGATGTGGAATCTTTCAAAACTGATGTATTAAAACGTGAGGAAATAGGCGAAACAGGAATTGGAAATATGATTGCAATTCCACATGGAAAAAGTACAAGTGTTAAGAAAAGTGCAATTTCAATATGTAAATTAGATAGAGAAATAGAGTGGGAAACATTAGATGGAAAAGGTGTAAAAGTAATTATACTGTTTGGTGTTCAAGATGATATTGAAGCTGCAAAAGACCATCTTAGATTATTAGCTCAGGTAGCAAGAAAATTAGCTAAGGAAGAGGTTGTTGAATCATTAGTAAATGCCAATAGCAGTAAAGAGATAATAGATTGTTTCAGATAATGAAATAAATAGGAGGAATTATTATGAAAATAGTTGGTGTTTGTGCTTGTGTAGCAGGAATTGCTCATACATATTTAGCTCAGGAAAAGCTTATAAATGCAGCTGAAAAAAGGGGACATACAATTCATGTTGAAACACAGGGAGTAATTGGTCAGGAAAACCCATTAACAGATGAACAAGTTGCAGAAGCAGATGTTGTAATTCTTGCAATTGATGTAAGTATATCAGGTAAAGAGAGATTTAAAGGTAAAAAAGTAATTGAAGTTCCTACAAAGACAGTAGTTCATTCATCAGAAGCATTGATTAAAAAAATAGAAACAATGTTATCAAAATAAAGTAATAAGAATGAAATAACACGGAGAGGGGATTTAGGTATGAAAAATTTACAAGCAAAGAAGCATATGATGACTGCAATTGCATATTTGATTCCATTTGTTGCATCATCGGGGATGCTAATGGTAATCGGTAATATTTTTGGAGGTACAAGTGTAGAAGCATTAAATGCTTCTACAAGTTTACCTGATTTACTTACTACTTTAGGTGGTACAGCTTTAGGATTCATTCCAATAATAATTTCTACAGGTATTGCTTATTCCATTGCAGATAAAGCTGGTATAGCTCCAGGTGTAGTATTAGGATTACTTTGTAAAGTTGATGGTTATGGTTTCTTAGGTGGATTAGTAAGTGGTTTCCTTGTTGGTTATCTTACAAAATGGCTATTAAAAGTAATAAAAGTACCTAAGTGGGTACAAGGACTACTGCCACAACTTATATTACCATTATTAGTTGCATTAATAGTTGGTACAGCAATGCAATATGTAATAGGTGTACCTATAACTTGGTTAACTAATTCAATTACTAGTATGCTAATGTCAATGCAAAATAATCCAGGTGCAGCTGTTATGTTTGGTTTAGTAGTTGGAGTATTATCTGCTGTTGACTATGGTGGACCAATCAATAAAGTTGTCTTTACATTTGCTGCAGGATTATTATCAGAAGGAATAGGTGGACCAATTGCAAACTTGATTCAAGCAAGTATGATTGCTCCATTTGGTTTAACAATAGGTTACTTCTTATCTAAAATGCTTGGGAAAACGTTGTTCTCAACTAAAGAAATAGATGCATTAAAATCTGCATTTGTTATGGGATGTTTCCAAATAACAGAAGGATCATTCCCAATTATATTAAATGATTTAGTACGTATTACTATCTGTACTGCATTAGGAGCTGGCACAAGTGGAGCATTAATCGGACTATGGGGTGTTTCATCTAGTGTTCCATCAGGTGGATTCTTGGCACTTCCAGGTTTAAATAAACCATTAGCGTGGTTAGGTGCATTATTAGTTGGCTCTATAGTATTTGCAATAGCATTACAGTTCCTAAAACATAAACCAGAAGAACAAGTAGAGGAAAAAGAAGAAGAAATAGATTTAGATGATTTAACATTTAGTGAATTTTAATATTAAATTAATATGGACAAATAGTTATTAAAATTAATAACTATTTGTCTTACTTATATTAAGTAAAAAATATTACATTAAAGAGTAAAGAAGGTGATAAATAAATGTCAATAAAGTTGATGGACAAAAGATACTCGAAAAGAGATTTAATGACTTATTTTGGAGATTGTTCATCTGTTGCAGGAGTTCGTAGATACTCTTTGTCAGAAGGAAGAGCTAAAGGGTGTAATATTATAGAAATTACCACAGGAAGTGGATTAACTTTTGAAATTAATGAAACAAGAGGGATGGATCTAGGAAGATGTAGCTATAAATCAGTTCCAATTGCATATCAAGGATATAACAGAGAAGTACATTCTAACTATTATGAAACCTTTTCTGATGGATGGTTGAGAAGTTTTGCAGGAGGGCTACTTGTAACTTGTGGACTAAAATCTATTGGAACACCAGAAGAAGATAAGGGTGAAATTCTTCCTCTGCATGGCCGTATATCAAATACACCTGCAGAAAGGGTGAATATAGAAGAATACTGGGAAGATGAAAAGCTGTATTTCAAAATATTTGGAAAAATGCGTGAATCAAAAGCTTTAAATTATAATTTAGAGTTAAAACGTACAATTTTTGTTCAAGCAGGTACAAATAGAATTATTATAGATGATGTGGTAGAAAATGCAGGATTTAATGAAGAAGAATTTATGTTGCTTTATCATTTTAATATAGGTCATCCTATACTTGATAACACTGCTAAATTATTGACACATTCCAAAGAAGTATTGCCACGAGATAAAGATGCTAAGGAGCAAAATGAACATTATAATTCTTATCTTGGGCCTACTCAAGATTATAAAGATATAGTATATTATCACAATTTAGAAGATTATAATGATGTTTGTACAGCTGCGATTATAAATGAAGAGATTGAAATGGGTATAACTTTAAAATTCAATAAGTCAGAGTTAGATTGTTTTACTCAATGGAAGTTTACTGGACTTGGCAATTATGTTGCAGGAATTGAACCAGGAAATGCACGTGTAAACGGTAGAAGTGCAGAGCGTGAAGAAGGAAGATTAAAAATAATTAAGGGAAATGAAGAGAAGCACTTCCGTATAGAAATTGAAATTTTGACATCAAAAGAGGAAATTGACTTATATAAAAAGAAGTATATTTTTTAGGAGGTATATAATATGAAAAGATCTGAGATAAATAAAGCAATAGAATATGTAATTGGAAAAATAGATGATTTTAAATTGCCATTACCACCATTTGCATACTATACACCTGATCAGTGGAGAAATTTAGAAAGAACTGAAAAGGAACTGGTAGATAATATGTTAGGGTGGGATGTAACTGACTTTGGTACAGGAGATTTTATGAAAGTAGGTCTGACTGTATTTGTATTCCGTAATGGTAACTTTTATAATAAGGAAGAGTATCCTAAACCATATTGTGAAAAGCTCCTTTATGTACGTGATGGACAAATTCTTCCGTATCATTTCCACTGGAGTAAAACAGAAGATATTATTAATCGTGGTGGTGGAGACTTAGAGATAACAATCTGGCAGTCAGATGAAAGTGAAGGTTTTACAGATAAAGATGCAATTGTAACTGTAGATGGTAAAAAGGTTGTTGTACCAGCAGGAGGTAAGATTATTCTAAAACCTGGACAAAGTGTTACACTTCTTCCTTATCAGTATCATATGTGGCAAGGAGTACCAGGAACGGGAGATGTTATGTTATTTGAAGTATCTACTTCCAATGATGATAACGTAGATAATCGTTTCTATGAACCTCAGGATAGAATTCCAACTGTAGAAGAAGACGATGAAATAAAATATCTAATGTTTGCAGATTATAAAAATTATGTAAAATTCTAGTAAATAGAATATTACTAAAAGAATCTAATTGAAAAAATAAATAATAACTCTAAAAAGTTACTCCATGAGGAGTAACTTTTTTTGCTAAAATTAGACTTATTTTGATAGGGTATATTAGAACTTCTTTTGTGAAACAGAAGTTTTTTAGTATTTTTTTAAAGCATATAGTATGTTATCATTGTAATAATATACTATAAAAAGGGGCTGCTTATATGGATATATTAACATCTAGACAGATTGATTTTATTAAATTAATGTTAGAAGAGAGCGAATATAAACCAATAAAATATTTCACAGAAAAATTGAATGTGTCAGATAAAACATTACAAAAAGATCTAAAGATAATTGGCAATTATATTAGTAAATTTAATGTTAAAATAGACGCAAAAAGGGGATATGGAATATTGATTGACAGTAATGCTAGCTCAAATATTGAATTTATAAATAATTTAAACATTAATTTAAAGGAGAAAAATAGTGTTTCAGTAGACCAGAGAAGAGTGGAAATACTAAAAATGTTATTATTAAATTCAAATTCTAGCACATCAATAAATCAATTATCCGAGAAGTATTATGTTAGTAAAACATCTATTGTGAATGATTTAAAATATATTGAGGAATGGCTAAAAAAATATAATATAAAGCTAAGTAAGACTTTGGAAGGAACTAAAATACTAGGTAAAGAAACAGATATAAGGAAATCGATTGCTAGTTTGCTGGAGGATATATTGGATCAAAATAATGAAGAAGATAAATTACCAGAGATTACGAGAATTGAGTTGTCAACATTTTCTGCATTATCAAATATTTTTGATTTGGATTCGATTATGTTTATAGAAAGTATAATATGGGAACTAGAAGAAAATCTAGATTATACTATTAGCCAACCCTACTATATTAATCTAATAACACATATATTGATTTGTATTAAAAGGTTAAAGGAAGGCAATCAAATAGAGTCTAAAGAAGATAAAATAAAATTACTTGATAATTTAAATGAAAAGGTCTATGAAAATGTTATAAATTTAATTGGTAAAATAGAAGAAAGATATGGTGTATCCATAAATAACGAAGAGATTTATTATATATACAAATATATAGTTTCTTCTGGATTTGGTAATGCACTTGATAATAATAGATTAATATCGGAAAATTATATAAATAATAGTGAAGAAGTAACAAATATGATGATTGATATAATGTCAGAATTTTTAAATATAAATTTAAGAGAAGATGAATTATTGCAAAAAGGTCTACTTTTACATATAAAACCTATGCTAAATAGATTGAATTATGATATTCAAATAAAAAATCCATTATTAAAGGAAATTAAAGAAAGATTTAGTGAAATCTTAGGGCTATGCATGTTATCTATAAGATTAATGTCGCCATATTATAATATAACAAATATAAGTATTGATGAAATTTCTTATATAGCTACTTATTTTCAAGCAGCAGTAGAAAGAAGTGTTAGTAGTAAAAGAGTATTAGTTGTATGCCATAGTGGTTATGGAACATCACAGCTATTAGCAACTAGACTAAAGAGGGCTTTCCCTCAATGGACTATAGTAGATATTGTATCAGTACATAGACTGAGTGAGGTAGATATGACGAATATAGATTTTATTGTATCTAGTGTAGATATAGATATCAAAGACAAAATGTATATAGTTGTATCAGCCTTGCTAATGGATAGAGATGTTAATAATATTAAAAATGTACTTATGAATGCATCTTCAGAAGAAAATAGTAGAAACTTTAATAATTTAGCACTTGAGATGGAAGGTAATATATTTTTTAACGGAAATTACAATAAAGAGATAGATTATATATTAAGCAATGTAAAACTAGAACAAGTTAATTTATCAAAATACTATAAAATTTATATTAATACTTCTTATGAAGAGAATAAGTTGATAACTAATATAGATAATAAAAAGAAAACAATATCTTTATATATATTATGTAATGACTATGATTATCTTAAGGAAATTTTACTTGATATATATAATTTGTATATTTCTAAAAAATATATTAATTATATGATGTCATGTGAAAGAGAAGTTGATATTATAAACTTATTTAAAAGTATAGTTACGGAGAGTGTATATGAGTATTAGAAATATAGTAAGTAATGATTGTATAAATTTAGATATAAAATCGATGACAAAAAAAGAAATATTAGAAGATATGATAGAAATGCTATACACAAAAGGTGTTGTTAGCGACAAAAATAAATTTTATGAGGATGTATGTCTTAGAGAAAATGAAGGTTCTACTGCAATAGGGAACTATATAGCAATACCGCATGGAAACTCTACTTATGTCACAAAGTTGTCTATAGCAATAGGTAGAACTAATTCAGATGTTTATTGGGAAGATGAATATAATTTTCCGGTGAGATTTATTATTCTTTTTGCAATTCCTAATACTGAAGATTCAAAAGATGAACTGCGTATAATGGCAAAAATATGTAGAAAATTAGGAAATGATGATTTATGCAAAGGATTGTTAGAATCAAAAAATTATAAAGAGGTAGTTGAAATACTTTCTTAATTTATATGATAAATAAATGTGAATAGAGAAATTAAAAATAACCCGTGGTTAGATCTGAGGTAATGTAAAATAGTTTGAGATTATAATGAAAATAAATACTCCTTTATGGCAATGATCAAAATATAAAGTCAATGCCGAAAAGGAGTATTTTTTATTAAGTATATATTTATTTTCTTACAGCAAATATAGCTGTCCTAGCGTTGTCATATTCATAACTACAAGTTGATAAAGTTATTATTTGATCCTTTGAACTTACAATGTCTCTACTATGCATAGATTTGCTTAATATTTTATTTAAAAATTTATTAAAATCTTCTTCATCAGTGAAACCAACATCATTATATCCGAAATCTGCATCATAAATACCTATGGCAAAGATTTCATACTCGTAGGTATCATCATCTGTTTTGAGAGTTATTATTTTATTGTTTTCAAAGAATTCCTTATCTTTAAATTTTTCCATCTGTCCAAACATGGTTGAATTTCTCATATGATGACCATAGATAACATTGTTAGAATCTGTCTTAAAATCATTTCTATAGTCTAGAAATATTGAGCCAGCGGGTAAGTAGTTTTTGTTAAAATCATGATTTAGGTAAAAATCATTGTCGCTACCTTGAACTACAGGATAATCAATATTGGTACCTTCCACATTGAGCCAAAATTTATAATCAGAGTTTATTGATAATAAACTTTTTGTAATATCGTTCATATCTTTTGAATTTTCTTTTCTATCTCTAAGTTGAGAATAAACATTGTCAGCCTTTTTATAATCTCTTAAAGTGGTATAAATTTTGTAGCCAGATATACATATTGCGACTATACAAATTAGTGTTAATAAATTAAGAAAGAATTTTTTCATTACACCTCCCCTTTCATATATAATTTTATACATTATTTTACTAAAAATAAACACAAATTAATTAAAATTGAATGGTATCTGTAATTATTATAAAAAACAATAATAAACTTAAAGTGAGAAATTATTTAAATTAATACAAAGGAGTAAAAAATGAATAATAGTTTTAATAATAATACTGAATTAAATAATAATGAAAACTCTTACACCATGATAAAGATTATAATTTTACTAATTGGATTACAGATAAGTAGAATTATATTAAAACAAGGTGCATTTTTATTTTTATCATACAATAAATTTAATGACACATTTATATCCATGAGTATAATGTTTTTCCTTACAATATTTATAATATATAAATCTAAAAAAGAAAATGTTTCGTTAAATATATTTTCTTATATGGAGAATAAAGAATCTAAAATTTATTATCTTATTGTGACTAGTGCCTTAGTACTTTTAATTTTTACCTCGCCTTCTTTTTCATCAAAGCCATCTATTGAAACTATTTTACCTTTGCTTTATACAACTGTAATGACACCTATATATGAAGAGACTATATTCAGATCTTACATCTGGAAGGTTTTGGAAAAAGAAAACATGGATGAAGCAAAAGTATATTTTTTAACTACAATATTGTTTTCTATTTATCATATTGGATATATAGATACAATTATTATGACAAGTGGATTTAATCATATGGCATTAATGCTTCTTATTAAATGCTCATTAATGTTGAGTTATGGTCTTTTCATAGGCTTTTTTAGATATAAAATAAAAAACTTATATTCTTGCATATTAGTTCATAGCTTTATAAACATATTTTTAAGATGAAAATATTTATAAATTATGGATTCTAAATAGTAATTAAGTACTATAATTAAAATAAGAAAACTAATTACTATGCAATGGAGGGGCAAGATGAAAAATATTTTTAGAGAACTTAATATAAAAGAAGATTTTTCAGAAGAGGAAGTCAAGGAATCTTATTTCAATTTGATAAAAAAATATTATGATGAGTTAAATATAGATGACTCAGTTTTCTTCCTTGCACAAAAAAGAATAGATAGAGTTAATGAAGCATTTGAAATTATTTCATCCATAAAAGACTTTGATTATTTAGAAAGTAAATATGATGTGCTGTATACAATATGTGAAGAATATAAAAAGAAGAAAAATTACAAAAAGGCTTTGTTAATATCCGATGAGCTTATTGATTTTATACCAATTTTTCCAGATAGTTACTTATTAAAAGCTGATATATTAGTAGAACTAAATGAACATGAAGAAGCTATTAGATATTTTGAAATTGCGGAAGAAATGGAAGAGGAGGTTAAGAAAGATCAATATATACAATATCTTAAAGCACAAAGCCAGATAGAAGTTAAAAAATATGAAGATGCTATTAAAACGTTAACGAATATTACCAAATTGTATGGAGACAATCCTTTTTTCTTTTTTGATATGGCATGTTGTTATGAAGAATTAGGTAATGAAAAAATGTATAAATATTATTGTGCTAAGAGGGATAAATATTGGAAAGATCATGGAAATGATTAAGAGGGTATAATCCCTCTTTAATTATGTAAAGAAATAAATTTGTATTTATGATATTATTAATAATAAATGACAAATTTAGGGGGACAAAGATGAAATACAAATTATGTTTATTTGATTTTGATTATACTTTGGCGGATACAACGAAGCCCATAGTAGAGTGTTTTAGGCATACTTTTGAAACAATGAATTTGGATGGATTTGATAGGGAAAGGGTTATTAAGACTATAGGGTTGACTTTGGATGATGCCTTTCTAGAATTAACTGGAATAAATGATAAAGAGAAGGTTAAAGAGCTTATAGCAATTTATAGGGTTAAATCAGAGGAGACTACAATTCAAAATACTGTTTTATTTGAAGATACTATAGAAACATTAAAAGCTCTTAAGGATAATGGAGTAAAGATTGGGATAGTATCTAGTAGAATGGGAGCTAGAATAGATAAAATACTAGAACATTTAAATTGTAGAAGATATGTCGACCATATAATAGGTTATGAAAATGTATTAACTCATAAGCCTAATCCAGAAGGTTTAATTAAAGCCTTAGATTATTTTAATTGCAAAAAAGAAGAAGTATTATATGTGGGAGATAGCTATATAGATGCTAAGGCAGCCGAAAATGGGCAAATAGATTTTGTTGGAGTCACTACAGGAACTACAACACAAAAGGATTTTGAAGAATATAATAATATTAAGATAGTAAATAATTTATCATCTATACTAGATGTTATGTAGTAAATATTATTTATTATTTTAATATTCATTTATAAAAGTGGGGGATACTTATGAAAGATAAATTTGTAATCACTATTAGTAGAGAATATGGTAGTGGTGGAGGAGAAATAGGAAGAAGGTTAGCTACACATTTTGATATACCATGTTATGATAAGGAATTACTAACTATGGTGGCTAAAGAAAGTGGATATTGTAAGGAATATTTTGAAAAGTATGATGAGAAACCATTAAAGGTTTTAAGTTATTTTGGATTTGATACTTGCTCAAGTACTCTACCTATTAATCACCAATTATTTTTAAAACAATTTAATTTGATACAAAAACTTGCCAGTGAAAACTCATGCATATTTGTTGGAAGGGCATCAGATTATGTATTAAAAGAATTTGATAATGTAATTAATGTATTTATTCATGGAGATTTTGAATTTAGAAGAAAAAGAGCGATAATTGAACATAATGTAAAAGAAGAAATAAGTGCTTCTGTTGTGAAAAAAATAGATAAAGAAAGAGCATCTTATTATAAATACTATACAGATTCATACTGGGGAGATGCAAAGAATTATCACATATGCTTAGATACCAGCTTTATGGGAATAGATGAAGCTATAAGAATAATAATAGACTTTATTGAAAAAGGATACAAATAATAAATTTATATTTTTCTTGAAAAATATATTACTATGTATAAAGAATAGATTTTTATAAAATGGTAATTTATTACAACGTTAAAAGAGAATTAAAGTATAATAGACTGTAGAGTGCAGATTTTTAACAATAAATTATAAGGAGATAAAAAATGATTTCAACTGTAACTTTGAATGTATCTATTGATAAAGCATATAAAATAAAAGGTTCTGTAGAGTCTGGGAAAGTAATTAGAGTATTAGAGTGTAATAATACTGCAGGTGGAAAGGGCTTAAATGTTTCGAGGGTAATTTCTATTTGTGGAGAAGAAGTTTTAGCCACAGGATTTGTAGGTGGTCATTGTGGAGCATTAGTTGAAGAATTATTGGAAAATGATAACATAAAAAATCAATTTACACATGTAAATAGTGAGACAAGAAGTTGTATTAATATATTAGATGAGAATAATATATCGACAGAATTTTTAGAAAAAGGATCTTATGTTAATAAGAATGAGATAGATAAATTTATAGAGGACTTTAATAAAATAATAGATAATAGTAATATTATTACTATTTCAGGAAGTGTACCTCAAGGTGTGCCAACTGATATTTATGCCACTTTAATAAAAATGATAAAAGCTAAAAATAAAAAAGTTATTTTAGATGCATCGGGTGATTTATTAAAAGAGGGTATAAAAGCTTTACCAACGATGATAAAACCTAATAGTGAGGAAATGGAAAATTTATTAGGTATTAGCATTAATAATAGAGAAGAAGTAATTAAAAGTGCTATAAAACTTTATGAAAGTGGAATAGAATTAGTAGTGGTATCACTTGGAGGTGATGGTGCATTACTAGTTTGTGAAGAAGGGGTTTATCATGGAAAACCACCTAAAATTAAAGTTGTAAATACCGTGGGATGTGGAGATTCTATGGTTGCAGCATTTTCAGTGGCCATGGAAAGAGGTTATTCAAATACAGACAGTTTGAAGTATGCCGTATCTATTTCTGCAGCCAATGCAATGACTTTTTCAACAGGTAATTTCAACTCAAAAGATGCAGATAGTATATTTGAGAATACAATAATTGAAAAAATTTATTAAAAAGATGTAGATAAGTTTTTATAAAACTTATCTACATCTTTTTTTGCAAATAAAGAATAGCTAATAACGTCACTAAAAGGCAATATAAAGAATAAAGTATTGTAGAGCTATATTGAATCAAGATAGTAATTAAATATATAGGAGGAAGTAATAAAATGACTATAAAAGATAATTCAACAAATAGTAATTGTGAAGAGTGTAAAAGATGTAAAGAACCTTGCCCTTGTGGATGTGAGCGAATATGTATATGTAAATGCGATAAACTATCTTATAACAATAATAATTGTTGTTACCTACACCCAAAAGATATATGTATAGCTCAAGTTAACGATCCTAAGCTTTTTCAAATAATAACTAATAATCAAAACTTATATCTTACAGCTATACCTCTTGATATAAATACATCATCTTATAAGATTGAATCAAGTGTTATTCAAAGACCAAATGATACATTAGTAATAAATGAATCAGGTGTTTACTCTATATATGCTTCTTTAAGATATAGTTTTAAGTTCAATGAAAATGCAAAAAAAGGTGATGTACTTAGGGTAGCTTTTAAAATAAATGGAAATGATGAAGAGATTTTTGGAATAGATAATACGATAACTGTACCTAATATTGTTGACGGGGAAAGTAAAGAAATAATAAACACAATTCAAGGAAATAAGTTACAGGTTATAGATGAAAATTTACCTTATAGAATCAATATTTCATTGAAAAATTTTGAATTTGATTTAACAGTTTTAAATCAAATAATAATTTCAGATTTAATTTTAATTATTACAAAAATAGTTTAAATAAGTAAAATAAACCGATAAAACTTTATCGGTTTATTTTATATTATAATATCTTTATATAAAATTAAGTCCAGGTTTCATCATAAAGATACCTAGTACAATAATTAAAACTCCGGCATATTTGTATATTTTTTCGTTGAATGATTTACTCATTCTAGATGAAATATAAGCAAATGATAACATAATAGGAAGTGTTCCTAAGGAAAATACAAACATGGATGAAGCTCCCATTATAAAGCTCCCACTAGAGAGAGCATATAGTTGCATGGTTTGCAGAGGTCCACATGGTAAAAAACCACTTAAATAACCTACGATGAATGGATTTTTATGATTATTTACACATGTACTTTTTTTAAAAAATATAGGAAGTCTAATATTATTAAATATTTTAATTCCAATCATATGAAGTCCAGAAATTATCATAAAAATGCCGGCAACTATTTTAATAAAGCTTTGGATTTGTATAGTAGAAGAAAAAATTGAACCAAGAGCACCAACAATTCCACCAATAATAGTATAAGAGAGTATACGCCCACTATTGTAAAGTAGGGCAATTTTAAAAGATGACTTTTTATCACTTATATTATCCTTTCTATTTATAGTTTGTGTAAGTAAAATTCCTCCACACATTCCAACGCAATGAAAGGATGTAAAAAATCCTAGTATAAGTAACATAATAAAAGAAGTTTCAATACTAGTGAAAGAGTCAATTGATCCTGTTAAAGGATTATTTCCCAGGAAAAACATAGATATTACTACAATACTTAGACATAAAACTTTTATTAACATATTGTTATTTGATGAAAAACCAGAATTTTTAATAGCTAATTTAATTTTATCATCATTACATAGTTCATTTTCATAAGTAACGATAACCATAGAGTTTTTATGATCAGCATTTATATTTATAATACCTTGTAACTTATTAATTTCTTCTTCAACAACCGCTTCGCAGGAATGACATTTCATTCCATAAACATCAAAAAATTTCGTGATCTTACTCATAGTTTTACCTCAATATTAAATAAGTTTATATCATGTATATTATATTCTAAAATTATGAAAAAATAATGAAGAATAGAAATATTTAAATTTAAAAAATTCATAAAGAATATATAATTTTATGTTATTGTAAATTTATAAGGAAATTTTTAGGAGGAATTATGTTTAATATATTACTAGTAGATGATGAAAAAAAAATAACAGAAGTTGTAAAAGCTTATTTAGATAAAGAAGGTTATAATACTTTTGTAGCTCATGATGGTAATGAGGCATTAAATTTATTTCATAATAATGAGTTTGATTTAGTAATCTTAGATAGAATGTTACCAGACATAAGCGGTGAGGAAATTTGTGAAAAAATTAGAGAGACATCTTTAGTGCATATAATAATGTTAACAGCAAAAACTGAAGACGAAGATAAAATAGATGGATTTAACGTTGGATGTGATGATTATATTTGTAAACCATTTAATGTGAAAGAATTAGTTTTAAGAGTGAAGGCTGTGTTCAGAAAAATGAAAAAAGACGAAATTATAAAAGCTGGTGATGAAATAGAGATTAATACTTTATCACATGAAGTTAAAATAAGAGGAAATGATGTAAGTTTAACAAATACAGAATATAAGCTGCTATTATTATTTGTAAATAATAAAAAGAAAATTTTTACTAGAGAAGAATTACTAGAGCTAGTTACGGATGATTATTATGAAAAACTTGATAGAATTATAGATGCCCATATTAAAAATTTAAGACAAAAAATAGAAGAAGATACGAAAAAGCCAAAAATAATACAAACAGTATATGGAGTGGGGTATAAATTTGGAATTTAATAAGAAAAAATTAAATCTTAATAAGAAGTTAATATTTTATTTAGCAATGGTAATGATATGCATAATCGTTATCATGGCTGTAAGCGTAAATCTATCAGTGGAAAAGAAAACTATTTATTATTCTTCAAATATGGTTGAATTATCTAAACAATCCTTAATTAAAAGTAGAGTTCTGTTTTTACGAGATGTGAAGAACGTAATTATAGGAATATCTTTACTTATGATTATAGTTGTAATATCTATTTCTATCTTTTTATCCCAAAAGATTTCAAAGCCTATAATTGTTGTGTCAAAAATGACAGATTTTATAAAGCATGGGGGGTATGATCAGACTTTAGAATATGAAAGTTCTATTGTGGAGATAGATAATTTAATAAACTCAATTAATGAGCTCTCAAAAGAGCTATATAAAATGGAGGAAATGAGAAAAAAATTAACTTCTGATATTTCTCATGAACTTAGAACACCTTTAACAAGTATTCAAACACACTTGGAGGCAATGATAGATGGAGTATGGGAGCCATCACCAGAAAGATTAAATAGTGTAAATGAAGAAGTAATTAGACTTAGTCATTTAGTGAATCAATTAAAGAATCTTGCTAAATATGATAATGAAAAAAATAAATTGCAAATAAGTGAAGTTGATTTAAAACAATTAATTAAAAATATTATATATAATAATCAAAGTTTTGCATTTGAGAAAAATATAAAAATAGAGTATTACTTGGAAGAAATTATAGCAAAAGTAGATAAAGAAAAAATATCTCAAGTAATAGTTAATTTAATATCAAATGCCATAAGATATACTAATTGTAATTGTAAAACAGAAGGGAAAATTGTTATTAGACTATATAAAGAGAATGATTTTATTAAAATAAATATAAAAGATAATGGTATAGGAATTCCAAAGGAAAGTTTAGATTATATTTTTGAAAGGTTTTATAGAGTAGATAAGTCAAGATGTAGAAATACAGGAGGGACTGGAGTTGGACTAACTATATGTAAATCTATAATTGACTTACATAAGGGTAAAATAGAAGTAAAAAGTGAAATAAATGAAGGAAGTGAATTTATAATTACACTTCCTAGTTAAAAATTTTAATCTTCATAAAATATTCATAAAGTTATTGTAGGATGTTATTGTAGTAAGATAAATAGAATAAAAATGACTTATGAAAGGAGAAAATCATGGATACAAAAATGAATGTTGATGATATAAAAATAACTGGAATGACATGTGCATCTTGTGCAAAAGCTGTAGAAAGAGCTGTAAAAAAATTAGATTCAAGTGTAGAGGCTAATGTGAATATGGCAACAGAAAAACTAAGTATATCTTATGATAAGGATAAAGTTAAAGATGAAGATATACAAAAAGCCATAGAAAAAGCTGGCTTTGGAGTAATAAAAGAAGTAGAAAATAAGGAAGTTATAATCCCAATTGGAGGAATGACATGTGCATCATGCGTCAAAGCAGTGGAAAGAGCTGTAAAGAAGATAGATGGTGTAGAAAATATTCAAGTAAACTTGGCCACAGAAAAAGCATCTATTTCATATAAAGCAGAAAAAGTAAAATTATATGAGATAAAAGGTGCTATAGAAAAAGCTGGATTTAAAGTTCTTGAGATGGAAAAAAAGCAAAGTGTTGATGAAGACAAGATAAGAAAAGAAAAAGAGATGAATACATTGCTTGTTAAATTTATAATATCAGCTATATTTGCTGTTCCTTTATTCTACATAGCCATGGGAACTATGATACCAGCACCAATTGGACCATTACCAGTACCAGAAATAATAAATCCTAATGTTAATCCATTAAACTTTGCATTAGTTCAATTGTTTTTAACTATACCAATAATTATAGCTGGAAATAAGTTTTTCTATAAGGGAGTTAAATCTATGGTAGCTAAAGCACCTACAATGGATTCCTTAATTACAATAGGATCAAGTGCAGCTCTTATATATAGCTTATATTCACTATATTTAGTAGCTAATGGTGATGCAATGGCTGTACATCATATGTATTTTGAAAGTGCTGGTGTAATAATTACCCTTGTATTGCTTGGAAAATACTTTGAATCTCGTGCAAAAGGTAAAACAGGTGAAGCTATTAAAAAATTAATTGGACTTAGTCCAAAGACAGCAATAATAATTAAAAATGATAAAGAGATAGAAATGCCAATAGAAGAGGTTGAAGTTGGAGATATTATAATAGTTAAACCAGGTTCTAAGATACCTGTAGATGGTATTGTTATAGAAGGTCATACTTCAGTTGATGAATCAATGTTAACAGGAGAAAGTATACCTGTAGAAAAAAATGTTGGTAGTTCAGTAGTAGGCGCTAGTATAAATAAAAATGGTACTATAAGATTTAGAGCTGAAAAAGTAGGTAGTGATACAGCAATATCTCAAATAATTAAATTAGTAGAAGATGCTCAAGGTTCAAAGGCACCAATAGCAAAACTTGCTGATATAATTGCAGGATATTTTGTACCAGTAGTTGTTGTAATAGCCATAGTTTCAGGACTTGCTTGGTTTATAGCTGGTAAAGGAACAGTATTCTCACTAACAGTATTTATTGCTGTTTTAGTCATAGCTTGTCCTTGTGCATTGGGACTTGCAACACCAACGGCTATAATGGTTGGTACAGGTAAAGGTGCAGAAAATGGTATTTTAATCAAGGGTGGAGAAGCTTTAGAGACTACCCATAAAATTAACACCATAGTATTTGATAAAACAGGTACAATTACAGAAGGTAAACCTGTAGTTACAGATATAATAACTTACGGAGAAATTACAGAAGAAGAGTTGATAAAAGTAGCAGCAAGTGCAGAAAAATCTTCAGAGCATCCTTTAGGAGAAGCTATAGTCAGAGATTGTGAAGAAAAAAATCTTGAGTTTTACAAATTAGATAAATTTATGGCAGTACCAGGTTATGGTATTGAAGTTGTCATAAATGGAAGTGATATTTTACTTGGAAACAAGAAATTGATGAATAGCAAAAATATAAATCTTGTAGATTTAGAAGAAACATATGATAGACTTGCCAGTGAAGGTAAGACACCGATGTATATTGGAATTAATAATAAAATAGCTGGTATAATAGCTGTTGCTGATGTTGTTAAAGAAAATAGTGCAAAAGCTATCAAAAAGCTTCATGATATGGGAATAGAAGTTGTCATGATTACTGGAGATAATAAAAAGACAGCAGCGGCAATAGCCAACCAAGTTGGAATAGATAGGGTTTTAGCAGAAGTTTTACCTCAGGATAAATCAATTGAAGTTAAAAAGCTTCAAGAAGAGGGAAAATTCGTTGCCATGGTTGGTGATGGAATTAATGACGCACCAGCTTTAGCTCAAGCAGATATAGGTATAGCCATAGGAAGCGGTACTGATGTGGCGATGGAATCTGCTGATATAGTTTTAATGAGAAGTGATTTACTAGATGTACCAACTGCTATAAGGCTTAGCAAAAGTACAATGACAAATATTAAAGAAAATTTATTCTGGGCATTTGGTTATAATGTAATAGGTATACCAGTGGCAGCTGGGGTTTTATACTTATTTGGTGGACCTCTTTTAAATCCAGTAATAGCAGCTCTTGCTATGGCATTTAGTTCAACATCGGTTTTATTAAATGCATTGAGATTAAAAAGATTTAAGGTAGAAAAATAAAATAAAGTATAAATGGCTAATCTAATTTTAGATTAGCCATTTATACTTTAAAAAAGCGGAGGAATAATTCTAAAGTATGTAATAGATGAAAGTACAGCGTTTTGTATTATAGTGTTAAACTATTTACAGTCATAAATATCTTCTTAAATATCATCGATTATCCAATCTAGACAACAATCATTGTCATAAGTAGCTACATATAGAAATAAGTTCATTAAAATTATATAAGATATAAGTACAATTTAAGGTTTTAACCTCTTACACCAATATATTACTTAATAAGTGTAATATATTGGTGTAAGAGGTTATAAGGGGTATTATATTTTTTATTATTATGTATAATAGATACTAGAAGGTATTTTAAAGAATATAAAAGGAAAATAGGAGAAAATTATGAGCATAAAAACAATACATCATGTATGTATTCAAACAGAAAATTATAAAGAGTCATTAAATTTTTATAAAAATATATTAGGATTTGTACTAATAAATGAGACAAAGAATTTTCATGGAAGAGAATATAATACCTGGCTAAAATTAGGTGACTTTATGATAGAATTACAAACACCTAAAAGTGGTAGTGAATTTAATAAATGGAATAATCTAAATGCAGGACCAGTACACATGGGATTTATAGTTGATAACGTAGAAGAAGAATATGAAAGAATAAAAAAATTAGGGTATACAGATTTTAAAGTTAAAAATGGAGAGATAGTTTATCAAGTAGAAGGGGAAAGTTTATTTAAAATAAAGGCTCCAGAAGGAACTGAAATAGAAATAAGAGATACTGACATTATATAGTAAATAAGTGGAGACTAATATAGCTCTCCACTTATTTGTTTATAGACTTTTATAAGTATATTTATTCGTGTTTAAATGTAGAACAGCTAGTTTCTGTATAAATATTAGCATTTGATCCATTTACACTAATATTTTCAGCAGTACAAGCTAAATTTCTATTATATACACAAGTTTTAACTGTACAAACTAGAGCATCACATGGACCACAAGCATTTGTATTATTAGTTAAAGTTGAATAATTTTTTGCATCAAGGAAGTTTCCACAGCAAGTACTACATGATTCTTTTGCTGAACCTCCAGTAATATTAACTATATTAGAATAACAAGTATTAGATTTGTTATGAGAACAATTAGATACATTACAATTAATTTTAGTCATTTGAAAACCTCCTATTTAGAAAAATATCTATCTAATAAACCTTTGAAAGCTCTACCATGTCTAGCTTCATCTTTACACATTTCATGAACTGTATCATGTATAGCGTCTAAGTTTTGTTTTTTAGCAAGAGTAGCTAATTCTTTTTTACCAGAACAAGCTCCAAACTCAGCTTCAACTCTAGCTGATAAATTTTGTTTAGTACTAGGATATACTACTTCTCCTAATATCTCGGCAAATTTAGAAGCATGTTCAGCTTCTTCCCATGCTATTCTCTTATAAGCTTCAGCGACTTCAGGGTATCCTTCGCGGTCAGCTTGTCTACTCATGGCAATATACATTCCAACCTCTGTACATTCACCCATGAAGTTTGCTCTTAGACCTTCTATTATTTCTGTGTCTATATCTTTTGCTATGCCTATTCTATGTTCGTCAGCCCATACCATTTCATCTTGTGCTTCTACGAATTTGTCTGCTCCAACTTTACAAATTGGGCAAACTTCCGGTGGAGCATCTCCTTCATGTATGTATCCACAAACAGTACAAATAAATTTTTTCATCTATTACACTCCTTTACTTATTTATGTAACAATTTTATTATTTTCATAAAAGAACTAATATATGCACTGAATAAATTAAAACTTACATAAGATGAATATAAATTTAATTGATAATAACTATGATTTTTAGTAATATGAGAAGGCGAAGTAAAATTGAATTTTTTGTGAGGATATATTTATATGAAAATTATTTATTAGATTAAGAAAATAAAAGTCACTCAAATAAGATAAGTGGCTTGTATTTTATTTATACTATCATTATTTAATTCTTTTTTTAGGTTTTTTAAGTAGTTAGAAAACTCTACTTGTTCAGAGCTGTGATCAATATTTAAAGTATATTCTAGAGGAATCCATGTTGATAAAGGAGCCTCATTATGTTGTAATACAACTTCCATTTTGTCTAAAGCTTTATAAATTTTTGACTCTATGGTTTTTTGCTCATCCATTTCTATAAACAAATCTCTAACTTTTTTATTATAAGGATCAGGTAGAGAATCTATCCAAGAATATAATTTTTCGATTTCTATTTTTTCATGATTTTCAGTTTTGTTAAATGCAGGGATATCTCCTGTAAAGGCTTCACCCATATCATGAAAAATGCACATTTGAATTACCTTATTTATATCAGCTTGTGGGAATTCATCAGAAACAAAATATGCTAATAAAGACAATCTCCAACTATGCTCTGCAACACTTTCTTGTCTAAGTGTAGAAGTCCAAGAATGTCTTGTGTAGTTTTTAAGATTTTCCGCTATACCCATAGTATCTATTAATTTTCTAGTATCCACGTATTATTCCTCCAAGGTTTCTTAAATTTTAAATACACTTATAAAATAATTTAATATCTTATAATTATATTTAATATATAAAAAGGAGTAATAATTTAAATTATTACTCCTAAATCTTATTTATAAATCTCTGGATTATAAAAAACTGTTTTATCAATACCACAATTTTTATAAGAGTGATTTAAGCTACCATCAAATTTATATTTACTTTGTATGTTATTTTATATATTTACTATATTATAATATATGATGTTATGATAAATCTATATAATTAAATATAGAAAAGATTTATTAAGATTTAATTCGAGTCAAATAAAGGTTTCTATGAATATAATATAGAAATAGATGCATTAGTAGGTGGTTTAGGTCAGGAAGTATAAGTAATAATTGATAAGACAGCAGATTTTGGTATGATTGCAAGAGAAGTAAAAAATGATCTTTATATGTTTACAGAAAAAATACCTGGAGATCGAAAACAGGGATTATCCATTGCAAGATGTTTAAGCATTAAACCTAAAAGATTATTACTATATGAAACATACTATGTTTTGTATGTGAAAAATATCATTTTATTGACCTAAACAAACTTTGAGTAAATAATATATTTAATGCATTGTAACTTAAAATTTATAAAAAGTGAGGAAATAATATCATGATTAAGGTTGATATACCAGGAAGAGAAAGTTTAGAGTTGGATAATTTAGTTCTTGATTTTAATGGGACTATAGCTGTAGATGGAAGAATTTTAGAAAATATTAAGAAACCCTTAACTGAATTATCAAAATTAATAAATATATATGTGATTACAGCTGATACATACGGAGTGGCACAAGAAGAGTGCGAAAAATTAGACTTAAAAGTAATTACTATCCCAACTGGATGTGCAGGAGTACATAAAAGTGAGTTAGTGAAGAAGTTAGGACAAAAGTATACTGCAGCAATTGGTAATGGATTTAATGATATAGAAATGTTTAAAAATGCTGAATTATCTGTGGCAGTTATTGAAGGAGAAGGCACTTGTAGTAAGCTTATAATTAATAGCGATATAGTAACTAGAAGTATAGGAGAGGCATTAAATTTATTTTTAATTCCAAATCATATAAAAGCAGATTTACGATGGTAAATATAGTACAATATATTATAATGATATCCTGTAATATATATTTTTAGTCACTTTGTATTTGGGAGGCAATATGATTGAGTTCAAATAAGAAATTTTCAAGCAATAATTTTATTTTATTTCTATATATTTTATTTACAATTTTGTTTGTTGCTGTTTGGATATATCAATTATTTATATCTAAACAGTATGCAATGGGAATAGTATTAACATTTTGGCAGGTTGTTTTTACAATAGCATATTTGTTTTTTGTAAAAGAGTAATAAAAGCAGAGTAAATTTACAGGATATCATTTAATTTTAAGGGGGTAAGATTATGATAGAAGAAAGAATAAAATTTGATGAAAAAGAACTTAAACCTATAAGTGGTTGGATGGGGTTACTTATTGGATTAATTTTAATATTGATTTTCCCGGTGGCAATTTACTTTACAGTAATTAAAGATATAGTTTTTCCAACAATATTAGGAATTATATGTTTAATCTTTGGCATTTTTATGCTTTGTGGATTAAAAATATTAAATCCTAATGAGGCAATTGTACTGGTCTTGTTTGGTAATTACTATGGAACAATTTCAAAAGAAGGTTTTTACTTTGTGAATCCATTTTGCAGTGCTATAAACCCAACTTATGAATCAGCAACACTTAGAATGACTAAGGGAAAAGAGGATGAAGGTAAGGCAGAAGCTACTCTAACATCTGCAACAAAAAAAGTATCTCTTAAAACTTTAACATTAAATAATGGAATACAAAAAGTAAATGATGAAATAGGAAATCCTATAATGATAGGGGTAGTTGTAATTTGGAAAGTCATAAATCCTACGAAAGCAGTATTCAATGTTGACAATTATAAAACTTATTTATCTATTCAATGTGATACAGCTCTTAGAAATGTGGCAAGACTTTACCCTTATGATGTGAATGATGCATCAGAGGAAAAAACTCTTAGAGGATCATCCCAAGAAGTTGCGGATAAATTGAAAGAAGAGTTACAGTCAAGAGTATATGTGGCAGGTCTTGAAGTATGTGAAGTAAGAATAACTCACTTAGCTTATGCTCCAGAAATTGCAGCGGCTATGCTTCAACGTCAGCAAGCAGAAGCAATTATTGCAGCACGTAAAAAAATAGTTGAAGGTGCAGTAGGTATGGTAGAAATGGCCCTTAATTCATTAAATGAAAATGATATTGTAAAACTAGATGATGAGAAAAAGGCATCTATGGTTAGTAATTTATTAGTTGTTCTTTGTGGAAATAAAGATGCTCAACCTATTGTAAATAGCGGAAGTATTAATTAATATATGTAGCTAGATAGTATTACTACTATCTAGCTTTTTTACAAAAATACAAAAGTTATTAATATTAACAAATATTAGATATGGTATTTGGATATAAAATTTATAAATTAATTAGAAAGTTAAAAAAATCAATATATAAAAAAGGAATATTGTAATAAAATATCTTTTTAAAACTTATAATATAATGTAAAATTGTACTTGCATGTTAAAAAATTGGGGGAGATGAAAATATGAAGATGGCTTTCACACAAAAGCAGAGAATGATTGAAGGACTTACAGTATTTACACTAATTGCAATATCAATTTATGTGGCGGTCATGTGGGGCAAAATTCCACAAGAAGTAGCGATATCTTTTGGAATTTCAGGTAAAATAGGTGGTATGGGAGCAAAAACTAGTATACTTTGGAAATTAGCTATATCTTATGGAATATATATAGTGTTTACTATTATATTTTTAAATCCATCTTTATGGGGTATAGGAGATATAAAAAATAAAAAGAAACAACAACAAGCATTTTTACTGGCTGGGGATTTATTTGTATTTTTGAAGTTAGTTCTTGTAAGTATAATGGCATATATAATTTTTTGCATTATCAATAATGTCGATTTAGGATTTATATTTATTCCAATGTCAGCATTTTTACCACTGGCTATAGGATTTAACACTTCATCAAAAATAAAAGCTCTAAGGAATTAGAGTCATGAAGGTTTTCTAAGTAAGGAATAACTTCATGTTTTTTTATTACATACAGGAATAAATTAGGTTGACTTTGCTAATTTAATATAATAGAATAATCATAGTAAAAAGAGCCATTATAGTGGCGTATTATATTTAATTTATAATCGCGGTGCAAAAAATTAATGGTTCAAAAAATAAAATAAAAGTAGTAAGCCAAATAAGTGCACTTAGCGTGCTTATTTGGCTTTTTTATATTGAGAAGAATAGGAGGACTTATAATGGAAAAATTAAATTTATTAAAAGATGATGAGAAGAAAGTTTTTTATCATTATCTAATACCTTCAATATGCTCTACTCTTGTAACATCAATTTATATATTAGTAGATACTCTTATAATTGGACAAGGTGTTGGAGCGGCAGGGATTTCTGCATTGAATATTTTCTTGCCTTTCTTTGCTATATATAATGGTATAGGGCTTATGTTTGGACTTGGTGGAGGAATACTAATATCCATGGAAGATGGTATAGGAAATAAAGAAAAATCAGATAAATACTTTATTTCTAGCTTGATAGCGGTGACAATAATAGGACTAATACTTACGATATTTACAAATGTATTTCTAGAGCAGATATCTTACTTCCTTGGAGCAAATGAAAATAGTATAGGCTTGGTTTTAGAATATGGAAGGTGTATAACTTTATTCACACCAGTATTTATAGCAACTAATTTTTTATCACCAATAATTCGTAATAAAAAGGCTCCCCAATTAGCTATGATATCAGTGATTATAGGAGCTGGATTGAATATAGTATTAGATTATATTTTTGTTTTCCCTATGAATATGGGAATGGTAGGAGCAGCTTTAGCAACTGTTATAGGAAGTTTAACAACAGTGGCAGTTCTTTTAACTCATTTTATATCAAAGAAAAATAGAATAAAAGTATATCCAACATATGCGTCAATTAAGATGATAAAAAAGATAATAGGCTGCGGTGGATCTAGCTTTTTAATGGAAGCTGCCAGTGGATTTGTAATATTTATATTTAATATTCAAATTTTAAAATATATAGGTGATGTGGGAATAGTAGTTTATGGGATAATATCTAACTGTGTAATAGTAGGAATGGCTTTATTTAATGGTGTAGCTCAAGCAAGTCAACCAATAATAGCAACCAATTATGGAGCTAAAGAAAGCAAACGTGTAAAGACAGTTTTAAAATATGCCATGTTTACTACTATTTCAATAGGATGTTTATTATTTGCAGTAGTATTTATGTTCACAGAAGAAGTAATTTATGCTTTTGTAAAAGCTAATGACCAGATTATTTCCATGGGAGTACCAGCAGTGAGAGCTTATTTAAGTGCTTTTTGTATTATGAATATTAATATACTATTTTGTAACTACTTTCAATCTGTGGGAAAAGAAAAGCCATCTATACTTATATCGGCTATAAGAGGATTTTTACTAAACATAATTCTTGTATTAAGTTTACCAGTGGTACTTGGAGGAAGTAGTTTATGGTTTGTTGTACCTACAACAGAAATTATTACTTTAGTTGGAATAGTAATATATATAAGAAAATTAAAGGTCAATTCTTTTAAGAGTGAAACTAAATTAAATAAGTGTGCAATAACTGAGTAAAAAAGAAGTAATAAAAAAGTAAATTATTGAGTAATGTATCTATCACAAGTGATAATGAGGATATATTGATGACTATATGATTTAAGCGAACTTTTGGAATTATTCTTTTGTTTTATTGGGATAATAAGTATTATTTACAAGTACAGCAAAGGAGCAAAATAATTGAGAAAATATAGCACTAATGAGTTAAGTTTAAAAATAGTATCTATATTAAAAGAAAAATTAGATAAGGATTATGCAAAAGGTTTAACAAAAAGAGATGCTCATCCTAAATGTTTAGGACTTTTAAAAGCTTATTTTATTGTAGATAAAAATTTACCTTTACAGTATAGAGAAGGTATTTTTAATAGAGACTATTACAAAGCTTTTATAAGAGTATCTAATTCAAATCCTAAGATAAAGAGTGATAAATATAGAGATATTAGAGGATTTTCAATAAAACTTCTAAATGTTTATGGAGAAAAATGTGTAAAGGATGAAAATTTTACTCAAGATTTTCTTTTCGTTAGTATGAAAACTATGCCTATAGGCACTTTAAAATTAATGTATGATGCCTTATACTATACGATAAAATCCACTCCAGTAATTTTTGTGGCTAAATTGATAAAAAATAAAAATATTAATGCAATTATTGATATTGTGAAAAATATGAAGCATGATACTAGTCCTTTAGATATTAGCTATTATAGTACTACTCCATATATGTTTGGGAATAGAATAGTTAAATATAGCATAATTCCTAAATCTAAATACAAGAGTAGACTTCCAAAAAAACTTGGAAACAATTATCTTACAGAAAATATGCAAAAGCATCTATATAAAGAAGAAGCAGCATTTGACTTTATGATACAGTTTTATATAAATGATATAGATACACCAATAAATGATGCTTCAATTGAATGGGAATCTGATAAATCTCCTTTTGTTAAACTTGGAGAAATAAGAATTCCAAAGCAAAGATTTACAACTAAGAAAAGATTTGACTTGGCAGAAATAATGTCTTTCTCACCAGGTCATAGTCTTCTTTCTCACAAGCCAATTGGAGATATGAATGAAGGAAGAATAGAAATATATAAGGAAATGTCAAAATATAGACATTATAGAAACAAGGAAGAATTATATGAGCCAAGCGATGAAGATTTTGATAATATATGAAAGTTGATGACACCTAAAATATGTAGGTGTCATTTTTTTATCTTAGAATTCATAGTATATATTAGAGATTTCAATCTTCAATTAAATAACTCAAAATATTTTTAATAATAAGCTAAGAGGAGGTGTCAAAAGATGAAAAATATATTAGATTTTTGTATAAAGGACATTTCTTTTGCTAGTTGTGGCGAAGTATTGATTTGGATAGGAACTGGGGTTTTAATTGTTGCAGGTATATTGGCATTAGTTAAAAAGCCAAAGTAGTAAATTGTAGATTTCAACATGGAAAATATAATATAAAAACATTTAATTATATGGTAATATAGTAAAGAATTATAATTGTTGGCAATAGAGGATGTGACAGAAGATGAAAAAATTAGTAGTAGTAGGAATAATATTTTTATTAATAACAAGTTTTAATAATTCTTATTTTAATAAGTATATGGAAGAAGGAAAAAAAGCAATAATTAATGAAGAATTTATTAAGGCAAAAGATTTATTTAAAAAAGCTGTAGATAAGAAGTCTGATGACAAAGAAGCGAGGGCCTTGTATAAGCAATCAGAAATATTGTTAGAAGTAATAAATCTTGAAAAAGAAAATAGCTTCCAAGAAGCTATAGACTTATGTCAAAATATAAATAACACTGATAGTGAAGATAGTATCATAAAAGAAGTAGCAGAAAAAATAAAAAATGAAAGTAACAATTATTTGAAGAATTTAAAAGAATATGAGAATAATTTGAATATAAGAATAAATGAAGGCAAGCTTCTTATGAATAGTAGAAGTTATTTCAAAGCTAAAGAAATCTTTACTGAGATTATTAAAGAAATAGAAAATACAGATATTTATTATTTACAATTAGATGAAGTTAACAGATATTTAGATATTTGTGAAAATAAATAGAAATAAAAAATCCTAAGAAATACGTTGTTAGAAATTCTTGGGATTTTTTGCGCATATATATAAAATTATGATATTATAGTTTTAGTAGTTATTTTTCTTATAAAAATATATGTAAAAAGATACGTTGTTTATTAAAAGTAAAAGTTATTTAGTTAAAAATATAGAGATCTAAATTATATAAACATAAAAATATCATGGGGTTACCTCATGATATTTTTATTATAAAGCGTTTATGTTTTATTTAATTTATTGGAAATTATAATAAATAAGAAATTATAAAAGAAAAGGTGAAAAAATGGAAATAGATAAACTTGGAGAAGTATTAAGAACTTATACAGATAAACTAAAATACAATAGTGGATTTGCAGCATATAAAAGAAATTATGTAAGCAATGATTATGTAAATGTAAGTGGTAGAGAAGCTACATTTTATGCAACAGTTTTTGATGAATATCATAGACGTAGCTATACTGCTATGATGAATATAAATACTGAAAATAGAACAATTTCTAATCTTAGTTGTGATTGTCAAAATGTATTTAATAATAAGGGGCCTCAAGTATGTCCTCATATGGTAGCAGCAGTTCTTGAAGGAATAAAGAAGCTAAGGAACAAAAGAAAAGAAGAATTTTCAGAGGAAGATATAATACTAAATCCAACTGTAATATTTGACTTAAGCCAATCTAGGGGTGGAAACTTAGGGGCAAGTTTACATATTGAAGGTATAGACAAAAATGAGTATGGGAATATATATGAGTCATATAAAGATAAATATAAGTATCATCTTATGCCTAATGGTAGCTATATTGATTTAAAAGATAATGATTTAGAGAAAGTATTTCAACTTATAGATATACTAGGGGTTTATGGAGATTTACAAAAAATAAAAATACCAAATAATAAAGCTATGTTTTTAGAAAAGTTGACAGAAGGGGATACTTTTATAAGTGGTAGGAAATATATAGAGAATGTAATAAAAAAATATGATAAATTAAATAAAGATGTGAAAGTTCCAGATAAATTAAATGCAAAGCTTAGAGATTATCAAGTGGAAGGGTTTGAATTTTTCAATACTTTAGCAAATTATAATTTTGGTGGTATTTTGGCAGATGAAATGGGACTTGGTAAAACTGTACAAACTTTATCTTTTTTACTTTGTCAAAAAGATAAAAAATCAATAGTTATAACTCCTACATCTCTAATTTTTAATTGGAAGAGTGAATTTGAAAAGTTTACACCAGATATTAAACTAGGAATAGCTTATAGTAGTAAGTCTCAAAGGGAAAAAATATTAGAAAATCACGAAGAATATGATGTTGTTTTAACTAGCTATGGAACTTATAAAAATGATATTGAAAAATATAAAAATATAAATTTTAATTACTGCATAATAGATGAAGCTCAAAACATTAAAAATCCAGAGTCCATAATTACAAAAGCTATTAAAGAAGTAAATGCAGATGTTAAATTTGCTTTAACAGGAACACCGATAGAAAATAATCTTATGGAACTTTGGTCTATTTTTGATTTTGTTATGCCGGGATATTTATATAATAAGAAGAAATTTGAAAAAATATTTGCTAATAATGAAAAAAATCATTGTCAGTTAAAAAATTTAATAAAACCATTTATGCTTAGGAGAACTAAAAAAGAAGTTGTTGATGAACTTCCAGATAAAATAGAACAGAAATTTTATGTGGAATTAGAAAAGGAGCATAAAAGAGCCTATAGAGGATTTGTAAATTTAATAAAAAGAAGAATACTAGAAAATAATGAGGATAATATGACTGTTTTTTCTTATTTAACAAAATTAAGACAACTTAGTATTGCACCTGAAATAATTGTGAAAAATTATAAAGGAAAAAATTCTAAGTTAGAAATTTTAATTAATCTTATTAAACAAGAAAGTGATAGAAAAATATTAGTATTTTCTCAATTTACAAAAGTTCTTAAAATTATAGAAAAAAGATTAGAAGAAGAAACTATTGCATATTCTTATTTGGATGGAAAGACTGATGCAAAAGATAGAATAAAATTGGTGGAAGAGTTTAATGACAGTAATACTAAGAGAGTATTTTTAATATCATTAAAAGCTGGTGGAACAGGGTTGAATTTAACTAGTGCATCTATGGTAATTCATTTTGATCCTTGGTTTAATCCAGCCAGTGAAGATCAAGCAAGCGACAGAGCTCATAGAATTGGTCAAAAAAATTTAGTAGATGTTATTAAATTAATTTCCAAAGATACTGTAGAAGAAAAAGTAATAGCTCTTCAGGAAAATAAAAAAGAACTTATTGAAGATATCATCAATTCTAATTTAGAAAGTAGTACATCTTTGAAAAAATTATCAAGAGAAGATATTATTGATTTATTTGAAAATATATAAAAAAAGAAAAAAGATGGAAAGAACCATCTTTAAACTTATAATTCATACTCGGGGAAAGTAAGAATACAACTACTTAAGTTAATTAATTACTATATTTAAGGGTTAAAAATATTTGAAAACAAAAAAGTCAGAAGGTTAAAGCCTTCTGACTTTTTTATATCTTCAAAATATAATTGTTAATTATCTTATTGTTAATATTATAATATAATAATTTACATATTTTGTCAAATATATTTTGCGTGTAGCAAAAAAAAATATTAAACATACAATTAGTAATATAAACGGTTATTGATTATTTGTTTTATATAGGGGGATGACGATTTTATGTTTATTAGAAATGATATGGACGTATCTTATGTGAGAGTTTTTAATGCTTCTCCAGATGCTCCTCCAGTAGATATTTATGTTAATGGAGGGCTTGCTTTTAAAAACTTGTCTTTTAAAGAGTTTTCTGAATATGTTCAACTACCAATGGGAGAATATAAAATGGAAGTATTTCCAGCTGGACAAAAGGGAAGTCCTACACTTACACAAAATGTTCAAGTGCCAGAAAAAGAAGTTGTAACTATAGCTGCTGTAGGGAATTTTGAGGACATTCAATTAGTATCATATATAGAAGGTAATGCAGATGATTTGTCTGTAAATGAAAGTAGAGTAAGGATCATACATTTATCACCAGATGCTCCAGGAGTGGATATGTTAATAGATGGAAGATTAATCTTTGAAGATATAGGATTTATGGATGCAACTGACTACGCTCAGATACCTTCAGGAGCTTATAACGTGACAATAAATATTGCGGATACAAATGATACTGTATTAGCTTTAAAAGCTGAGCTAAAAAGTCAAAAAGTATATACTATTTATATAGTAGGTAATCCGCCGAATTTATCATCAATCCAGTCTTTAGATGGAAGTACATTTGTAAGATTTCTATAATTAGCAGGATTACTAACAACAAAGTAGAGGAAGCATACCTCTACTTTGTTGTTGTATAAAGATCTAATGATGCTTAATTTACTATGAATTATTTTATATGCAGAATAATTGAAAATTGAATAAAACACTATTATAATTACAATATAATTAGAAATCATACATACTTTATTTGTAAAAAAGGAGGAAAAATATATGGCAGAGTATGAAATATTCACAGATGCTACTAGTGATTTACCACCAGAAGTAATAGATTCTCTTGGAATTAAAGTTATTCCCATGGATTTTGAAATGGATGGAGAAATATATTCACATTATCCTGATGAAAGGGAATTAGATAGCAAATCTTTTTATAAGATGGCAGAAGAAGGAGTAACGATAACAACAACTCAAATTACACCTGTGAGATTTATAGAATACTTTACTCCAATATTAAAAGAAGGAAAGGATATTCTTTATATATGCTTTTCATCAGGCTTAAGTGGCACATATGGATCATCAGAAATAGCCATATTAAATTTAAAAGAAGATTATCCAGATAGAAAAATAATGTCTATTGATTCATTGTGCGCATCTTCAGGAGAAGGGCTTTTAGTTTATTTAGCAGCTAAAGAAAAAGAAAATGGGAAAACTATTGAAGAATTATATGATTGGGTGGAAAGAAATAGATTAAATATTTGTCATTGGTATAAGGTTGATGATTTATTTCATCTAAAAAGAGGTGGAAGAATTAGTTCAGTTGCAGCTACTTTTGGAACTGCATTAAATATAAAACCATTACTTAATATGGATAATGATGGGAAACTTCAGTTAATAGAAAAGTTAAGGGGAACAAAAACTTGTGAACATCACATGATTAATAAATTGAAAGATAATTACTTGCCAGATAAATATAATACTATAATTATTTCTCATGCTGATTGTGAGCATGAGGCTGTTTTATTAGAACAAATGTTGAAAAAAGAGTTTGAAGTAGATGAAATTATACATTCAAAAATAGGTCCTATAATAGGCGCTCATAGTGGAAAAGGAACATTATTGATAAATTTTTATGGAAAACAAAGAGAATAATTATTTATATATAAAAAAGAATAGTTAATATAACTGTGGTTATAATAACTATTCTTTTTTGATACATACATTATAAGTGTTAATATCTACTGTGAATAATAAAAATAGTAAGTATGGACAGAAATAAAAAATTATCACAAAATATTAATTTATGTAATATTATGGATAGAGGGCGGAAATCATACCTATAAGGTGGTGACACCTATGAGATTTTGTAGAATACAAGCATTAATTGAAGAATTGTTAATGGATTGGGATAAATTAAATTTAGCAGCAAAACTTTTAGTTTATATTGGCTTTTTCTTAGTTTTTTCTATAATATTCATGGCTATTTATAAATCAAAGGATACTGATTTATATGCAAGAATTGAGGTAATATTTAGAATATCTCTTGCATCTGTGTTTGGTTTTATATTAAGTTCTAATACAAAAACAAAAGAAGATAGGAATAAAGATAATTATATGGAAAAAGTGACTATTAGTTTAGATAAAGAAAAAGCTATTACTGAGGACTGTAAAATGAAGAAGGAAACACTTAAATATTATTATGGAGAAGGAAACACTGTGCAAATTGTAGTAGCTTTATTAATTACCCTAATATCTGCATTAGTAATATTAGGTGAATATACTTTTTCATTTACTGAAAATTTAGAAATAATAGGTCAATTTAGAGATTTAATGTGTACTTCTATAGGCTTTTTACTTGGTGAAGCAAAAATAAAATCTAAGAGTTAATAATATATAATGAGGAAAAGCTGTAGTAAGAAGTTGAATTTTTTACTATGGCTTTTTTATGAAATAATATCAATAATGATTGACATATCAACTAAATATAATTAAAATAATTGACATATCAACTAAAAATTGTATACAAAATAAATAAAATTATTTATATATAGGAAGAAGGTATAAGATATGGAAAGGGTGTTTACTAAAGAATATGAAGTTACATATAGAGATACGGATGCAAGAGGAGAGTGTTTTCTAACTTCTTATATGAATTTTATGGCAGATTGTGGTCTGAGTCAAGATGAAAAGTACGGATTTGTCATAGCTGATATGGTAAAAGAAAACCATACTTGGATGTTAGTGGATTACGAAATCACTATTTATAAATATGTTAAATACAAAGAAAAGCTTAGAGCTATAACTTATATTGAAGGTATGAATAAATTTTATGCAGTTAGGTATTTTAAAATCTATAATGATAAAGATGATTTAATTCTTGAAGGAAAGACACTAGTTATATTAGTTGATTCTAAAAAAAGAAGGCCATTGTCAATACCTGATGAACATTATAAGGCCTATGGAGTTGAAGAGAAAACACCTACAATAGGAAGAAATAAATTAAAGCTTTCAAAATGCAAGAATGTTGATTACAAAAAAGAATTTAATGTTAGATACTCTGATATAGATTTGAATTTACATGTGGGCAATGTGACATATTTAGGGTGGATATTGGAAACTATACCTTTTGAGATTATGACTGATTACAAAATTTATTCAGTTAAAATAAAATATCAAAAGGAATTAACTTATGGAGATAAAGTAAGTGTTAAAACTGAAATGGAATATAATGATAATAATATTAGTGCATATCATGAAATAATAAATGAAAGTGAAGAAGTGGTAGCTCTTTTAGAAACTCATTGGAATGAAATATAAAAAATAAGGATATTAATATGAATAAAAAATACAGAGAAATGAGAAAATGTATCTCCGTTTTATATAGACAGTTTCAAACTTATATAAATAATAACACTAAAGATTTAGGAATAGGAGCTTCAGAATATATTTTTTTGATGGAAATGTATGAAAAGGCTAATGTGAGCCAAGAGGAACTTTCTAAATCTTTAATAGTGGATAAAGCAGCAACAGCTAGAGCTATTAAATCGTTAGAAGAAAAAGAATATATATTTAGAATAAAAGATGAAAATGATAAAAGAACAAATAGAATAAAACTAACAAAAAAGGGTATACAAGTACAAGTAAGATTAACTGATTTGTTTGAACAGTGGAATAGTTATATAACAAAGGATATAAATATGGAAACATTAAATATAGTATTTGAGACTATAAAGCAGATGTCTAATAATGCAATAGAGAGAAATAGGATAGAATAAAGACAGGAGAATAGACGTAATGAGTGATTTAAAAATAATATGTGATAGTTTAGCAGATGTTCCAGAGAACTTAGTTAAACGATATGATATAGAAGTAATACCTCTAACAATAATAATCAATGATATTGAATATAAAGATGGACAAAACCTTACAAATGAGGAATTTTACAGTCTTATAAAAGAATGTGATGAAATACCTAAAACATCACAAGCTACATATATTCAATTTGAAGAAATATTTAGAAAGTATTTAAACCAAGGAAAAAAGATACTATATATTAGTGGATCATCTAAAGTTACTGGTACATATCAATCTGCAATGATAACAAAGAATGATTTACAAGGAGAAATTTACATATTTGATAGCTTAAATTTATCTTATGGATGTGGAGCTCAAGTTGTTACAGCTTGTGAAATGAATGAAGAAGGTAAATCAATAGATGAAATAATAAAAAAATTAGAAGATATAAGAGATAATATATTAGTATTATTTGCTGTTGATAATTTAGACTACCTAAAAAAGGGAGGTAGACTATCGGCATCAAAAGCAGTAATAGGAAGTATGTTGAGTATAAAACCAATATTACAAATGCAAGATGGATTTATAGTGAATATAGACCAAGCTAGAGGTCATAAAAAAGTTATATCAAAAATGATAAGTATGGTGAAAAAATATATAAAAGATAACATAGAAGATAAGAGAATTGGTATTGCTCATGGAGACAATGAAATTGAATTTGAAAAATTAAAAGAAGTTATTGAAAATGAACTTGATTTTAATCGAATAGTAGAAACAAAAATAGGTCCTAGCATAGGATCTCATACTGGAGCTGGAACTATAGGACTTTGTATATGGGACAAATAATTAAAACACACCTAAACCTAATGATTTAGGTGTGTTTTTTTGCATATATTTAATTTTGTTAAATAATATTCATTAAGAAGAAATATTAAAGGAGGGGGAAGGTTGGGCAGTAGAATTCATGCTTTAAAATCTGAGTTAAAACATGATTGGGATGAACTTAATTTAGCTGCTAAATCACTAGTTATTATAGGAGGCTTACAATTTGGGATAATTATATATTTCGCAGTAGCTGATGTAGATTCTCTGCAAATTTCTAAGGATATTGAAGTTATATTTAGATCTTCCCTGGCATCAGTTTTTGGTTTTATATTAAGTTCTAATACAAAAAACAGTAATAAAAAAAATACAGGAACAAAGTCATTGACAAGAAAAAGCAATGAAGAGCATAAAGATATATGTGAAAGAATAAGAGAGTATGATTATGGTGATGGAAATTCGGTTCAAATATCTATAGCGCTTATTATTACAGTAATATCAGCAATTGTGATTTTAATTATATATAAAAATAACATCCATACAGATAGAGTTATATTATCTCAGTTTAGGGATTTGATGTGTACCTCAATAGGTTTTTTACTTGGGGAATCTAAAATAAGGTCAGATTAGGATTAAAAGGAAATTATGAAATTAATTATGCGCAAAATTCCAGGAAAATATTTTCAGGATGAATTGTGAATTTTAAATTTCACGAAATTCACAATTCATCCTTTTGTTTCTCTATTATATCAATTATATTCTGTGTTATTCTATTAACAAATAAAAAGACAACCTACCGGGGGTCTTAAGCTCAGATGAAGATTGAGAGGAGAATAATTAAATTATGAATAAAAAGAAAATACAAAAAGGTTGGATGATGTTAATAGTATGTATGTTAATACAAGCAATACCATTCTGTATAGCATCTAACATACAACCATTATTTATGGGATCAGTTATACAAGAACATGGATTCAGTTTAACAGGATTCTCATTAATATTCTCAATAGGAACAATAGTATCAGCGCTAGCAGCTCCAGTTATAGGTTCTTTATTCGCGAAAGTTAATTTAAAATTAATATACACTGCAGGGGCAATACTTACAGGTGGAGGATTTATGGCATTCTCTATGTGTACACAGTTATGGCAATTCTATGCAGTAGCAGCTATAGTAAATATCGGTGCAGCTGTTATATCAGCTATAGGAGTACCGCTTTTAATAAATTCTTGGTTTGACGGAAATGTTAGAGGTAAGGCTTTAGGTATAGCGTTTGCTGGTGGATCTATAGGTAATATATTCATGCAACAATTAGTTATACGTTCAATAGTTGCAAACGGAACATCTAAATCATACTTTGTATTTGGTTTAGTAGCACTTGTTGTTGCTGTAGTTATAGCTTTATTCTTAGTTAAAATGCCAAAGGATGCTAGTGAAGTAGTAACAGGAAATAATGATTTAACAGAAGAAGAAAATGCAAATGAAATAGATATATCATATACTTTAAAAGAAGCTCAAAGTAACAAATTCTTCTGGATGTTTGGTATTGGATTCTTATTCGTAGGACTTTATGTTTCGGCTTATTCAGTACAATATGCAAACTATTTCCAAAACGTATTAAACTTAAGCCCAAATGTAATAGCACTTACAGGTTCAATATTTGCTATATGTTCATTAGCAGGAAATGTTGTAGGTGGAGTGTTCTTTGATAAATTAGGAGTTGTAAAAACTTTACTTATATCTGCAGTTGCAGTTGCAGCATCAGGAGTATTTATAATATTAGCTGGAAGCAACCCAATATTTGCTCACTTACATTCAGCTGTTAAAGGTGTAGCAGTATTTGTTTACATGATGACACCAGCTTATGTAGTTGGAGAATACTTCGGTAAAAAAGCATATGGTAGTATACTTGGTATGTTACAATTAGTATTCGCAATAGGGTTCTCAGCTGGATCAGTATTATTCGGTGTATTAGCAGGAGCATTAGGATACAATACGACTTGGATGATAATATTAGGATTCGTAGTAGCAGCATTTATATGCTTAATAACTGCAGCTAAAGGAATGACTAAATTAAATAAAGAAAGAAAAGCTAAAATAGAAGCAGGTATGGCTGCTTAATATAAAAAAGTGAACTTATATAAGTTCACTTTTTTTATTCTAGTGTATATCTTCACCTAAGTTTTCACTTATTATCCTTGTATAACTTATGGATTTTGATATTCTTTCTAATATATCATCTTTATCTACTAAAATTAAATCATTGCCATAATTCCAAAGTTTATCAAATAAATTATCGACCATTTTTTTTATTTCGTTATCTCTTAATATAGAGTAATCATTTTTACCTGAAACAGGATGAACTTTTATAAACTTAAGATTTTTAGAAAGGTAGAAAGATGGATTATCTGCATGTCTAAAATCCTCTACAAAGTTACCATCTACTAGCCTTATTTCAACTTTATTATTTTCTTTTAATATTTTTTCTATATATTCTATATGTCTTTCTCTTTCCTTAAATGTTAAAGTCACTGGAGTATTAAAGAAATGAAGGCATCCAGATGACATATATTTTCTAAGTTCTAGTTCGTATATAAGTACTTTTAATTTACATTTATAAGTTGCATTGTGTAAAAATACATTAATTTTTTTTAATTCATTTATAAGTTTAGGACGATCTCCAAATATTCTATGGGCAATTTCCATAAATAAGTCTGGAGGCATGAAAAACTCATTTATAGAACCTAAAAGACATCTTAGCTCACTATTCATAATATACTGCACATAAGTTTGATCTTCAATCATTTCCATAGGAGATTTTATTAGAGAAATATATTTACCTTTGTTTTTTAGTTTGTATTCTAAACTATAATAAAACTCATTAATTAAGTTTTTATTTTTAGATGTATTACTAAATAAACATTCTCCATCATTAGAAAAAATAGTAGTACTTAAAAATCTATCTTTTATTATAAAAAATGCAGTATTTTTACTAATGGCACAGTTAAATAATTTAAAGTTAAGTTTTGGATAAGATGATAAAATATTAATTGTAAGAAGAGAGTTTAATATTTCTTCTTTATTCTCACCTTCAAATCCTATCAAAAAATTAATTTTTACATTTGTATACTTACTTAATTCATAAAAATATTTTTTCATATCTACAAGAGAAACCTTATCTTTATAATCTATAGAGAATAAGTTTATAGCAATAATAATATCTAAATCATTGCCAACGCTAGCATTAAATTCTATTTCTTCACGTATGGCTTTTGGTAATAAGGTAGGTTTTACTTCGCAATTCACATTATAATATTCTTGTGAAACAGAAGTCATTGGGATATTTTGGGTCCCTTTGTTATTGGAGCTTTCGAAGTAAACTTCTTGTAATGTATTCTTTATATATTCATAAAGAAAATCGTTGTCCCCTCTTTCGAGTTCAAAATATTCGACTAAGTGTTTTCTAGTATCATTATCTAGAGATTTTATAATAAATTTTGCAATATTTTCACAAATTTCTACTGCTCTTTTAAAACTAGGTAAGTTTTTGGAATTTACCCATTTATTAATATAAGATACATCGTAGCCTAAATAGGAGGCTAAAGAAGATTTTTTTTGTTTAGAGATATATAGTAAGTTTTCTAGTACACCTCCAAATGTTCTGCTATTCAATGTCATTCCTCATTTCTGTCATAAATTTATGGTTCCATGTAAGAAAATATTATATCATTATTATTTTACCCTTTGAAGGAAAAGTATGAATTTTATTTAAAAAATATGAATTCAATTTTTTTTGTTATTTTGTAAATAATAAGTTTATATTAAAAAGTAAGGAGGTTTATTAATATGAGGAATTTTAAAAGAATAGTATTTTTAGTTTTAACTATTATATTTTGTAGTACAGGGATTTCAAATGGTCATAATGCTTTTCCATTAATACGTAGGAAGGATAAGAGTGAAATAAATTATTTATATAATATTCAACTTAAAAAAATAATAGAGGAAAGTGAATTTTTTAAGGCACAGATTAATTACCCTTATTTTAAAATAAAAGAAAAATATAAAGATAGAGAAAAAGAAAATATAAAAACAATAAGTAAAATAAATAATGAAATCTATGATTATTTAGTTGATTTTAAAAATAATATAAAAAAACAATCTGAACAATATGAAAAAGAGTATAAAAGCAGTGATAAGGACTTATCTTTACCTAAGTTTGTATATGAAGCTTATAGTGAATTTGATGTTGCATACAATAAAAATAATTTGATTAGTATACCAATATTAACATATGAATTTACTGGTGGAGCTCATGGAATGTCTGTATTAAAGTCTTTTAATTATAACTTGAAAAGTGGTGAAGAGTTAGAACTAAGTAATATTTTTAAAGATAAGATAGATTATAAAAGTATTATAAATACTTATATAAAGCAAGAAATAGAAAAAAATAAGGATTTATATTTTACAGGTAAAGATGGATTTAAAGGTATAGATGATAATCAGGGGTTTTATTTGGAAAATGATAAATTAATAATATATTTTCAACTATACGAGATAGGCCCTTATTATATAGGTATCCCAAAATTTGAAATTCCTCTTAATGAAATAGAAGATGTAATAAACATTTAATTTATATAGAAGTAATGAGACTTTGAATGAAAAGTTTTACAAATTATAAAAGGATATATGTTTATGCTCATATATATTTTTGAGACATTAGCATTATTGATTTTATTTTTAAGTTTAGGATATTACCTAAATAATCATATAAAATTTTTAAAAGTAATTATAAGGATAATATAAATTTAATTGAAAAAACTAATTTCATACAATATTATCTTAGGCAATTGGAAGAGATTAAGGAAAGATAGCTTATAAAATAAAAGATCACTTTTCACGAAGTGATTTTTTATTTTGAGAAAAATGAGTTGACATTTTTGGATTACAATTGTAAGATTTAAGTAAAAGATTACGATTGTAAGTTTTGAGGGAGGTTAATAATGAAACAAAATATTTCTGAATCGGAATTAGAAGTAATGAAAGTATTATGGAAGGCTAAAAAAGCTACTAGTGCAGAAATTATAGAAAATCTAAAAGATAAAAGTGAATGGAAGCCAAAAACTATACAAACTCTTATAACAAGACTTGTATCAAAGGATTTTGTAAATGTAGATAAGAGTAATAAAAAATCATATATTTACAGTGCTAGTATAAGTGAGAAAGAATATAAAAATTATGCAAGTAAGTCTTTTTTAGAGAAGCTTTATAATGGATCAATAAATAAAATGGTTCTTAGCTTTGTAAAAGATAAAAAATTATCAAAATCAGAAATTGAAGAGCTAAAAGATATATTAAGAGATGAATAGAAAAGAGGTGGAGTATGAGTAATATATGGGGGTACATATTAAGTGCTACTGTTTATGGTAGTATAGCAGGAGTGGTAATATTACTTATAAAAAGCTTATTGAGAAATAGAATTAATAAAAAATATGCTTATCTATTATGGATAATATTGATAATTAAGCTAGCCTTTCCATTTGGTCCAGAAAGTAGTTTAAGTTTATTTAATAAAATACCTGTAAAAATAAATAATCAAGTTGCTGCAAATGATATTAATATATCAAATTTCAATGAAAGTATAGATTACACTGTTGACACAGATTATGAAAGTAGCAAAAAAGAAAATTTACCACAAGAAAAAGTTTCTACTATTCAAAGTTCTTTTAATTCTAATAATGAAAGTGAAAAAAGTATTTTTACGAGTATAATACCCATTATTTGGATAAGTGGTGTAGCTTTAGCTCTAACTGCTCATATAATAATTTATTTACATTTCATGAAAAATCTTAAAAGAAGAGAAAATATTAAATACGATTATCTAGAATGTATTCTAAAAGAATGCAAGGAAAAGTTACATATAAAAAGAAAAATTAATCTTGTAATTGATGATATGATAAATTCTCCATCCTTAGTAGGTATATTTAAAACTAAAATTATTATACCAAGTAACTTGGTTGATTTAAGCGAAGAAGAATTACAACATATATTTCTACATGAATTATGCCATTTCAAAAGTAAAGATACTTGGGTAGATAATATGCTAGTTCTCTTACAATGTGTCCATTGGTTTAATCCTTTAGTATGGTATTTATTTAAACATGTTAGAAATGATATGGAAATGGCTTGTGATGAAAGAGTTTTATCGGTTTTAAATGAAAAAGAACATAATAAATATGGTATCACTATGCTTACTGTATTGGAAAAAGTTAATTATAATAAAAGATTTGCAGTAGGTTTAAATATGACAGATGATAAGAAAACCATAAAAAAGAGAGTGGAATTAATTAAAAATTCAAAGTACTTTACAAAGAAAAAGAAGATATTTACCGTAACTGGAATAGCTTGTTTATTGATTATGTGTGGTGTACTTCTTACTAATGGTAAAGTTATAAATGAAGATAATAAGAAAGTACTATTAGCTACAGAAAAAACTGACTTGCAAGATTTAGACCAGGCTATTTCAAAGGCTATAGTAGATAATTATATAAAAGATTGGTATGGAATAGACTTTGGAGGAGAGTTAAATGTGGAAAGCCATGTGATATTAGGTAAAGAAGAAGATGAAGATTCTATTGAAGTTTATCTTGTATCAACCTATGGAACATATAGTTTCGAAAATGACATATTTAGCATGACTGGTGGAAGTTCTAATATACCAATAAGAATAAAATTTTCAAAAGTAAAAGAAGGGGAATTTTTAACTACAAAACCAGGATATTATTATCTAGAAAGCGAGGAAGCACAGGATGGATCAATGTATAAGGATTCTGTATTTAAAATGTTTCCTAAAAAAGAAGCTTTACAAGCTACGAGTATTGATTACACAGATAGATTGTTAAAAGATATTAATAAGCAGGCAGAAGCTTATGTAAAAAGTATAGGTAGAAAATGTGAAGTTATAAGTGAATATGTGGAACATGAGTATATAGATGAACTTTCATTGGTAGATAAAGCATATATGGAAGGGCTATGGGACTATCCAGAATGGATAGGAACAAGAGAAGAGTTGGTAGATAATAAGAGATATATTTATGAAACTCAGTATGATAAATATTCTAGCATTGTAACATTTACTAAGTATAATGAAAAGAAAGAGCAATTAGAAAATATGCAGTATAAAATCAACGGAAATAAGCTTGAAAAAATAGACAGTAAAAATTTCACTTTATATTCCGATGATGATGCACCAGTATTTATAGATAATGAAGATTTTAAGATGACAGTAAAAAATATTTCCATAATTGATAATAATGCTGAATATGGGCTATATATAGAGAATAAAAGTAGTGAGGTTATGGAAATAAGTATGGATGAAATTCATATAGGAGAATCATCTAAGACTGTTGAATTTAAAGCTAAATTAAAGGGTAAAGAAAAAAAATATACTAATCTAAAAATAAAAAATATATCCAACTTAGATGATTTAAATGACAAAATTTATGGAGTATTTTTAGGTAATTCTTTCAAATATGATTTTATGTTTAAGTAAATATATTATGAATGACATTTATATGTAATAAAAAACATATGAAAAAATAAGGGAAGAGGTATATATTATGAAGAGAAAAATTATTTATATAATTGGTATATTATTAATTTTCACTTGCATATTAGTTTTTACATTTAGAAAAAGTATTTTTCAGTGTGGCAACCCTATACCTTATGTTGGAAAAATGATAACTCTTAATGAAGAGAAAGAATTTGCAAAAGTTTATAGTGATAAGGAAATATACATAACGAAAAACGGTGATTATGAAGATTTACATAAATATATTGAAGATAAATATAAAGTATCTTTTTTAGACCAAATGGGAAGTGGATTCATACTTGTATCCTATAATGAAAGAGTTATATTAACTAGCGAAGTTTACTATAAAAACTATGATGTCTGGAATGTAACAATAAAAAAAGAAAAGTTATACTTGGAAGATTTGAGTATTGAACAATTAATAAAAGCTATAGATAAGAATTTAGAAGATTTTAGTGAATTCGGGGAGCAAGCTGTTAAAGAGCGCAAAGATGATATTTTAAATTATGATTGGGGATTAGTTTCTTATATTGATAATAATTATAAAACTTTATCTAAAAAAGATAAATTAATAAGGCAAATTAAAATAGTAGAATATGAAAACTCTATTAATGAGATAATGGATCCATCAGGCGCCTTCTTTAAGTATGCAAATGAAGCGTAGAAAATTAGTGAATATTTATCTGAGAATAAAAGGGATGTTTATATTTCATCTTATGAAAATTTAAAGTTTTTAATTGATAATTTGGAAGAATTATGTGACTATATAGACTATGAACTGATAGATTTATTTGATATGATAGACCCCGCATCAAAAGAGAATCTTTCACAAAATGAGAAAGAAGATTTGTATAGCAGATTAGAAAAAATAAATTCTAATAAGACAGTAAGTGTAGAAATTAAAAATGGAATTCAATATATAATGCAACATAAATATTAAAAAATATTTTTATTCAAACTATATGATATAAAGTTACTTTAATAAATTGAAAAAATATATAGTTAAAAAACAATAAAAAGTATTTTATATTCTGAATTATACCATGTGAAGATGGAAAAATAAACAAAAAAATGAGGAAATGTCATTGATTTTTTTTTGATGACTTGAATTCTTCAAGAAACCTTTACAATATCTAGCCTAGACTATACTGGATGTATATGGAAATGCTTTTAAGGCTCATATGGGACTTAACTTAGTAAATTATCTATGATAGAATTAAAAAATATAAGAGATAATTAATGTTATTTAAAAATTTTTGTTCTATAAATTAGCCGTTAAAGGAAT
>OKWN01000170.1_pt1 | contig 51731 bp, 45 predicted proteins | sample 1607151 | NCBI WGS metagenome assembly OKWN01 (sample SAMN07501046, study PRJEB24779) | human gut metagenome | isolation source: stool | host: human infant | place: USA: Pittsburgh, PA | reverse complement strand
CAAATCAACCAAGAGTTGGAAGCCATGGCCAAGACCCTCTATGACTACTGGTTTGTGCAGTTTGATTTCCCAGACCAAAATGGCAAACCCTACAAATCATCAGGCGGAAAGATGGTCTATCACCCAGAACTCAAACGCGAAATCCCAGAGGGGTGGGGAGTGGAGACTCTTAGAGACTTTGAATCGAAAATTATTACTGGAAAAACACCTTCTAGGGCAAATAGTGATAATTTTGGAGGTGAAATTCCTTTTATAACAATTGGAGATATACGAGGAAATACTTTTATTTATAGCACTTCAGAATCATTGACTGATTTAGGAGCAAGTGTACAACAGAATAAGTATTTACCTGAAGGTAGCTTATGTGTTTCTTGTATTGCGACAGTGGGTGAAATTGGATTTACTACTGAATGGTCTCATACAAATCAACAAATAAATTCAATTGTTTTTGAGGATAAAACCCATAGATATTACCTTTATTTTGCGTTGAAAAATTATTTTGAAAATGCTAAAGCGAGTGCAAAGACTGGAAATACTTTTGCTAATATGAATAAAGAAGATTTTTCAGGAATTAGAATCATTCTACCAAGTAAAGAAATCAAAAATAATTTTCACGAAATTTCAGAGCCTTATTTTGCACAAATCAAGTGTTTACAAGGACAAAACCGAGAACTCACCCAACTTAGAGATTGGCTCTTGCCAATGCTGATGAATGGACAGGTGAAGGTGGAGTAGGTGAAAGGATGTGGTTTAAATGTTTAATGATAATGTTAGTAAAAAGTTTAAATTAACATATTTTATTTCATCGTTTTTATTAAGCTATTTATTTCTTATTATAATTATGTATGTTCAATATGTAGAGACAAATGGAAAACTTTTTCCTGATTTTCAAATATTAGTAACCACAAAAAAGATAGCCTTCATTATTCTAATTATATTATCTTTGTGCTCACTAAGTTCATTATTCTATGTAAAGCGTAAGATTTCAGAGAGCAGAGGTTATTTGAGAATTAACTCAGAAGAAGGCCGGTTAGGCTACTCTTATAATAATGGAAGTAGGGAATTTATTTTAGGAGTTTTGTTGCCTGTGGTTACGACAATTTCAGTTCCAGAAGCTCCTATAACAGGGATTATCGGGGTGTTACTGATTCAAATAATTTTAGGTTATTTTTTCTGGAACTCAAATGAACTTTTTGTTAATGTTCCCCTAATGCTCTTTGGTTATTCGTTGGTTGTAGGAAAGAAAGGCAATCAAGATTTACTACTATTTGTTCAAAAACAAGATTTAAAAAAATTATTAGGTAAAAATATAAATTTTGTTTATTTAGGAACAGTTACAGATAGTAATCTTGGTATTGTTGGTGAGGAAATTGGAGATGAGTAAAGTGTTAAAAAGAGTTGTTTTAGCCGAAGTAACTGAAGATAAAGTTGTCGGGAAGTATTTAAATACTGCAGATGAAGAGTTAATAAAAATAGAAGAGAAGATAGAATTTCCAAGTAACAGAAGATTAAAAGAAATAAATGATTTAGGGATTTTTGATAATTCTAAAAGGTTCTCCATTGAAGAATTAACGAACAGAAGTCCCTACTATAAGCTGGTCGACCTTTTTGATATTGATTATTCAGCCTCAGATTCACGTTTGAAAAGTATAGATGATATTAATCATTTAGACTCTGAAAACCCCTTCAAGCCTACTCTTGCTTTGTATTATTATACTGAGAATGGGGAAGAATTTATCTTGATCACAACATTAAATGTAAAAAAATTAATAGTAAAGGACAAATTATTTTGGAAATTTAAACAACGAGTAGGGGTTAATGACGGCGTTGATATGATTATACATGAAATTTCTGATAGTTTGGAATTACCTATGTCGAATTTTATATGTATGATTTCTAAGAAAAATAATAATACTTACTCAATTAGGGTTTATGATGCTTTTAAAGTTGATAAGCAATTTCAACTTAGTGCACACATAAATGAGTTTGCTAAAAATGTTCTCAATAGATTTAATACCAGTGACTCAAATAAATTATTGTTAACAGCAGATCAAGTCGAAGTCCAAATAGATGATATTGATTCAATCATGGACATTGTTACTGATAATGATGCTTTATCAAAATCATTATCATTTTATAGTGGGCATGGTAATAAAACTATAAATAAAATCTCTAGTGGGAAATTACTTGATGCAATCAAAAGTCTGCAAAATCATGTTATCGATGAAGATAATAAATATATTTTGGAAGATATTCCAAAATTTGAAAATAACAAGATCACCGTCTCAGGAAATCAGATAAAAATCTTTGTTGCTTTACTTAATAATCAGATTGTAGAAAAAATTCTCAATAATCAGATCGAACTTCCGTATTTTGATTAATTTTTAAATCTATATTAGCAGTGTTTTTTTCTATCAAATTAATCCTAGCCAAATCACCTTTTGGCTGGTTTTTATTGTCTTAAAATGATACAATTAAATTACCTAAAAGGTAATTTAATTTAACAGAAAGGGATCTATGAAGCTTATCTATACAAATAAAACTGTTGAGAAACAGTGCACTGAGCTAAGGCGAGCGAAAAAGGATTTTTCAGATAAGGTTGCATTAAAGTTGCATCAGTTGATTAACCTTTTGGAAGCATCGGATTCTTTGGCCAGTGTGACGTCTTTTCCCAAGTATCATTTTCACCAATTAAAGGGAAAGAGACAGGGACAGTTTGCTTTGGATATAGATGGTCGGAAGAGTTCCTATCGGTTGATTGTAGGATTTCGTGAGGAGGATTTAGAAAAGGTATTTCCTAGTCCTGATGAAATCAAAATCTTGAAAATAGAGGAGGTTAGCAATCATTATGAGTAAAAAAGTGGTTGAGTACAAAGACCTGGTTGCTTTTCATCCAGGTCAGTATGTTGAAGATTTAATTGAGGATTATAACGTAACTCAGAAAGAATTTGCGGAGCGTTTGGGAGTCTCTGCCAAGACCGTCAGCAAGTTAGTTAATGCTGAGGAGTCTATTAGTAAGGAGACAGCTCATAAGTTAGCCAAGTTAAGCGGTGTTTCTATGCAGACTTGGCTTAACCTTCAAAACATTTATGATGTGAAATTGGCTGAAATTGTAGAACAAAGAGAGCTTGATCAAGGCCGCGAGAAGGAAATCTGCGAGATGATTGACTTTAAGTATTTTAAACAAAAAGGCTACGTTCCAGAGAAGCGTTATAGAATCGGTGAAAAGATTACAGAGCTTCGGAAGATTCTAGAAGTATCGAGTTTAGAATATCTCGTGACTTTTAACCATTTAGTGAGTTATCGTAATACACGTGATTTTACTGAAAAGAGTATTGTTAATTCCAATATTATGCTAGAGTTAGCATCTAAAAAAGCTCGTAATAAAACGACCACGAAGCTTAATCGTAGAAAGCTAGAGAAAAGTTTACTAACATTGAGAGATTTGACGAGACAAGATCCAAAGGATTTTGCTCAAGAGTTGACCGATATCTTGCTAGAGTGTGGAGTTGTCCTAGTGGGCCTTCCTGCTTTAGCAAATGCTAATTTAAATGGTGCAACAAAGAAATTTGGAAACGGTAGTGTCTTGTTGTTATTAACAGATCGTAATAAAGCATCAGATATTTTTTGGTTTTCACTTTTCCATGAGATTGGTCATATTCTTCAGAATGACTTTTCGTCTGATGATGGAGATATTGACTCTTATAAACGTTCTGAGGAACTAGCAGACCAGTTCGCAAAAGATTTACTTATTGACCCGAATGACTATCAAAGATTTATAGATGAGGCTTGCTTTGATAAACAAGCGATTAAGAAATTTGCTGATGAGATTGGTATCCATCCTAGTATTGTTTTAGGTCGTCTTCAGAACGATGAGTATTTGGGTTATGATCAATTTAGAGACTTGAAAGTGAACTATTATTTGGTTTCTTAATGGCTTTTATAGGTACTATCTAAAAACTTTTCCCGAATAGTAGAAGTAGAGGGGCCAACCCTCTATTTTTTCTTAAGGAGAGGTAAATGGAAAAAAGACACAAGCATGTCTCACCGACCTTGGATATTATGGCTAAGAAGATTTTTAGCCTACCTGAGGTGACGGTGGCTTTTATTCGAGATATTTTGGATTTGGATGTTGTGGATGCTCAGATTTTGGAGGGGACTCAGCTTCATAAAAAGGACTTTGACGAGGATGAGCTCTTTTCAACCTCGGTGGATGTTCGGGCTAAGTTGAATGATGGTACTGAGGTTATCATTGAGATTCAGGTGCGTAAGCAGCATTATTTTCTCAATCGTTTTCATTATTATTTGGCTAACCAGCTGGTGGAAAATGTGCAACAATTACGCCGACAAGGACAGACGCATAAGATGTACGAGCAGATGGAGCCAGTCTATGGCATAGCTATCTTGGAAAAGACCTTGTTGCCAGATGAGGAGTCCCCGATTAATACTTATTGGATGGCCAATAGTCGGACGGGCAAGCCGTTGTATTCTTACTATAAGGACGGGAAACGTCAGAACCTTCTTCAGATTGCCTTTTTAGAGTTGGATAAGTATAATAAAGATAAGCATATCAAGGATGAAGGGCGGCAGTGGCTAGAGTTTTTTGGAAATCTCCCATTTTCTAAGGAACCTAGTCAAGCGGTCACGCATGCCGATTCATTACTGGATTCATCCAGCTGGACACAGGAGGAAAAGGCGATGATTGATGAACGCATACGTATTCAAGAAAATTATGACATGACTATGGAAACAGCTATCGATGAAGCACGTGAAGAAGGCTTGGAACAAGGGTTAGAGCAAGGACTAGAGCGTGGACTTAAACAAGGGTTAGAACGAGGTCGTTATGAGGGACAACTAGAACTGATTCGTAAGATGCTGTCAAAAGGTCTGTCGTTAGAAGTAGTATCGGATGTGACTGGTTTATCGGTTGAAGAATTAGAGACATTGTTATCGTAAGAATCAGTTAGGAATAAACATTTATTTGAAAAGTCAGAGGCAGTTTTTGTCTCTTTTTTTATTTTTGGGTATTTAACATTTGTAATACTTAAACATTCGGAAAATAATACTTTGAATCGTAAAATTAAAAAAGACTGTCAAACGTTTGACATAAATCTGAGAAAACAGATTTAATACAATTTGATTGTTTTAGCCGATAAATCTTGCTAAATAAGCCTTTATGGAAGTTTAGAGTTTTCTCTTTCTTACACGTGAAAGAAATTACCTTTTTGTGCGACATTTTTAGACTATAATTTAGAAATGAATAACTGAACTTTCTAATATGACATTTTTGTTAAGGCCTTGTTAAAATGGATTACTTAGCCTTTTATTTTGTGTTCTCATGACTTATAATTTGTTTTGGTTTGTTTTGGATTAAAGAAACAACAGCATCATTAAGTACATCAAATATTTAAGAGTCTCTGTTTTTAGTTCGAGAATAGCTTAAAACTAAAATGGAGAGATTGTGAAAAAAAGTATCGGGAGAATTAACTTGTTTAGAGAAAGTAAAACAAAACCAAAGTACAGCATCCGAAAATATTCCATTGGGGCAGCATCGGCTTTGATTGGCTTCATGGCCCTTGCCAATGGGCAAGCAGTTCAGGCTGACGAGGCACAATCGATTAGTGACTTGACTGATGCTTCAAATCAAGCGCAGGCCCCTCAAGCGGTTTCAACAGCTCAGTTGGCGACTTCAGAGCTAGCATCAGAGAGTGTGCAAGCTTCTCAGCCTGCCAATATTATGCCGTCTCAACCTCAGGTAAGGACTGTTCAAGCAGCTGAGCAGACTCCGACCATCGATCAAGTGATTGAGACAGGCACCTCTCAAAATCAAGGAACGTCAGCAAATGTCTTAACCAATGCGACTGAGGGTCAAGGACAAGGCAAGGAGTATAACACAGATGCCTACGGTGCCAAAATGCCTTACACGACTCATGAAGCAGAAAATGCGACTATCGAAAATGGAGCTACAATCCAACAGTCAACTGACATGGAATCTACGGCCGTGGAAGCGACGAACCAAACTTATGTCGAGCTTCCTAAAAAAGATGCAGCAGTTACTTTCAATGTCACCGAGCCAGCCAATGCTTTGAATGTGCGTTATACAATACCTGATGGTGCATCAGGTCAGTTGGATGTGCAGGTTAATGGTTCAAGCGTTGGTAATCTTGATTTGTCATCTCACTCAGCATGGCAGTACCTTAAAGGTGACCACGAATATGATCAAGTCGTTGATGGATCAAGTGCACGCTTCCGTTTTGATGAGACACGTCTTCTCCTCAAGGACATCCAATTGAAATCTGGTGATAAGATTTCTTTGGTTAAGAAGAAAGATGACAATGTCCCTTATGGTATTGATTTTATTGAGCTAGAACAGGCTCCAGCGCCAGTTGCCCAAGGTGAAAATAGCATCAGTATTGTGGATAAGGGTGCATCTGCCAATGATGATAGTGATGACACAGCTGCCCTACTTGCGGCTGTTGAGGAAGCTAAAGCTAGCGGAAAATCTGTCTATATTCCAGAGGGACGTTTCAATTTCGACAAACAAGTTAATATCGAAGCTGATAATCTAAAAATTTCAGGTGCTGGTGTTTGGCATACACAACTGCACTTTACAAGTGATAAACGCTATGGTGGTGGAATTGTCTTCGGTCATAATAGTAATGGTATTGAGTTGAGCAATCTTTATATGGATTCCAACTTGACCTCTCGTTATAACGAGGATGCACAGTACAAGGCTATTTCGGGAACACTTGGCAAGGATTCGAAAATTCATGACATCTGGGTTCAGCATTTTGAAGTTGGTATGTGGATTGGAGACTACGACCAGACGGGAAATATGAAGTATACGGACGGTCTTGTTATTGAAAACGCTCGTATCCGTAATAACTTGGCTGATGGTATTAACTTTGCTCAAGGAACCAAGAATTCAACGGTAAAAAACTCTAACATCCGTGGGAATGGTGATGATGGTTTGGCTATCTGGTCAAGTATTTCAGATGGGACAAATGCCGCAGCCGAGGAAAATAATAAATTCCTCAACAACACCATTGAATCAGGCTGGCGTGCGGCTGGTATCGGTATTTTTGGTGGTAAGGGTCATGAAATCTCAGGAAACCTCATCAAGGACGTCTTTGCTGGAGCAGGTATTCGTGTGAACACAGTCTTTGCAGGTCACAATTTTGACCTCAATGATTCTGGAATTAAGATTCATGACAATACCATTCTACGTTCAGGGACAACTAATGACCTCTATAACCTCCATCGTGGTGCGATTGATTTCCAACAAGTTCGTGGAACAATCAAGAATGTCGATGTCTACGATAATAAACTATTGAATACCTTGGCTGATCCAGTGATTACTAAAAACTTTGAGATGGGTGACAATGGTAATGGAGAAATCCGTATATCAAATAATACGATTGACAATAAGGCGACGATTGTTGGAGCTGTTTCAACAGTTTCTCCAACAAAGTCTGAGCCAAAGCCAGTCAATAATCCAGTCTCTGAGACTTCAGCATCAGAAACACCAAAGAGTGAAGCAGGATCAAGCACCCCAGTTTCCGAAGCATCAAACAGTGAAGTGGCATCTGAGACTTCAGCATCAGAAACACCGAAGAGTGAAGCAGGATCAAGTACCCCAGTTTCTGAAGCATCAACTAGTGAAGTGGTATCCGAGACTTCAGAATCAGAAACACCAAAGAGTGAAGCAGATTCAAGTACTCCAGTCTCTGAAGCATCCAATAGTGAAGTAGTTTCCGAAACTTCGGCATCAGAAACACCAAAGAGTGAGGAAAGTTCAAGCACTCCAGTTTCTGAAGTATCAACTAGTGAAGTAGTTTCTGAGACCTCAGCATCAGAAACACCAAAGAGTGAGGAAAGTTCAAGCACTCCAGTTTCTGAAGTATCAAACAGTGAAGTAATTTCCGAGACTTCAGTTTCAGAAACACCGAAGAGTGAAGCAAGTTCAAGCACTCCAGTTTCTGAAGCATCAAACAGTGAAGTAGCTTCCGAGACTTCAGTTTCAGAAACCCCAAAGAGTGAGGGAGGTTCAAGCACTCCAGTTTCCGAAGCATCTAACAGTGAAGTGATCTCTGAGACTTCAGCATCAGAAACACCAAAGAGTGAATCAGGATCAAGCACCCCAGTTTCCGAAGCATCCAATAGTGAAGTAGTTTCCGAGACTTCAGTTTCAGAAACCCCAAAGAGTGAGGAAAGTTCAAGCACTCCAGTTTCTGAAGTATCTAACAGTGAGGTAATCTCCGAGACTTCAGCATCAGAAACACCAAAGAGTGAAGCAAGTTCAACTGCTCCAGCCTCTGAGTCACCAAAGAATGAGGCAACTTCAGTAGCTTCATCTACTAGTCAGGTTGACGTAGCAATTACTTCTGACAGCCCAGAGACATCTCCAACTTCAGAAAGTACACAAAAGGATCCGATTAGCGAGGTTTCTTCAGAAGTTATTGAAAAGGGTTCAACAAGTCAGGTTGATGTCAAAGTTTCTGAAGCTCCAACAACAGCACGTACATCTGAAGTTGTCAGCATCTCGCCAAATAGTCAGGTCGCTTATAACAATGACCTAAAAATCTCTGTAACAAGTAGTCAGCTCGCCTCAGAAGCTATTCGCTTTAATTCTCTTTTGAATGAGAAGTCTGTGGATGTGATTGCAAGTAAAGTTATGGCGGTTATGGCCTCTGAAACATTAGCCTCAGAAGCGGCATCACTTACAAGCTCTGAAGGTGTTGCCAAAGAGATTAGCAGTGATTTGTCAGAATTGGCGGAAAGCAAGAAGGATGACACACCTAAGAATGTCGCCCGTATTGATAAAGCAACTGAGGCAAACCAGGTGGCCAAGAGTTCTGAAAGCCAAGCTAGCACTTCAAAAGAAAAAGGTAAGTCTAATACGACAACGGTCTTCCTTCTTGTCGGAGTTGCTGCAGCACTAAGTATATCTACAGTTTATCTTACAAAACAAGGTAAAAAAGCAGGTAAATAATAGGTAAGAAGCATCCAAGAAAATGGATGTTTCTTGTTTTTTAAGCAAGTTCTAAGATGGCTAATATCATTATTCTTTATTTTTAATCATCCACTTTGATTTGGTCCTGTATAATTAAAGTGATGAAAAATTAAGGAGTTAAGATAATGAAAGAAAAAAGAAATAGTAGGATTCGTTTATTTGCCCTTCTTGTTTTAGTATTTACTTTAGGTTTCGGATTTTCAGTAGATACTAGCAAACAATCGTTGACTGTAAGCTCTCAAGCAGCTCAAGCGGATGAGAACAATGGTATATTAGCTTTTAATGGTCAAAAGCAGTTTGTCATGGAGGAAAAGGACCAGTTAGGACGCGCCCACAGTGCTCATATACAGTTACAAGATAAGGACGAGCCAAAGAATAAACGCCCCGGTAAAATAAAATATGATCCTGTAGGATGGCATAACTATAAGTTTTATTATGGTGACGGTAAATCAAAATCTTGGTTAATGAATCGAGGACATTTGATTGGCTATCAGTTTTCTGGTGTCAATGACGAGGGCAAGAATTTAGTACCTATGACTGCCTGGTTGAACTCTGGAAATTATAAAGGAACTGACGAAGGTAATCAGTCAGGCATGCTTTATTACGAGAATCGCTTGGATAACTGGCTGGCACTCCACCCTAACTATTGGTTAGATTATAAGGTAACAGCTATCTACAGTGGAGACGAGTTGTTGCCTCGTCAAGTGGAACTTCAGTATGTTGGTATCGATAGTTCTGGAAATCTCTTGGAAATTAAACTTGGTGGAGATAAGGAGACTCTTGATAGTCAGGGAGTTACACATGTTGTCTTAGATAACCAATCACCAAATGCAGAAATCAATTATGCAGATGGGACAGCAACAAATACGGTAACTGAATTTACTGAAGCACCATCTGAGCCTAGTTCTGAGAGTTCACAGGTGACTGAACAACCAAGTTCTGAACCAGAGCCTGTGCAGCCTATACAAGAAGAGAGTAGAACAGTTTATGTGGCGCGTCATGGAACAGCAGATGTTTATTGGTATGACATCAATAGTATGCCTAGCAACACCAACAAAGCAAATGTCGTTACTATGACAGAAGCAGATGCCCTAGCCCAAGGCAAACGACACACGTCTAAAGAGTAATAAAAAAGCTGGACAAGATGTCCAGTTTTTTGTAAAATGGCTCACATTTTACCACTTTTATCTGAAAATTTGATATACTGAGATTATCAAAATACTTGTAAGAGAGGTCGTACCGACTCTTTTTAAGTATAAGAAAGGAAACTAAATATGATTTGGATTATTATTGCCATTATTGTTGTTCTTGTGATTTTTGTTATTACAAGTTATAACGGCTTGGTTAAAAGCCGTATGCAAACCAAGGAGGCATGGAGTCAAATTGATGTTCAATTGAAACGTCGTAATGATCTCCTTCCTAACTTGATTGAAACAGTTAAAGGTTACGCTAAATATGAAGGTTCAACGCTTGAAAAAGTAGCAGAACTTCGTAATCAAGTTGCAGCTGCGACTTCTCCTGCAGAAGCTATGCGTGCCAGTGATGAATTGACTCGTCAGGTTTCTGGAATCTTTGCGGTTGCTGAAAGTTACCCTGACCTTAAGGCTAGTGCAAACTTCAGCCAACTTCAAGAAGAGTTGACGAACACTGAAAATAAAATTGCTTATTCGCGTCAACTCTATAACAGTGTGACAAGTAACTACAATGTGAAATTGGAAACCTTCCCAAGCAATGTTATTGCTAAGATGTTTAGCTTTAAGGCCGCTGAATTCCTTGAAACACCAGAAGAAGAAAAAGCTGTGCCTAAGGTTGATTTCAGTGGACTAGGTAACTAATATGTTATTTGATCAGATTGCTCGAAATAAGAGAAAGACTTGGCTTTTGCTCCTGGTCTTTTTCCTCTTGTTGGGCCTTGTTGGTTACGGTGTTGGCTATCTTTGGTTAGGTTCAGGCTTCGGTGGTCTGATTCTTGCTCTAGTTATCGGTTTTATCTATGCCGTTACCATGATTTTCCAATCAACCAATGTCGTTATGGCTATGAATGGTGCACGAGAGGTTGACGAACAAACCGCTCCGAATCTTTATCATGTTGTTGAGGATATGGCTATGGTGGCACAAATACCGATGCCACGTGTCTTTATTGTCGATGATCCTTCAATGAATGCTTTTGCAACGGGATCTAGCCCTAAAAATGCTGCTGTAGCTGCTACAACAGGTCTTCTTGCGGTTATGAATCGTGAGGAACTTGAAGGAGTTATTGGACATGAAGTGAGTCATATTCGCAACTACGATATCCGAATCTCTACCATAGCAGTTGCCTTAGCATCTGCCATTACCATGCTAGCTGGGATGGCTCGTAATATGATGTTCTGGGGTGGAGGGCGTCGTAGAAATGATGATGACCGTAATGGAAGTAGCGGTTTGGAAATTATTCTTCTCATTATTTCTTTGATTGCCATTATTCTGGCGCCTTTGGCAGCTACCTTGGTTCAGTTGGCTATTTCACGCCAGCGTGAATTTTTAGCTGATGCTTCTAGCGTCGAATTGACACGTAACCCACAAGGTATGATTAACGCTCTGCTCAAACTTGATAATAGTGCGCCAATGCAACATCACGTGGATGATGCTAGCGCAGCCCTCTTTATCAATGACCCTAAAAAGGAATCTGGTTTGCAGAAGCTCTTTTATACCCACCCACCAATTTCAGAACGGGTGGAACGCTTGAAACAAATGTAAAAAAAGTGAGACTGATGACACTTCTAAGGGTGTCTATCAGCCTCGCTTTTTTAGTTTGATTCAATATAAAGGTTGCTAGCAACAGTTTCTGGAATTTGAATTTCTTTTCCTTCAATATTCAGGCGGTATAGTAGTGTAAAAGGGTCAAAGCCTTTCAAGGTAAAAGTTACTCCAATTTTAAGACCGACAGTTTCCAAATAATGGAGTAAATCAATTTGATCCTGAACTCGACGAAGTACATAGTCTCCAGGAGTTAGGTCTTGTGTAAAAGTCTGGTCATAAATCTCTTGTATGAGCTGACCTGACTTGGGGATTTGCCCACCGTGTGGACAGGTTTGAGGGTAATTGAGTAGGCGGTCAAGCGCATCGATGAAGTGATCAGAGACAGTATGCTCTAAAATTTCAGCCTCTTGATGAATTTGATCACAAGTGTATTGCAAGTGGTCCACCAAAAAGACTTCGATGAGGCGATGTTTCCGATAGAGTTCAGCGACATTGATTTTACCAGTTTTCGTTAGAAGATAGCCCTTGACTTTGTCTTTGATGATGAGGTCTTCTGAAATCAATTTCTTAATCATTTCCGTCACAGCAGGTGGAGACACCTGCATACGGTTTGCGATTTCCTTATTGCTTATTTTGCCTTCTTCAGTACCAATCTCATAGATACATTTGAGGTAGTCTTCTTTGTTAGGTGTCATTTCTCTTCCTTTGAAAATAGTCTCACCTTAGTATAACAGATTTATCATAAGAATACAGAATGTTTCTTAGATAAGATTTTTACTGATTCAAGCCTTGGGTGATTTTATCCAGATTATATTTCATCATGTTGTAGTAGCTGTCACCGTCTTGCCCTTTTTCAGCAATAGAATCTGTAAAGATCTTTGCATAGATAGGAATATTGGTATCCTTAGATACTGTTTTCATAGGGCGTTCATCGACACTAGATTCGACAAAGAGAGCTGGTACCTTTGTTTGACGTAGTTTTTCCACGAGTGTTTTGATTTGGTCTGGTGTGCCTTCTTCTTCTGTATTGATTTCCCAGATGTAGGCAGATGGTACGCCATAGGCTTTTGAGAAGTATTTGAAGCATCCTTCACTAGTGACAATCAGTTTTTTCTCATCGGGAATCTTGTTAAATGTTTCTTTAGCTTCTTGGTCCAGTTTACTAAGTTTGTCAGTATAGGATTTTAGATTCTTTTCGTAGTAGGTCTTGTTTTTAGGGTCCTTAGCAATCAGTTGCTTGGCAATATTTTGAGCATAAATAATCCCATTTTCCAGATTAAGCCAAGCGTGGGGATCTTCCTTACCTTTTTCTGATTGACCTTCAAGGTAAATTACCTTAACACCATCACTAACTGCAAAATAATCTTTATTTTCTGTCTTATGAGCATTCTTGACTAACTTAGTAAACCAAGCATTTCCACCAGTTTCTAAATTGATACCGTTGTAAAAAATCAAGTCAGCTTGCGATGTCTTCTTTACATCATCAGGAAGGGGTTCGTATTCGTGAGGATCCTTACCAACGGGGACAATACTGTGGAGAGTGATTTTATCTCCGGCAATATTTTTGGTGATATCAGCAATAATGGAATTGGTCGTAACGACTCGTAATTTATTGCTACTGCCTTGTTTATTGCTACACGCTGCTAAAGCAACTACCGCTAAAAGTAATAGTGCTATTGTTGATAGTATTTTTTTCATATTATTTTCATCCTATTTTTTATTGTTTAGAAGTTTTATTCATGCCACTTTGTTTAGGGGCGATGAAAAAGCTGATGAGAAAGAGTAGAGCAGACGTTAATACAATGCTCGAACCAGCTGCAATATTAAAACTATAGCCGATAAAAAGACCTAGAACAGATGCCAGAGCCCCCAATCCTGATGAGAGAAGAATCATTGTTTTTAGGCTATGAACATAAAGGTAGGCAGTGGCAGCCGGTGTAATTAAAAGTGCCACAATAAGAATAGTGCCAACACTCTGCATGGCAGTTACAGAAACCAAAGTTAGAATAACCATAAGTAAGTAGTGGTAGAAGGTGACCTTAACTCCCATAGACTTGGCCAAAATTGGATCAAAGGATGTTAGGAGTAGAGGGCGAAAGAAGATTGTAATAGTTGCTAGTACGAGAAGTGAAACGATAATCGTTATCCACATATCCATGTCTTGTACAGCTAGAATATTCCCGAAGAGAATATGAAAGAGATCTGTGGAACTATTAGCAACACCGATGAGAATAATACCGAGAGCTAGAAAGCTCGAAAAGGTAATCCCAATTGCCGTGTCACTCTTAATAATGGAATTGCTTTTGATATAGGTAATCATTGTAGAAGCTAAAAGTCCAAAGATGATAGCTCCTATGAAAAAGTTAATACCCAAGATAAAGGAAATGGCTACCCCAGGTAGAACCGCATGTGAAATTGCATCACCCATAAGTGACATACCTCTTAGAATAATAAAACAACCAACAGCACCCCCGACAATTCCAATAACTAAAGCCGTTATAAGAGCATTTTGTAAGAAGTGGAAATTTAGTAAACCATCAATAAATTCAGAAATCATTTGCATCTCCTTTATAAAATAAACTGTTACCGTAGGTTTTACGGAGATTATCCTCATTAAAAACAAGATTAGTAGGCCCACTAGCAATCAGTTTACGATTTAGGAGGATAACTTGGTCAAAATAATGAGGAACTTTGCTCAAATCATGGTGGACAATAAGAATAAGCTTACCTTTGTCCCTAAGTTCTCTCAAGGTGTTCATGATAATATCTTCGCTAACAGAGTCAATCCCTACAAAGGGTTCATCTAATAAAATAATATCAGCCTCTTGTACAAGACAACGAGCGATTAGAACACGTTGAAATTGGCCTCCTGATAATTGGCTTATTTGTCGATGGGCCAAATCATTTAGACCAAGTAGTGTTAAAGCATCTGTGACCTTAGACCAATCACTCTTAGATAGACGTTTAAAGAACTTGGTTTTGGGATAGAGTCCTAGAGAGATGCACTCTCTGACAGTAATCGGAAAGTTAAAATCAATATCAGCCTTCTGTGCAACATAGGAAATACGATTCAATTGCTGACGAATAGGTTGTTTATTGAAAAGGATTTTTCCAGAGTGAGGAATAATACCAATTAACGCTTTAATTAGAGTTGATTTACCAGCACCATTTGGTCCAATAATCCCAGTAATACTAGGTCCCTCCAAGTTTAAGGTGATATTATCCAGAGCTAATGTCTGTTGGTAAGACACATTAATATTTTCAATTTGAATCATTAGCTACCTCCTTGAGTTTAATATACTTTAAAATAAAAATTAAGTCAAGTTAACTTTTATAATTAATTGAACTTAATTATTTACTGTTATCAAGATGACAGAGGATAGTGAATGAGAGAACACTTTTTATATCAAATATTCAGCCTGCTCAAACTGTTTGATATTTGGGAGAGGCTACAAGGAACAATATTTTCTTCAATCTGTACGATCTTACTCTGTATTTCAAGAAATCTTTAGTTTTTATTTTGAAAAACTAGTCATATTTCCTTATTTCTGGCATAATAGATGTATGAAACTAACGATTCAACGAATGGCTCGGATAGCTATTCTGTCAGCTCTGGCAGTAGGATTACGGTCAGCATTTATAGGATTGCCAAATATTCAGCCTATTACAGCTATGTTTTTTGTGGCTGTTCTTTATTTGGGCTTGGTAGATGGTCTCTTGATTATGGCTTTAACCATGGCCATCTCAGGATTCATCTTTGGCTTTGGTCCCTGGGTCTTTAATCAGATTCTGGCTTTCGGAGTATTGATGGCTCTTTGGAGTTTGATTGCACCTAGGTTATCACTTGTTTGGCAGATTGCTTTGGTAACTCTTTTGTCCTTTCTCTACGGAGTTCTCATGGATTACAGTTATGGCCTCCTATTTAAGAGTGGTCTTACCTTTGTTATCTCTGGTCTTCTTTACGACACCTATCATGCAGTATCGACGCTTCTATTCTATCCATTCATCCAGTCTATTTTTAGGAGGTTTTTGAAATGAAAAAAATAGCGACATATATTTTTCTTGCTTTATCACTTGTTACTCTAGCAGCCTGTGGAAAAAATGAGGCAGCTAAACTTACTAGCAGCACAAATAATCATCAGTCTAAGGTTCAAGGTCAAGTGACTTTGATTTTGAAAACAGATAAGGAAAGTAAGAAAAAATCAGTAGAAATCCAAAAAGGTGATACAGTGCTTGATGTATTGGAAGAGGTATATCCTGTTCAAGAAAACGATGGCTTCATCACTGAGATTGATGGTATTTCTCAAGATAAAGATAAGGGGATCTATTGGATGTTTGATGTCAATGGTAAACTTGGTGAAAAAGCAGCCAACCAACTTAAGGTTGAAGATGGTGATGAAATCAAATTCTATCAAGAAAAGTATAATTAAGATTCTGAACTCTGTTTCAGAGTCTTTTTTAATAAAGTTCGGAAATAGCCTTGAAAATTTATTTGAAAAAGTCGGAAAATTGCAAAATAACTGACGATTTAAAGGAAAATAGTTTACTTTTGTTTTAAAAGTGATATGATAAGAGGGTACTACATAAAGTAAGGAGAATAAGGTTTGGCTTTTAACAAATTGGAAAGCAGTAACAACCAGGAAATCATCTCTGAAGAAGTTGGTATCTTGAAAGAATTGTTGGATGATGCAACACGAGGCATGGCTGGAGAGCAAGGTCTCACAACTATCCAACATTTGGTTGAACTTTATGATGAAGGTGACTATGTGGCCCTTACACAAGCCATTTCAGAAATGACAAATGACGATATGGTCGTTGCATCACGTTATTTCTCTTTGTTACCTCTTTTGATTAATATCTCTGAAGACGTGGATTTGGCTTATGAAGTCAACCACAAGAACAATATTGATGAATCTTATCTAGGTAAGTTGTCTGAAACCTTTGATGTTGTCGCTGAAAGTGAAAATGCACGTGACATTCTTGAACATGTCAATGTCGTGCCAGTATTGACAGCCCACCCAACTCAGGTTCAACGTAAAACCATGCTTGAATTGACTAACCACATTCACGAACTTCTCCGTAAGCATCGTGATGTTAAGGCTGGTCTTATCAACAAGGATAAATGGTATGCAGATTTGCGTCGTTATGTAGAAATCATGATGCAAACAGATATCATTCGTGAGAAAAAACTTAAGGTTAAAAACGAAATCACTAACGTTATGGAGTATTATAACTCCTCATTGATTAAGGCGATTACGAACTTATCGCATGAATTCAAACGTTTAGCGGTTGAAAAAGGTATCAAACTTGACAATCCAACACCTATTACTATGGGGATGTGGATTGGTGGTGACCGTGACGGGAACCCATTTGTAACAGCAGAAACTCTTAAACTTTCTGCAACAGTACAAAGTGAAGTTATCCTCAATTACTATATCGAAAAAGTTGATAATCTTTACCGTTCATTCTCCCTCTCATCACGCTTGACTGAGGTTTCAGATACAGTAGCAGAGATGGCGAAACATTCTCCAGATACATCTGTTTATCGTGAAAATGAACCTTACCGTCGTGCTTTCAGTTACATCCAGTCTAAGTTGATTCAGACACTTCTTTTCTTTAAAGAAGGAAACTTTAGCAAGGAAAGAGTTGCCAAACGTCTTTCTGAAAATGTTCGTCTAGGCTCAGCTTCAACGGGTGAAGTAGTAGCTGATTACGTGCAACAACGTCTCAGCCAAAGTCTTCAAGCTGTCTCACAACAAACGACTGAATTTTATGAAACAGCTGAGGATTTCCATGATGATCTTTTGGCAATCAAAAATTCACTTCTTGAAAACGACGATGCTGTCTTAATTTCAGGTGATTTTGAAGAGCTTCTCCAAGCTGTAGAAGTCTTTGGTTTCTATCTTGCTACAATCGATATGCGTCAGGATTCAAGCGTTCATGAAACTTGTGTGGCAGAATTGCTTAAGTCTGCTAATATTGTTGATAACTATAGTGAATTGACTGAGGTTGAAAAGGTTGCGGTTCTTCTCAAAGAATTGCAAGAAGATCCTCGTACTTTGTCATCAACTAATGTGCCTAAGTCAGAAATTCTTGAAAAAGAATTGGCAATCTTCCGTACAGCTCGTCTCTTGAAAGACTATATTGGTGAAGATGTCATCAAACAACATATCATTTCTCACACTGAGAGCGTTTCTGATATGTTTGAGTTGGCTATCCTTCTTAAAGAAGTTGGCTTGGTTGATACAGAACGTGCGCGTGTCCAAATCGTTCCACTTTTTGAAACTATCGAAGACTTGGAAAACTCTAATGATATCATGAAACAATACCTTGGTTATGATATCGTTAAACGTTGGATTAAGAATAGCAATAACTACCAAGAAATCATGTTGGGTTACTCAGACTCTAACAAAGATGGTGGTTACTTGTCTTCAGGTTGGACACTCTACAAAGCTCAAAACGAATTGACTAAGATTGGTGAAGAGCGTGGTATTAAGATTACCTTCTTCCATGGTCGTGGTGGTACTGTCGGTCGTGGTGGTGGCCCATCATACGATGCCATTACGTCTCAACCGTTTGGTACCATTAAAGATCGTATCCGTTTGACTGAACAAGGTGAAGTTATCGGTAATAAATATGGTAATAAGGATGCTGCCTACTACAATCTTGAAATGCTTGTTTCAGCTGCTCTTGACCGTATGGTGACACGTCAAATTGCCGATCCAGAAGAATTGGTTGATTTCCGTGAGGTTATGGACGGAATTGTTCACGATTCAAATGTTATTTATCGTGACCTTGTCTTTGGAAATGAACATTTCTACGATTACTTCTTTGAAGCTAGTCCTATCAAAGAAGTGTCAAGTTTGAATATTGGTTCTCGTCCAGCTGCTCGTAAGACTATTACTGAAATTTCTGGTCTTCGTGCGATTCCTTGGGTATTCTCATGGTCACAAAATCGTATCATGTTCCCAGGTTGGTATGGTGTGGGTTCTGCCTTTAATCGCTTTATCCAAGCTGAAGAAGGCAACCTCGAGAAACTTCAACATATGTTTGAAACATGGCCATTCTTCCGTTCACTTTTGTCAAACGTAGACATGGTGCTTTCAAAATCAGATATGAATATCGCCTTCCACTATGCACAATTGGCAGAAAGTGAAGAAGTTCGTAGTGTCTTCAATATTATTTTGGATGAGTGGCAGTTGACTAAAGATGTCATTCTTGCGATTGAAAAACATGATGGCTTCCTAGATGAGAGTCCGTCACTTAAAGCAAGTTTGGACTTCCGTTTGCCATACTTCAATGTCTTGAACTACATCCAAATTGAATTGATTAAACGTCTTCGTAACAATGATTTGACCGATGACGAAATTAGCCTTATTCACATTACCATCAATGGTATTGCAACAGGTCTTCGTAACTCTGGTTAATCAAGTAAAGTTCATCACTTTAGTGGTGGGCTTTTTGTTATGGGAAAATTTCTGTTATAATAGGACCATGATTGCTATGGAAACGATTGAAAAGCTGTCCAAAGAAAAGCTTCCCATGATAACTGTCATAGCTGGTGAGGATTTAGGGCAGTATAGTCAAGCTAAAGAAAAATTTTTAAAACAAATTGGTTTCGATCCCAGTGACTTGACCTATTCTTATTTTGATATGTCAGAGACTGATTATCAAGATGCTGAGCTCGATTTAGAAAGTATGCCTTTTTTTGCCGATGAGAAGGTGGTCATTTTTGATCATTTCGCAGATATGACTACTGCTAAAAAGTCGTATCTGGATGAGAAAGAGTTGAAGCGTCTTGAAAATTATCTTGAGTCTCCTGTTGAAACAACTCGTCTTGTCTTAATGTCTGCAGGAAAGCTAGATGGAAAGCGTCGTTTAGTCAAACTTCTCAAACGTGATGCCATGGTGCTTGAAGCTAGTCCTTTAAAAGATGCAGAACTTAGAACCTATTTTCAAAAGCAGGCGCATCAAGAGGGGCTTACTTTTGATACAGGAGTTTTTGAAAAACTTTTGATCAAGTCGAATTTTGATTTTTCAGATGTTCAAAAAAACTTAGCTTTTCTAAAGGGATATAAAACTGAAGGGAATATCTCATCACAAGATATTGCTGAGGCCATTCCGAAAAGTTTGCAAGATAACATTTTTGATATGACGCAACTTCTTATACGAGGACAGATTCAGAGCGTTCGTGAATTGGTTCATGATTTACGGCTGCAGGGTGAAGATGAGATTAAGTTGATTGCTGTTATGTTGGGACAGTTTCGTACCTATTTACAGGTTAAACTTTTATCTGCTCAAGGTAAAAGTGAGCAGCAAATTGTTTCAAGTCTCTCAGATTATCTAGGGCGTAAAGTTAATCAGTTTCAGGTTCGTTTCGCACTGAGAGATAGCCGTCCCTTATCAGTAGCATTCTTAAAGATGACGATTAAGATTTTAGTAGAGACAGATTACCAGATAAAAACAGGAACTTTAGATAAAGACTACTTGTTTGATTTAGCACTTTTAAAAATTCTATCAAACCGCTAGAGGTTTAGAGTTTTCTATGATTTTGTAAGCAAAATTTTTGAAAGCTCTACCACTTTGCGGTAAAATGAAGAAAAAATGAAAAGAGGACCTTTACTATGGCAATTATTCTTCCAGACCTTCCTTACGCATATGATGCTTTGGAACCATACATTGATGCTGAAACAATGACTCTTCACCACGATAAACACCATGCAACTTATGTAGCAAATGCTAATGCTGCTCTTGAAAAACACCCAGAAATTGGTGAAGACCTTGAAGCACTTTTGGCTGATGTGGAACAAATCCCAGCTGATATTCGTCAAGCACTTATTAATAATGGTGGTGGACACCTTAACCACGCACTTTTCTGGGAACTTTTGTCTCCTGAAAAACAAGAACCAACTGCTGAAGTAGCAGCTGCTATTAACGAAGCTTTCGGATCATTTGAAGCCTTTCAAGAAGCTTTCACAGTAGCAGCAACAACTCGTTTTGGTTCAGGTTGGGCATGGCTTGTTGTTAACAATGAAGGTAAACTTGAAGTTGTTTCAACTGCTAACCAAGACACTCCTATCTCAGACGGTAAGAAACCAATCTTGGCGCTTGATGTTTGGGAGCATGCTTACTACCTAAACTACCGTAACGTACGTCCAAACTACATCAAAGCTTTCTTTGAAATCATTAACTGGAATAAAGTTGCTGAGCTTTATGCAGCAGCTAAATAAGTTTAAAATTATCCTCAATAAAAGAGGATAATTTTTTTGTAATATGATTGTAAAATCTCCTTGCTTTTTAGTGAATTATAGCTTAAACTATTATTGTTATGAAAAAAAAGAAAAAACATTCAAGCAAGAAGTACAGTGGAAGTCGCCGAAAAACTAAAGATAAAAAGAAAGATTCGGTAAAACAAGACCTTCAACAAGACGTCAAGAAAGACACTAAAGATACTAAAAAAGATGTCAAAAAAGGCGCTAAAAAGGCCAACAAAAAAGAAGCGAAAAAAGATACAAAAAAGGTTTCTAAAAAATCAGCAGACAAAAAAGTAGCTGAAGAAACAGTAGTACCAGTTGAGCACAAGGAAAAAGAAACAAAAACTGAAACCTTGGCACTTAGAAGTAAACGCTCTAAGAAATCTAAATCAAAATCATCTCGTGATGATAAAAAAGCATATCTTATCTTAGCCTTCCTAGGTGTTCTGGTAATACTTTTGTTTGTTGCCATGCTTGCTTTAGCAGGACGTGGTAAACAAGCTGGTCACACCGGTAGCCTTGGAAATATCTTCGGCTCTAGTTCTAAAGTCACTAAAAAAGAAGACAAAGAAAAAGAGGAAAAAGTAACTCCAACTAATAAATCAGCCGAAGCTAAACAAGCAGTCATGGAAGCAGATGCAGATACCATGTATGGTAATGGATTGTATTATGATTATGCTAACATGACATTGAACCAAGTGGTTGAAGCTTTTATGGCTGACCAAGGTATCGAGTCTAGCCAAATTGCCTTTTCATATAAAAATACCAAGACAAATGAGCAATTCTCTATGAATGATACTCAGCCAATGACTGCAGGATCAACTTATAAATTGCCACTAAACATGCTTGTCATGGATGAGGTTAACAAAGGTAAACTTTCTTTAACTGAACGTTTTGATATTACTAATACTGAGTATGAATACCAAGGTGAACATGATAATTATGTTGCTGCTTTCGGTGGTTCAATGACTATTCCAGAAATGCAAGAGTACTCTCTTGTTTACTCTGAGAATACTCCTGCCTACGCTTTGGCGGAGCGCCTTGGTGGTATGGAAAAATTCTATGGCATGCTCGATAAATACGGTAAATCAAAAGGTGAAGTGAAAACTATCCAAATGCATGGTAATAAGACAACGACGGATTATTACATCCAAGTTTTGGATTACCTTTGGAAACACCAAGATAATTACAAGGATATTCTCCACTACATTGGTGAGTCATTCCCTAATGAGTACTACAAGACATATCTTCCTAATCTGACAATTTATCAAAAACCAGGTTATGTCCGTGAAGCACTTAACGTTGATGCTATCGTTATGGAAGATACACCTTATATGGTTGCAATCTATACACGTTACCTTGGTGGATCAACTGAAAATTCAGATGAAATCAGCGGTTGGGGTCTCCAACAATTAGGAATGCTCTCTTATGTTATTAATGAGTGGCACCGTGTTAATATGAACTAATAAAGAAAGCCGAGTTTATCGGCTTTTTTCTATACAATTGAATAAAAGGTAAGAAGTACAATCCCTAGAAAAAGAAATGGGACAAATGCGATACATTCCTTAAGATTTCTTCGTATAAGGAAGTACGCTAGCCCTAATAGGCACGCAAGCTCGATAGTTAGAAGTATTTTTGAAAATGGGAAAATAAGTGAGGCACTTGCTAAGTAGAGAAAATCACCTTCCCCAATGTTTAGATGTTTTATAAAAGAAAGGAAAGCGAGGATTATCCCTATGGCAAATGTGAGGTAATAGTTGCCCATGAATAGGAGTGGGACTGTTCCAACTATCCAAATCAGAAGTGGATAGGATTTCTGTTTCAAATCAAAAATAGATAAACAAAGGCTGAAGTAAAGAAAGTAGGTTACTTCAAGACTTAAAAAGTCATAGAAATATAGAAGACATATTACCCCACAAAATATTTCCATAAAGAGGTAACGAAAAGGGATAGGAGACTGACATGAACGACATCGAGATCTTAAGAAAAGTTGTGAGAGGATAGGAATCATCTCGGAAAAACGCAACTGATGCTTGCAATGGCTACAGTGACTACTAGGAAAAATAATCGAGTTCTCAGGAAAACGATCACAAACTAGTCCGATAAATGAGCCTAAGGAGGCTCCTAGAAAAAAATAAATAATGCTTAACATACCTAATTATTCGAAAAAGAATGAGAAAAAGCATTTCACTTGCATATTATTTAGAAATATTCTAAAATAAAAGTGTAAATAATAGTAATTCTAAATAAGGAGAATTAATATGGTAGATTCAATTAAAGAAACAATCAATGAAACAGTTAACCAACAAGCTGAAACTCCAACAAATACAAAAACTAAAGCAGTTTTGAATCAAGCAGTTGCTGATTTGTCTGTAGCAGCTTCAATTGTTCACCAAGTTCATTGGTATATGCGTGGTCCTGGTTTCCTCTATCTTCATCCAAAAATGGATGAATTGATGGATAGTTTGAATGCTCATCTTGATGTTATTAGTGAACGTTTAATTACTATCGGTGGGGAGCCATACTCAACTTTGGTAGAATTTTCATCTAACTCAGGCTTGACTGAAACTACTGGCACATTTGATAAACCGATGTCTGATCAAATTCAATTATTGGTTGATACATACAAGTATTTGTCAGTATTGTTCCAAGTTGGTTTGGATATCACAGATGAAGAAGGAGATGCTCCTTCAAATGATATCTTCACTGCAGCTAAATCTGAAATTGATAAGACAATCTGGATGTTGACTGCTGAACTTGGACAAGCACCAGGCTTGAAATAATCAAATTTTGAGTTAAGATGATTGTCAAGAGTTCCTCTAAAAGTGTATAATAATCGTAAAATACTTTTAGAAGAAGGGAGGCGGCGATATGTCTGAGCATCGACGTAGTCTAGGCGTTTATGAAGATGTCCTAAATCAGTTAAAAGCTAAGGGAATTCGGTTGACGGAATCTCGTAAAGCTGTTATTCGTTATTTGATGATGTCTGATCAACACCCTAGTGCAGATGTGATATATTATGACCTTCTCCCTGACAATCCTGGGATGAGCTTGGCGACAGTCTATAACAACCTGAAGGTATTGGTTGAAGAAGGAATTGTCTCTGAAATTAAGGTTAATAATGATAATACAACCTATTATGATTTTATGGGACATGATCACTTAAATATTGTTTGTGAAAAATGCGGTCACATTACCGACTTAGACCTACCGATTCCGTCTTTCAAGGAAGAGGTAGAATCACAAACTGGTTTTCGCATTACTCGTGAACAGATGATATTACATGGGATTTGCCCAAACTGTCAATAACCTGAGTCTTAATGACTTAGGTTTTTTAAGTCTTGAAGTATACAATAATCTGTAAAGGTTTTCAAAACTATCTTGTCATGGCAGAAGCTTTTTGCTAAAATATTGCTATGAAAACTTTATATGACGTTCAACAGTTGTTGAAACAGTTTGGCATAGTGGTTTACCTAGGGAAAAGGCTCTATGATATCGAAATGATGAAGATTGAATTAGAAGCCCTCTACCAGAATGGTTTAGTTGACAAGGACAACTATCTTACTGCTGAAATGATTTTACGACGTGAACATCGCATTGAAATGGAGAAAGAAAATGGGTAAAAAACTCTTAGGAATTGACCTTGGTGGAACAACTGTTAAGTTTGGTATTTTGACTTCGGAAGGTGAAGTGCAAGAAAAATGGGCTATTGAAACAAATACGCTTGAAAATGGTCGCCACATCGTTCCTAACATTGTAGAATCTTTGAAACACCGTTTGGAAATGTATGGACTTACTGCTGAAGACTTCATTGGCATTGGTATGGGATCTCCAGGTGCAGTTGACCGTGAAAATAAAACAGTAACGGGTGCTTTTAACTTGAACTGGGCAGAAACTCAAGAAGTTGGCTCTGTCATTGAAAAAGAACTTGGTATTCCATTCGCTATTGATAATGATGCTAATGTGGCTGCACTGGGGGAACGTTGGGTTGGTGCTGGTGCTAACAATCCAGATGTTGTCTTTGTAACATTGGGTACAGGTGTTGGTGGCGGTGTTATCGCTGATGGTAATTTAATTCATGGTGTTGCCGGTGCTGGTGGTGAAATTGGTCACATTATTGTTGAACCTGAAACAGGATTTGAATGTACATGCGGAAACAAGGGGTGTTTGGAAACTGTAGCTTCAGCAACAGGTGTTGTACGTTTAGCACGTCATTTGGCAGAAGGATACGAAGGGAACTCTTCTATTAAAGCTGCTGTAGATAATGGTGAGCAAGTGACAAGTAAAGATATCTTCGTAGCTGCTGCTGAAGGTGATATGTTTGCTAATAGCATTGTTGATAAAGTCTCTCAATACCTCGGACTTGCAACAGCAAACATTTCAAACATTCTTAACCCAGATTCAGTTGTAATCGGTGGTGGTGTTTCAGCAGCTGGTGAATTCTTGCGTAGCCGTGTTGAAGGATACTTTACACGTTATGCATTCCCACAAGTTCGCCGTACAACAAAAGTGAAATTAGCAGAGCTTGGAAATGATGCTGGTATTATTGGAGCTGCTAGTCTTGCACTTACAATTGATAACTAATGACAGAAGGTGTGTCTGACCAATTATAGGTGGACAGCACCTTTTTCTTGTTGAAAAACGTTTACAATCAGCTGAGCTCTGCCATTTTGTTGAAAATGTGGTATACTTTAAAAGTTGAAATAAAAATTAAAGAGGAAAAAATGACTAAACTTAGAGAAGATATCCGTAACGTAGCCATCATTGCCCACGTTGACCACGGTAAAACAACACTTGTTGATGAATTGTTGAAACAATCACACACTCTTGATGAGCGTAAAGAGCTTGATGAGCGTGCAATGGACTCAAACGATCTTGAAAAAGAACGTGGAATTACAATTCTTGCCAAAAATACAGCCGTTGCTTATAACGGTACACGTATCAACATCATGGATACACCAGGTCACGCGGACTTCGGTGGAGAAGTTGAACGTATCATGAAAATGGTTGATGGGGTTGTCCTTGTTGTCGATGCCTACGAAGGTACAATGCCTCAAACACGTTTTGTGCTGAAAAAAGCGCTTGAACAAAACTTGACACCTATCGTTGTTGTTAACAAGATTGATAAACCATCAGCACGTCCTGAAGAAGTTGTTGATGAAGTTCTTGAACTCTTCATCGAGCTTGGTGCCGATGATGATCAGCTGGAATTTCCAGTTGTGTATGCGTCAGCGATTAACGGTACATCATCATTGTCAGATAACCCTGCTGATCAAGAGCACACTATGGCTCCAATCTTTGACACTATTATTGATCACATCCCGGCTCCTGTAGATAACTCAGATGAGCCTCTTCAATTCCAAGTGTCGCTTCTTGACTACAATGATTTTGTTGGTCGTATCGGTATTGGACGTATCTTCCGTGGAACTGTAAAAGTTGGTGACCAAGTTACCCTTTCAAAACTTGACGGAACAACAAAGAACTTCCGTGTTACTAAACTTTTCGGTTTCTTTGGTTTGGAACGTCGTGAAATTGAAGAAGCAAAAGCTGGTGATTTGATTGCCATCTCAGGTATGGAAGACATCTTCGTTGGTGAAACAATTACACCAACTGATGCTGTTGAACCATTGCCAGTTCTTCGTATTGATGAACCAACACTTCAAATGACTTTCTTGGCGAATAACTCACCATTTGCCGGTCGTGAAGGTAAACACGTGACATCACGTAAGGTTGAAGAGCGTCTTTTGGCAGAGTTGCAAACAGACGTTTCTCTTCGTGTTGATCCAACTGATTCTCCAGATAAATGGACTGTATCAGGTCGTGGTGAATTGCACTTGTCTATCCTTATTGAAACAATGCGTCGTGAAGGATACGAACTTCAAGTGTCTCGTCCAGAAGTTATCATCAAAGAAATTGATGGCGTGAAATGTGAGCCATTTGAACGTGTTCAAATTGATACTCCAGAAGAGTACCAAGGTTCTATTATCCAAGCCCTTTCAGAACGTAAAGGTGACATGCTTGATATGCAAATGGTTGGTAACGGTCAAACTCGCCTTATCTTCCTTGTACCAGCTCGTGGACTTATCGGATTCTCTACTGAATTCTTGTCTATGACACGTGGTTACGGTATCATGAACCATACCTTCGACCAATACTTGCCAGTTGTTGCTGGTGAAATTGGTGGACGTCACCGTGGTGCCCTCGTTTCTATCGATACAGGTAAAGCGACAACTTACTCAATTATGCGTATTGAAGAACGTGGTACAATCTTTGTTAACCCAGGTACTGAAGTTTATGAAGGTATGATTGTTGGTGAAAATGCTCGTGAAAATGATCTAGGTGTCAATATCACTACAGCAAAACAAATGACAAACGTGCGTTCAGCAACTAAGGACCAAACGGCAGTTATCAAGACTCCACGTATCTTGACTCTTGAAGAATCACTTGAATTCTTGGATGATGATGAATACATGGAAGTAACGCCTGAATCTATCCGCTTGCGTAAACAAATTTTGAATAAAGCAGAGCGTGATAAAGCCAATAAACGTAAGAAAAAAGCAGCAGAAGCTGAATAATATATAGAGAGGAGAAGAGATGTTTTATCTGATTGTTGCTGTATTGATTGCATCATTCTATTTCTTTATTGCACCAAAGTCGGTAAAAAACACCATGAATCTTCTCTTTGTCATGGCTACCTTAGCATTGCTCCTACTTTTAGCAGTGCTATCAATCATTAAATTCTTCAGCCTACCTGGTGAGTTCTTTGTTACAGTTGGAATGCTTGTGTTGAGCTATTTCACCTTGAAAGATTTTTTCGCCATGTCGGAGCTTAATCATGAAAAAGCTGAGCATGAAGATAAATAAGTAGCATGAGATTAAAAGTCAGTCTGATAGATTGGCTTTTTCTTTTACCAAGAAGAGGTAACTCCTTGAAATAGCTTGGGATAAAGGGTAAAATGATTATGATACAATTTGAGAGAATGGACGAATTATGAAATCAGTAACACAATTTGAAAATAAAAAAGTTTTGGTCCTTGGCTTGGCTAAATCTGGTGAAGCAGCTGCCCGCCTATTGGCTAAGTTGGGTGCTATTGTCACAGTAAATGATGGTAAACCATTTGAGGAAAATCCATCGGCTCAAGCCCTTCTTGAAGAAGGCATTAAGGTTGTTTGCGGCGGACATCCTCTTGAACTTTTGGATGAAAATTTTGAATTAATGGTGAAAAATCCTGGAATTCGTTATGACAATCCAATGGTAGCTCGTGCACTAGAAAAAGGTATTCCTGTTTGGACTGAAGTGGAATTGGCCTATCTAGTATCTGAAGCACCTATTATCGGTATTACAGGGTCAAATGGTAAGACAACAACGACAACTATGATTGCTGATGTCCTAAATCACGGTGGTAAATCAGGTGTCTTGTCTGGGAATATTGGCTTCCCTGCGTCAGAAGTTGCACAGTCAGTAACTAATCAAGATACCTTAGTTATGGAATTGTCTTCTTTCCAATTGATGGGGGTTGACAGCTTCCATCCACATATTGCTGTGATTACTAACTTGATGCCGACACATATTGACTATCATGGTAGTTTTGAAGAATATGTGGCTGCCAAGTGGAATATTCAAAATCAAATGACTGCGGATGATTTTGTTGTTCTGAACTTCAATCAAGATTTAGCTAAGGAATTGGCTACACAAACTAAGGCACAAGTAGTTCCATTTTCAACAGTGGAAAAAGTAGATGGTGCCTATCTTGAAAATGGTGCTCTTTACTTCAAAGGTGAATTAGTGATGCAAGCTGATGAAATTGGCGTTCCTGGTAGTCACAATGTTGAAAATGCCTTGGCAACTATAGCTGTAGCAAAATTGTCAGGTATTTCAAACCAAGCTATCAAAGAAACCCTCGCAAGTTTTGGTGGTGTTAAGCACCGTCTCCAATTCGTTGATACTATCGATGAAGTGAAATTCTATAATGATAGTAAGTCAACTAATATTTTAGCGACACAAAAAGCACTTTCTGGTTTTGATAATAGTAAAGTCATTTTGATTGCTGGTGGTTTGGACCGTGGTAATGAATTTGATGAACTCATTCCTGACATTACCGGTCTTAAGAAAATGGTGATTTTAGGGGAATCAGCTCCTCGTGTCAAGCGTGCTGCTGATAAAGCAGGAGTAACTTATCTTGATGCCAAAGATGTGGCAGATGCGACACGTATTGCTTTTGATCAAGCCAGTGCAGGAGATGTTGTCTTGTTGAGCCCTGCAAATGCAAGCTGGGATATGTACAAGAATTTCGAAGTGCGTGGTGACGAATTTATCACAACTGTTGAGCAATTGAAGGGATAGGCTATGGCAAAAGCGAAAAAAATTGTTTTTACCGGTGGTGGAACTGTTGGACATGTGACTTTAAATCTTATCTTAATTCCAAAATTTCTAAAAGATGGATGGGAAGTGCACTATATTGGTGATAAGCACGGAATTGAACACGAGCAAATTGATAAATCTGGCTTAGATGTGACATTCCATAGTATTGCTACAGGTAAACTACGTCGTTATTTCTCATGGCAAAATATGTTGGATGTCTTTAAAGTTGGTTGGGGGATTCTACAGTCAATTGCAATTATTGCCAAGATTCGTCCTCAAGCACTCTTTTCAAAAGGTGGATTTGTCTCAGTGCCACCGGTAATTGCTTCTAAGTTATTAGGCGTTCCTGTATATGTGCATGAGTCTGATCTTTCTATGGGCTTGGCCAATAAGATTGCCTATAAATTTGCGACTACTATGTTTACGACTTTTGAACAATCTAAAGGATTGGCGAAGACAAAACATATAGGTGCTATTACAAAGGTAGGGATGGCAACGTCCAATCAGTCTGATGCTCTGGATAAGATTAAAGTACAGTTTGATGACAAGTTAAAAACTGTCCTTTTCATAGGTGGATCAGCTGGTGCAAAGGTATTTAATGATTTTATTAGTAATACCCCACAACTGACTGAAAAATATAATGTCATTAATATTTCTGGGGACTCTTCATTGAATACTTTAGAACGTCATCTTTATAGAGTTGATTATGTGACAGATTTGTATCAACCTCTTATGGATGCGGCAGATTTAGTTGTCACTCGTGGTGGTTCAAATACGATTTTTGAATTGTTAGCTATGAAAAAACTTCATTTAATTATTCCTTTAGGGAAAGAAGCTAGCCGAGGAGACCAACTTGAAAATGCTGCCTATTTTGAACGAAAAGGTTACGCACGTCAATTACAGGAAGCAGAGTTAAGTTGGGAAACCTTAAATCATGAGCTTGAACAACTTGTTGAACATGCAGAGACTTACAAAGAAGCTATGGCTAAATCTGAGGAAATTACTTCTCCTGATGATTTTTATAACCTATTAGTGACTAGTATTTCAAAAAAATAAAGGAATTTCATGGCAAAAAAGGATCAAGAATCACAAGAAAAACAAGTTCTCACAGAGTGGCAGAAGAGAAACCTCGAATTTTTGAGAAAAAAAGAAACCGAAGATTCTGAAGAATTTGCGAATGGAAAGGTCGTTCATTCAGAAGGGGCGACTTCAAATGAGAGCCAACCACCAGTGAAAAAGAAGGTTAGAAAGAAAAAAAAGACCAAAAAGAAGAAACGAAAAAAAGGGAATACGAGTAGTAATATTCCAATTGCACAACAAAATCTTGCGGGACTAGTTATTTTTATTGCTGCACTCCTAATCGTATTTTCACTTTTCTTTATTTCACCTTGGTCAAAACAAAAGGTTCTCACTGTATCAGGAACAAAAAATGTTCTACCAGAAGATGTGAAAGTTGCAAGTGGAATTCTTGATACAGACTATATCACTCATGTCTTTTTCAACCAAGGAAAGGTTGCATCAACTGTTGAAAAAACCAATGTCTGGGTTAAAAAGGCTACAGTAACTTATAGTTTTCCAAATCAATTTAATATTGCAGTAAAAGAATACCCAATTGTTGCTTATCGTCAAACTACAAATGGTTATGTTTCTATTCTTGAAAGTGGTAAGACAGGAGGAACGGTTTCAACTAGCAATCTACCTGATAAATTCATCACTTTAAAGATGGATGACGAGAAGAAAATCGAAGATTTAGTAAAAGAATTGAATAAACTTGATTCAAAAATCAAGAATAATATTCAAATTATTAATCTTACGCCAACTAAAGCAACTTCAGATTTACTAACGATTGAGTTGTATGATGGCAATTCCATTCGTGTTCCTCTTTCTCAATTAACGGTTAAGCTCCCTTACTACGAGAAAATTAAGAGCCAACTTTCAGATGGAAGTATTGTTGATATGGAAGTTGGACTTTATACAACGACTCCTGAGGTTGAATCATCAAAAACTGATGGGGATAAAAAGAAAGACAAAGATAAGACTGATAAAAAGGAAGAAAATAAAACTTCTGAAGAAGATCAAGATACTACAACATCAACTGAACAGCATTCTGAGGGAGAGTCTAATTCTGAAAATCCGGGTATTCAAGGACAGGAAAATCCAACTGTTGGTCAAGAAACAACTCTTCGTCCTTCCCCTGCTCAAGGCTAATATTGAATAATAAAAAACGTAAAATGCTGACATTTTACGTTTTTTTATGGTACAATAGTATCCGAATAATTCTGTTTTTATACAGTTTACAAAGATATTGAATGGAAAGATTGAGAGGTCGAGTGAATGGCTAGAGATGGCTTTTTTACAGGATTAGATATAGGAACTAGCTCGATTAAGGTTCTTGTTGCTGAGTTTATTGATGGATCAATGAATGTCATCGGAGTAAGTAATGTTAAGAGTTCTGGTGTGAAAGATGGCATCATTGTTGACATTGACGCTGCAGCAAAATCAATCAAAACAGCTATTGAACAAGCAGAAGAAAAAGCTGGGATTGTTATTGAGCAAGTGAACGTTGGGCTTCCAGCTAATCTTCTTCAAATTGAGCCTACACAAGGTATGATTCCTGTAACAAGTGAATCAAAAGAAATCAAAGATGAAGATGTTGAAAGTGTTGTTCGCTCAGCCTTGACAAAGAGCATTACACCTGAGCGTGAGGTTATCTCACTAGTTCCTGAAGAGTTTATTGTTGATGGCTTCCAAGGAATTCGTGATCCTCGTGGAATGATGGGGATTCGTCTTGAAATGAGAGGTCTCATATACACAGGTCCAACAACAATTCTTCACAACCTTCGTAAGACAGTTGAACGTGCTGGTATTCAAGTAGAGAATATTATCATCTCTCCTCTTGCTATGACACGTGCTGTTTTAAATGAAGGTGAACGTGAGTTTGGTGCTACTGTTATTGATATGGGTGGCGGTCAAACAACTGTTGCAAGCATGCGTGCTCAAGAACTTCAATTTACCAATATTTATTCTGAAGGTGGCGAGTACATCACTAAGGATATTTCAAAAGTTTTGAAGACTTCAATGCAGATTGCTGAAGCACTTAAGTTCAATTTTGGTAATGCAGATATTGAAGAAGCAAGCGAAACAGAAACTGTCCAAGTAGAGGTTGTAGGTGAGAATTCACCTGTTGAAATTACAGAAAAATACCTTGCTGAGATTATCTCAGCTCGTGTGAAGCATATCCTTGATAGAGTTAAACAAGACTTGACTCGAGGACGTCTACTTGATTTGCCTGGTGGCATTGTCCTTGTAGGTGGAACAGCTATCATGCCAGGTGTGGTTGAAGTTGCTCAAGAAATTTTTGAGACAAATGTTAAACTTTACGTGCCAAATCAAGTTGGTATCCGTAATCCAATGTTTGCAAATGTGATTAGTCTTGTTGAGTATGTTGGTCTTCTTACAGAAGTTGATATCATTGCACAACAGGCTGTGTCTGGTGAAGAGTATCTTCGTCGTAAACCAATCGACAATGAGGCTCCTGCCTTGAGTTTTGATAGAACTCCTGCTCCAGCACCTCGAGTGGCTCCTCAGCCAAGTCCTGTTCCAGTTGAGAACACCATTGAGGTACCTCTGCCAGTTGAAGAAGAAAATCATGAACAAAAACAAAAACTTGGTGATCGTGTTCGTGGTATTTTCGGCAGTATGTTTGATTAATTGAATCTAGTAAAAGCGAGGAAATAAAATGAGTTTTTCATTTGATAGCGCATCAGTTCAAGGTGCGGTAATTAAAGTTATCGGTGTCGGTGGAGGTGGCGGAAACGCCATCAACCGAATGATTGAAGAAGGTCTTGCTGGTGTTGAATTTATTGCAGCTAATACTGATATTCAAGCACTCAGCTCTTCTAAAGCAGAAACAGTAATCCAATTGGGTCCTAAATTGACTCGTGGCCTTGGTGCCGGAGGTCAACCTGAAGTTGGTCGTAAGGCAGCTGAAGAAAGTGAAGAAACACTTACAGAAGCACTTACAGGAGCTGATATGGTCTTTATCACTGCTGGTATGGGTGGTGGCTCTGGTACAGGGGCAGCACCAGTTATTGCACGTATTGCGAAAAGCTTGGGTGCATTGACAGTTGCAGTTGTGACACGTCCATTTGGATTTGAAGGTAACAAACGTGGTGCCTTCGCTGTCGAAGGTATTCAAGAATTGCGTGAGCAAGTTGATACCCTTCTTATTATCTCTAACAATAACCTTCTTGAAATCGTTGATAAGAAAACACCACTTCTTGAAGCTCTTAGTGAAGCAGATAATGTTCTTCGTCAAGGGGTCCAAGGTATTACGGACCTTATCACTAACCCAGGTTTGATTAACCTCGACTTTGCCGATGTGAAAACAGTTATGGCAAATAAAGGTAATGCACTTATGGGTATTGGTATTGGTTCAGGTGAAGAACGTATTGTTGAAGCTGCGCGCAAAGCAATCTATTCACCACTTCTTGAAACTACTATTGATGGTGCAGAAGATGTTATCGTTAACGTAACTGGTGGTCTTGATATGACGCTTACAGAAGCAGAAGAAGCATCTGAAATTGTTGGTCAAGCAGCTGGTAGCGGTGTTAACATTTGGCTTGGTACATCAATCGATGATACATTGAAAGATGAAATCCGTGTAACTGTTGTTGCAACTGGAGTTCGTCAAGATCGTGCTGAAAAAGTATCTGGTATGAAAGCTCAGCCACGTAAAGTGACTACAGCTCCTTCACAACCATCAGCTCCTGCTCAACAAGTTGTTCAAGAAGAGCAACGTCCAGTTTCTCAACCTTCATTTGAACGTCAACCAAATTTTGACTATAATGAAACACCTTCAATGCCTCAAGCAGGAGTTCGTCCTGCAGCGGCAGCTCCTCAACAAGAGCAGTCAGCTTTTGGTAATTGGGATTTGAGACGTGATAATATTTCTCGTCCTGAAACTGGTCAACTAGATAGTCAATTGACTATGTCTACATTCTCAAGTGATGTTGAAGATGATGATGAATTGGAGACACCACCATTCTTTAAAAATCGTTAATAATGACTATAGAAGAGAATAAAAATAATGTTTATCAAGCGGTAAAAAGAGCTTGTGAAAAGGCTAATCGCTCTAGCGATGACGTCAATATTGTTGCCGTAACCAAATATGTTTCAAGTGATGTCGCTGAAGAATTGGTTAAAACGGGAATCAAGCACATTGCTGAAAATCGCGTTGATAAATTCTTAGATAAGTATCAAGCTTTAAAAAATTATGATTTGACTTGGCACCTTATTGGTACCCTGCAACGTCGTAAAGTAAAGGATGTTATTAATTTAGTTGATTATTTTCATGCTTTGGATTCTGTTAAATTGGCAGAGGAAATTCAAAAGCGTGCCGACCACACCATTAATTGCTTCCTACAAGTTAACGTTTCAGGTGAAGAGTCAAAACATGGTTTTTCACCTGAAGAACTTGATACTGTTCTAAAACAAATTGAAAATCTTGATAAGATTTGTATAGTTGGACTCATGACTATGGCTCCAATTGATGCAGATGCTCAAGAACTTGATAAGATTTTTGCTGAGACAAATGAACTTAGACAATCAATTCAAGAGAAAAAACTAAAGAATGTTCCTTGTGATCAGTTAAGCATGGGGATGAGTCGAGACTATGACATGGCTATTCAGAATGGATCAACCTTTGTCAGAATAGGCAGTGCATTCTTTAAAGAGAACGGAGAATAACCTTATGGCATTAAAAGACGCAATTGATAAAATTGTTTCATATTTTGATACCGACGAAGTAACAGATTATGAAGATGCTGCTAAAGAAGAGGCTAAAGAACGTCCAGTGAAAGCACAGAAACCTGTGCAGACACCACCTCCTCGTCAGCAACGTCAACCTGAGCGTTCTCAGGCAACAGTCCCTCCTCGTCGCCAACATGTTCATTCAGACTTACAGGAAACTCAAGTCCTTCGTAGTTTACCTCTGAGTCGTTCACAAGCAAATCAGGGACCACAACAGATGAATACAACTAAAACAACAATTGCAATTAAATATCCTAAAAAGTATGAAGATGCTCAGGAAATTGTAGAACTATTGATTGAAAACGAATGTGTTTTAATCGATTTTCAATATATGTTGGAAGCGCAAGCTCGTCGTTGTCTTGACTTTATTGATGGTGCTAGCAAGGTACTTACAGGCAACTTGCAAAAAGTTGGCTCTTCAATGTATTTGCTTACGCCAATTAATGTCGTTGTTGACATCGAAGAGATTGGGTTGGCTCATGGCAACCAAGAAGCTAATTTTGACTTCGACATGAAGAGACGTTAAGCGATGTCTGTATTACTTTATGTTATTTGGGCACGTGTTGTTAACGTGATAGAGATTCTTCTTGTAGTCTATGCTTTGTTGTCCTGGTTTCCAGGAGCTTATGATACTAGCCTTGGAAGAATCATTAGACAAATTGTTCAACCGATTCTCGCACCATTTCGTCGCCTGAATTTAGCTTTTGCTGGTATTGATTTTTCAATATTGGTAATTGTACTTCTACTAAACTTTTCACTTAGAATTCTTAGATTTATTCTACTCTGATGTCAGATATTAAAAATATTGAACAGCATTACTCGTTAGATGAACGCCCTTTTCTAGAGAAGGTTAGGGGATTTTGTCAATTAGTTGATGAAAGGTACAGTCCTTACTTAACTGATTTCTTGAATCCTCGTGAAATTCAGATTGTTGAAGAGTTAGCTCATTACTACAATTTAAAATTTTTTGTGAGTTCTACTCCTGAATCTGAAGAATATGGAAGAGTTATTCTTGCTCCCGAATATTACGAGCTTGATGACGAAGACTTTGAAATTAAACGCCTAGAAATCTCTTATGCGAGACAGTTCAATAAATTGACACACCCAAAAGTTTTGGGAGCACTGATTAATCAACTTGGTCTTGATCGTCAAGTATTTGGAGATATTATTCTTGATGAAGAAGGACGTGTTCAATTTTCCATTGCTTCTCATTTAGCAAGTTATGCGATAATGACGATTACTAAGATTGGAAATGTTTCGGTTACTCTAAAAGAAGTAAGCAAAGACGATTGGATTTCAAATCAAGAAAACTATTCACAATCTTTTGTTTTACTTTCCAGTATGCGTCTTGATAATGTGTTGGCGACGGTACTAAACCTATCCCGTTCTAACGCCTTAAAACTTATTGCTTCTGGAAAAGTTAAATTAAATTATAGACAAATTGAGAAGGCTAATCAGACGGTTATGATTGGTGATATGATTTCGGTTAGAGGTTATGGTCGATTTCGACTAGCTCAACAAGACGGATTTTCAAAGTCCGGGAAAGCTAAAATCGTTATTGAAAGTCTGTTAAGACGGAGAAAAAAGTAGTTATTTAATTTAAACCATCAGATATGGTAATGAAAAATAAAGGAGGCCTGTAATGGCTATTACAGCACTTGATATTAAAGATAAACAGTTTACAACTAAATTTCGTGGATATAATGAGCAAGAAGTTGATGAATTTCTTGATATTATTGTAGATGATTACGAAGATTTGGTTCGTGATAATCGTGAACTTGCTGCTCGTGTAAAAGAGCTTGAAGAAAAATTGGCTTATTTTGATGAAATGAAAGAATCATTGAGTCAATCAGTTATTTTGGCTCAAGAAACAGCTGAAAAAGTTAAAGCTTCAGCGGCTGACGAATCAGCTAACTTGATTAATAAGGCTAACTTCAATGCTACTCATTTGGTTGAAGAAGCTAAATCTAAGGCATCTGAAATTCTTCGTGATGCAACAGATGAAGCCAAACGTGTTGCCATCGAAACGGAAGAACTTAAACGTCAAAGTCGTGTCTTCCACCAACGCCTATTGGCTGCAGTTGAAGGTCAGCTTAGCCTAGCAAGTGCTCCAGAATGGGGTGAATTGTTGCAACCAACAGCTATTTATCTTCAAAATTCAGATGCTGCCTTTAAAGAAGTTGTTGAAAAAGTTTTGGATGAGCATGTACCTGATTCAAATGATGCAGCTTCATTTGATGCAACTCGTCAATTCACTCCTGATGAAATGGCTGAACTTCAACGTCGTGTTGCTGAAAGTAATAAGCAAGTTGAAGATTTCTCTAGTCCAGAAGTTGATGAAACAAACGAAGTGGTTTCAACTCCTGTTGATTTTGGTATTCCAGATACTTTCGAGAGTGAAGTAGCAGATTTCCCAACTTCAGCACCAGTAGATGAAGATTTTGATTTGCAACCTGAGTCAACAGGTGAAATTAATCTTAACGAAACACAAACGTTTAAATTGAATATTAGCGAATAAGAAAAATACAACTTACCAAGTATATTAACAGCGAGTGGGAGATGGTGTGAGTCCCACATTCCCTATTTGGATAGTTATCATTTTCAAGCATTCTAACTGAACTAAGTAAGTTAGAAGGATGGTCCTCCTTACGGACATATGAGGGAGCAAATGTTTTTTTGCTCTGAATTAAGGTGGTACCACGAGCTTTCGTCCTTTTTGATGAAGGCTCTTTTTATTTAGTAAATTAATTTAAAGAGGAGATATAATGAAACTCAAAGAAACCTTAAATCTAGGTAAGACAGCTTTTCCAATGCGAGCTGGACTTCCTAACAAAGAACCAATCTGGCAAAAAGAGTGGGAAGATGCTAAGATGTATCAACATCGTCAAGAGTTGAACCAAGGTAAACCTCACTTCACTCTTCATGATGGTCCTCCGTATGCCAATGGTAATATTCACGTTGGACATGCGATGAATAAAATTTCTAAGGATATCATTGTTCGTTCAAAATCAATGTCTGGTTTCTATGCTCCTTACGTTCCTGGTTGGGATACGCATGGTCTTCCAATTGAGCAAGTGTTGGCAAAACAAGGTGTGAAACGTAAAGAACTTGATCGTGCTGAATACCTTAAGATGTGTCGTGATTATGCACTTTCACAAGTTGACAAACAACGTGAAGATTTCAAACGTCTTGGTGTTTCGGCTGATTGGGATAACCCATATGTTACTTTGACACCAGACTATGAGGCTGCACAAATCCGTGTATTTGGTGAGATGGCTAAAAAAGGTTACATCTATCAAGGTGCAAAACCAGTTTATTGGTCATGGTCATCAGAATCAGCACTTGCTGAAGCTGAAATCGAGTACCATGATTTAGTTTCAACTTCACTTTACTATGCCAATAAGGTTAAGGATGGTAAAGGAGTACTAGATACAGATACATATATCGTAGTTTGGACAACAACACCATTTACAGTAACAGCTTCACGTGGTTTGACTGTTGGTGCTGATATTGAATATGTTCTCGTAAAACCTGCCGGAGAAGACCGAAAATTTGTCGTTGCTTCTGAATTACTTAATAGTCTTTCAGAGAAGTTCGGTTGGACAGATGTGGAAGTATTTCAGTCATACCGTGGTGAAGAATTGAATCAAATCGTCACTGAACACCCATGGGATACAGAAGTTGATGAGCTTGTTATCCTTGGTGATCACGTAACTACAGATTCAGGTACAGGTATCGTCCATACGGCTCCTGGTTTTGGTGAGGATGACTATAACGTAGGTATTGCTAATGGCCTTGAAGTTGCCGTAACCGTTAATGAGCGTGGTATCATGATGGAAAATGCTGGCCCTGATTTTGAAGGTCAGTTCTACGATAAAGTGGCGCCAATCGTTATGGAAAAACTTGGTGATTTGCTCCTTGCTAAAGAAGAAATCTCACACTCATACCCATTTGACTGGCGTACGAAGAAACCAATCATTTGGCGGGCTGTGCCACAATGGTTTGCCTCTGTTTCTAAATTCCGTCAAGAGATTTTGGATGAGATTGAAAAAGTTAAATTCCATTCTGAGTGGGGTAAAGTTCGTCTTTACAACATGATTCGTGACCGTGGTGACTGGGTAATCTCTCGTCAGCGTGCTTGGGGTGTGCCACTCCCAATCTTCTATGCTGAAGATAAAACACCAATCATGACTGAAGAAACAATCGAACATGTGGCTAAACTTTTCGAAGAGCATGGTTCAGTTATCTGGTGGGAACGTGATGCCAAAGATCTTCTTCCAGAAGGCTTTACACATCCAGGTTCACCAAACGGAGAGTTTACTAAAGAAACTGACATTATGGACGTATGGTTTGACTCAGGTTCATCATGGAATGGTGTCGTTGTTAACCGTCCTGAGTTGACTTATCCAGCTGACCTCTATCTCGAAGGTTCAGACCAATATCGTGGATGGTTTAACTCCTCACTTATCACATCTGTTGCTAATAATGGTGTTGCACCATACAAACAACTCTTGTCTCAAGGTTTTGCGCTTGATGGTAAGGGTGAAAAGATGTCTAAATCCCTCGGTAATACTATTGCTCCTAGTGATGTTGAGAAACAATTTGGTGCTGAAATTCTGCGTCTTTGGGTAACAAGTGTTGATACAACTAATGACGTTCGTATCTCAATGGATATCCTTAGCCAAGTATCAGAATCTTATCGTAAGATTCGTAACACACTTCGTTTCTTGATTGCTAATACATCTGACTTCAATCCAACAACTGATGCAGTAGCCTTTGAAGACTTGCGTTCTGTAGATCAGTACATGACTATTCGATTTAACCAATTAGTTAAGACTATTCGTGATGCCTATGCAAACTTTGAATTCTTAACTATCTACAAAGCCTTAGTTAACTTTATTAACGTTGAGTTGTCTGCTTTCTATCTTGATTTTGCTAAAGATGTTGTTTACATTGAAAGTGCAGAATCACTTGAACGTCGTCAAATGCAAACAGTCTTCTACGATATTCTTGTCAAGATTACAAAACTATTGACACCAATTCTTCCTCACACTGCAGAAGAAATTTGGTCATATCTTGAATTTGAAACAGAAGACTATGTTCAATTGTCAGAGTTGCCAGAAGCAGAAGAATTCGCTGGTCAAGATGCACTTCTTGAAAAATGGAATGCCTTCATGGATTTCCGTGGCCAAGCTCAAAAAGCTTTGGAAGAAGCGCGTAACGAAAAAGTTATCGGTAAATCGCTTGAAGCTCATTTGACAATCTATCCTGATGCTGAAGTCAAAGAACTTCTTGAAGGTTTGAATACTAACCTTGCTCAACTTTTGATTGTTTCAGCATTGACTATTGCTGAAGGAGATGCTCCTGAGTCTGCTGTAAGCTTTGAAGGTGTAGCATTCACAGTAGAACGTGCTGAAGGTGATGTCTGTGATCGTTGCCGTCGTATCGATCCAACTACCAAAGAACGTAGCTACAATGCGACTATCTGTGATCACTGTGCTAGCATTGTTGAAGAAAACTTTGCTGAAGGTGTAGCAGAAGGTTTTGAAGTAAAAGCAAAATAAAATAAAAAGAGTTCAATTTGAACTCTTTTTCTATTTGTTTTTCGAATATAGTATTGAACACAATAAAAAAACTAGCTCAGCTAGTTTTTTCTTATAGTCCGTAGTTATAATCATCATCTTGCATGGCTTCAACAGTACCTAGAAGGTAACCATTACCAACTTGAGAGAAGAAGTCGTGGTTAGATGTTCCTGTAGAAATACCATTCATAACGATTGGGTTAACATCGTTCGCACTATCTGGGAAGAGTGGATCTTGTCCCAGGTTCATGAGAGCCTTGTTGGCGTTGTAACGAAGGAAAGTCATAACTTCCTCAGTCCATCCAACACCATCATAAAGAGATTTAGTGTAGAGCTCTTCATTTTCATACAATTGGTAGAGAAGATCATACATCCATTCACGGAAACTTTCTTGCTCTTCTTCAGTCAATTCGTTGAACCCTAGTTGGAATTTATAGCCAATATAGGTTCCGTGAACAGATTCGTCACGGATAATGAGCTTAATGATTTCAGCGACATTAGCTAGCTTGTTATTACCAAGATAATAGAGTGGAGTGAAGAACCCTGAATAGAAAAGGAATGTTTCAAGATATGTTGAAGCAACCTTTTTCTGAAGAGGCGTTCCATTTTCATAGATATCGTTAATGATTTTCGCCTTGGTTTGGAGGTATTCGTTACTGTTTGTCCACTCGAAAATTTCTTCAATTTCAGATTTAGTATTCAAAGTTGAGAAGATTGAAGAGTAAGATTTCGCGTGAACAGATTCCATGAACTGAATGTTGTTCAATACAGCTTCTTCATGAGGTGTACGGACGTCTGCACGAATGGCTTCAACACCAGTTTGAGATTGCATGGTATCTAGCAAGGTTAAACCACCGAAAACTTTTCCAACCAAATCCTTTTCTTCAGCTGAAAGTTTACGCCAGTCATCAAGGTCATTTGAAAGTGGGATACGTGTATCTAGCCAAAATTGTTCGGTCAATTTTTCCCAGGTAGATTTATCAATCGCATCTTCGATTTCATTCCAGTTAATGGCTTTGTAGTAAGTTTCCATTAGAAACCTCTTTCTTTATTGATGTCGTTACTATTTTATCATAATTCAAAATCATGATATAGTTTTTTGAGTTGATCTATTAAAAAAGTCGGCGAACCGACCTTTTAATGCATTTTGTAAATAAGAGTAGTGAGGTTGTTATCGTTAAATCACTATCTTAGATGACACAGCTTTCACATTGGTTAGAACCAACCTCTTCACCGTCATCTGTATAAGTACGGATGTAGTAGATTGATTTAATTCCCTTGTTAAAGGCGTAGTTACGAAGGATAGAAAGGTCACGAGTCGTTTGTTTATTTTCTGTTTTCCATTCGTAAATTTCTTTTGGTAACTCACTACGCAAGAATAGGGTTAATGACAAACCTTGATCAACGTGTTCAGTTGCAGCGGCATAAACGTCGATAACTTTACGCATGTCCATGTCGTAGGCTGAAGTGTAGAAAGGAATTGTGTCTGTTGAAAGACCGTTGGCCGGATAGTAAATTTTTCCGATTTTCTTTTCTTGACGTTCTTCAATACGTTGTGTGATTGGATGGATAGAAGCAGAACAGTCATTAATATAAGAGATTGAGCCATTTGGTGCAACAGCCAAACGGTTTTGATGGTAGAGTCCATCTTTCTTAACGAGTTCACGTAGTTCTTCCCAATCTTTTGCTTGTGGGATGAAGTGACCATCGAAAAGTTCTTTGATACGGTCAGATTTAGGAACGTATTGGCCTGTAACGTATTTATCAAAGTAAGAACCATCAGCATATTTTGATTTTTCAAAACCGACAAAGGTTTCTTGACGTTCGCGGGCAATATTGTTAGATTCAACCAAAGTCCAGTAGTTCATAAGCATGAAGTAGATATTAGTGAATTCAACAGATTCGGGGCTACCATACTCGATATGGTGTTTAGCAAGGTAAGAGTGAAGCCCCATAGCTCCTAAACCAAAGGTATGAGCTTGTTGGTTACCATTTTTGATGGATGGTACAGCATCAATACTTGAACTATCTGTAACAAAGGTAAGTGCACGTGTCATAGCCTTAATCGAACGTCCGAAGTCAGGAGATGTCATCATGTTAAGGATATTAGTTGATCCAAGGTTACATGAAATATCTGTACCGAGTTTGACAAACTCTTGTGCATCGTTAAGTTCACTTGGTGTTTGAACTTGGAGAATTTCAGAACAGAGGTTGGACATGACGATCTTACCATCAATTGGGTTGTGTCGATTGGCTGTATCAACATTGACAATATATGGATAACCAGATTCTTGTTGGAGTTTAGAAATTTCAGTTTCTAGCTCACGTGCATTAATCTTGGTTTTTGTAATATTGGGATTGGCAACCAACTCATCATACATAGCTGTAATATCAATGTAGTTATATGGTTTGCCATACTCTTTTTCGACTGAGTAAGGGCTGAAGAGGTACATATCTTCATTATTACGTGCCAACTCGTAGAATTTATCTGGAACTGTAACACCAAGTGAAAGTGTCTTAACACGCACCTTCTCATCAGCATTCTCTTTCTTAGTAGAAAGGAAGGCAAGGATATCTGGGTGGAAAACATCCAGGTAAACAACACCAGCACCTTGACGTTGGCCAAGTTGGTTTGAGTAAGAGAAGCTATCTTCGAAAAGCTTCATAACAGGTACGACACCAGAGGCTGCCCCAGCATAACCTTTGATAGGAGCCCCAGCTTCACGTAGGTTAGATAGGCTAATACCTACCCCGCCACCAATACGTGATAGCTGGAGGGCCGAGTTGATAGAACGTCCGATAGAATTCATGTCATCCGTTACTTGAATAAGGAAACATGACACGAGTTCACCACGACGGCTACGTCCAGCATTTAGAAATGAAGGAGTAGCAGGTTGGTAACGTTGGTGAATCATTTCGTTAGCAAGGTCACTAGCAAGGTTTTCATCACCATCAGCAAAGTAAAGGGCATTGAAAAGAACGCGATCTTCAATACTTTCGAGGTAAGACTCGCCATCGTTTGTTTTGAGGGCATATTGTTGGTAGAACTTGTAGGCTGCCATGAAAGATTGGAAGCGGAATTTTTGAGAATGAATTTCTGCAGACAACTTTTCGATGAAAGCAGGTTCGTATTTACCGATGAATTCAGACTCGATATAATCGTTCTCAATCAAATAATTAATTTTATCTGTGATGCTGTTGAATGCCATTGAATTTGGCTTAACGTTTTCAAGGAAGAAGGCACGAAGTGCTTCTTTGTCCTTATGCAAAGGAATTTGACCGTTAACAGGACGGTTAATTTCGTTGTTGAGGCGGAAGTATGAAACATCGCCAAGATTTTTTAAAGACATAATACAGATACCAGGCTCAGTTTAATAGTATATTAAGGTTAAAACATTAAACTAAGCAAACAAGTTCCTTTCTATTTAAAAACTTGATAATTAAAGGATTTCTTTAAGTTTAGTCGGTTGAAAACCTGAAAAGACGATATCGCCTGCTTCAATAACTGGAGCAGCAGTGAAACCAAGACTTTTTACGTAATCGATTTTTTCTGGTTGTTCATCAATGTTGATTTCTTCGAAATCAGCACCTTCCTTTTCCAAGAATTTTTTAGTCATTTTGCACTGCATGCAGTTGTTTTTAGAAAACAATGTAATCTTTGCCATTGCAAATACTCCTTTATAAAAAGATTATAAGTGACTAGGAGTCACTTTTTCAACTCTAATAGAATACCCAAAATATTTGGAAAAATCAAGCTAAATATCTTAAGGAAATACAATATTTTGTGTTTAGTATTGAAACACAACCCTATATCTTGTGTTTCAAAGGCTTTTTTAAGTTTCCTAAATTAAATAGGATTTGTTTATGGAATTGACTAAAATAGAAATACCTAACTATGAATGTCATGTAATGTGACATCAAAATGCCAATTCTATTTGTTTTTTCAAAAAAAACAGTGTAGAATAAAGAAAATTTTTAACTAATGGAGGTTCAAGTATGCAAGAATACTGTTCAAATCTAACTGTAAATGGTAAGACATTCTCTTTCTATGATCTCGAAAAAGCAGCAAAATCTCATGATGTTAAGGTTGGAGAACTACCTTATACCATTCGAATACTACTTGAAAGTCTCCTCCGAAAAAAAGATGGCGTCGATGTTAAGGAATCTCACATTTCTGATCTAATGAAATTTCCGAATTTTCCAACAATTTCCGAAGTACCTTTTAAACCAAGTCGTGTTATCTTACAGGATTTTACAGGGGTTCCTGTTGTTGTTGATTTAGCTTCCATGCGTGATGCTATAGTGGCTAATGGTGGTAAAGCCGAATTTATTAATCCCGAGATTCCAGTAGATTTGGTCATCGACCACTCTGTCCAAGTTGATTCATATGGATGTGATACTGCTCTTGAAGATAATATCAATCTAGAGTTTAAACGTAATAACGAGCGCTATGAGTTTCTTAAGTGGGCTGAACAGTCTTTTGAAAATTACCGTGCTGTTCCACCAGCTACAGGTATTATTCACCAGGTTAATATTGAATTTTTGAGTGATGTCATTATTGAAAATGATGGACTCCTATATCCTGACTCTATGTTTGGTACAGATAGTCATACGACTATGATTAATGGTATTGGCGTTCTTGGTTGGGGTGTTGGCGGAATTGAAGCTGAAGCAGCGATGCTAGGTGAAGCATCTTATTTCCCAATTCCAGAGGTTATTGGTGTACATCTGACAGGAGAGCTGCCTAAAATTGCCACAGCAACAGATTTGGCTCTCAAGATTACTCAGGTGCTTCGTTCTGAAAATGTGGTTGGTAAATTTGTTGAGTACTTTGGACCTGGCTTGAAGAGTTTATCTCTAGCTGACCGTGCTACTGTCGCTAATATGGCACCGGAATATGGTGCGACTTGTGGTTATTTTCCTATTGATGACGAGACTCTTAACTACATGCGTTTAACTAATCGTGATGAGGAACATATCCAAGTCACTGAAGCCTATACAAAAGCCAATCATCTTTTCTATGATCCAAGTAAAGAAGCCAAGTATACTAAGATTGTTGAAGTCGATTTGTCATCTATTAAACCTTCTATCTCAGGTCCTAAACGTCCACAAGATTTGATTCTCTTATCTGATGCTAAGCAAGAATTTCAAGATGCAGTGGTACGTGAAGCAGGTGTCCGTGGTTTCGGTTTAGATAATGAAGAGTTAGCAAAAACTGCAAAAGTTGATTTTGAGGATCATTCAGAAACAATTCAAACGGGTCATGTTGCCATTGCAGCAATCACATCATGTACCAATACCTCAAATCCTTACGTTCTTATGGCAGCCGGTCTTTTAGCCAAAAAAGCGGTTGAGAAAGGATTAAAAGTATCTCCAACAGTCAAGACCTCTTTGGCGCCTGGATCTAAAGTCGTTACAGGTTATCTCAAAGCTTCAGGCTTGCAAACCTATCTAGATAAGCTTGGCTTTAACTTGGTAGGTTATGGTTGCACAACTTGTATTGGTAACTCAGGAGATTTACGTCCTGAAGTGGCTAAGGCTATTGTAGACAATGATCTCTTAGCGAGTGCTGTATTGTCAGGAAATCGTAATTTTGAAGGGCGTATTAATCCACTTGTTAAAGCGAATTTCTTGGCTAGTCCACCATTGGTTGTTGCTTATGCCTTGGCTGGTAACACGAATATTGATTTGACAACTGAACCTCTAGGCTTTGACGACAATGGTCAAGCTGTTTATTTAGAGGAGATTATGCCATCTCGTGATGACATTGAGACTTATGTTGATAAATACGTCACCCGTCAACTCTTCCAAGATGAATATGCCAGTGTCTTTTCTGATAGCGAGAAGTGGAATGCCATTCCTACTGAACAAAGTCAAAATTATAAATGGAATCAAAACTCTACCTATATTCAAAACCCACCTTACTTTGATGCTTTAGGAGATGATTTGAGTATTAAACCATTGAATGATTTGAAGGTTTTGGCTAAATTTGGAGATACGGTTACAACAGACCATATTTCTCCAGCGGGTAATATTGCCAGAAATAGCCCAGCAGCTCGTTATTTGACTGAGAATGGTGTTGATTATCAAGAATTTAATTCTTATGGTAGCCGTCGTGGAAATCACGAAGTCATGATGCGAGGAACTTTTGCTAATATTCGTATCAAGAATGAGCTAGCAGATGGAAAAATTGGTGGATATACTAAATATGATGGTGATATTCTACCTATATATGATGCTGCTATGAAATATAAAGAAGCAAATCAAGATACGCTTGTAATTGCTGGTAAGGATTATGGTATGGGCTCTAGTCGTGACTGGGCGGCTAAAGGTGCAAATCTCCTTGGTGTAAAAGTAGTGCTTGCTGAGAGTTTTGAGCGTATTCACCGTTCAAATCTAGTTATGATGGGAATTTTACCGGTACAATTTATGGAAGGGGAAAATGCTGAAAGTCTTGGATTGACAGGACATGAGACCTTTAGCTTTGATCTTTCAGAAAATCCAGGTGTCCATGATGTTATCACTGTTACAGCTTCAACACCTGAACAAACCAAAACCTTTAAAGCCTTGGTACGCTTCGATGCAGATGCTGATATTCGCTACTATAAAAATGGTGGTATCTTGCCAATGGTTGTAAGAAAAAAATTGAAGGGAGCCTAATATGACAACAGTTGAAACTAATGGACTTAAGGATATGATTGCCTGTAATACTAGGATTTCATCTATTATTGATGATCATTTATCCTATGCAGGATATGATATTTCCGAGTTTATGGAAAATAAAGCGTCTTTTGAGGAAGTGATTTATCTCTTATGGAATGGTCATCTTCCTACGCAAATGGAACTCAAGTATTTTGAAGCTGAGTTGCGTAAGAACTATGACATTTCAGATGCTGTAGAACAATGCATTCTTATCCAATCTCGTCCACATTTGCACCCAATGAGTGTTTTACGTTCAACAGTTTCACTTCTTGGGGTATACAATGTGGATGCTGAGGAGAGATCCATGGAAGCCGTTTATCAGCAAAGTATTGAATTGATGGCTAAATTGCCAACAATTATTACGACTTTTGCACGCTTACGCACTGGTAAAATGCCCCTCAAACCAAGAGAAGACTTAGGTTTTGCTGCTAATTTTCTTTACATGCTGAATGGTGTTGAACCTTCTGAAATTGAAGTTGAGGCTATGAATAAGGCCTTAATTCTACATGCTGATCATGAGTTGAATGCTTCAACTTTTGCAGCGCGTGTTTGTGCTTCGACTCTGACAGATATTTATTCTTGTGTTACAACAGCTATTGGTGCTCTAAAAGGTCCCCTGCATGGTGGGGCTAATGAACGCGTCTTTGATATGCTTAAAGAAATCCGCGAATCAGGTGATGTTTATGCTTACTTGCAGGAAAAACTTGACTCTAAAGAGAAAATCATGGGATTTGGGCACCGTGTATACAAGAAACAGGATCCTCGTGAAATTTTCTTAAGAGATATGGCCAAAAAGTTGACAGAGGGTACCGAGAATGAAGAATTCTTTAATATGTCTCAAGAAATTGAAGAGTTCATGAAAGATAAGAAGGGATTAATTCCCAATGTAGACTTCTATTCAGCCACCGTATACCATACTCTAGGAATTGACAGCGATATCTTCACACTTATCTTTGCAATGAGTCGTGTCGCCGGCTGGATTGCTCATATTCAAGAGCAGCAAAAAAATAACAAATTGATTCGTCCTCGCTCACAGTATATTGGACAAGAAAATATGACCTATATTCCTTTAGAAAAACGTTAGGGAGGAAAGCTATATGGCAGAAAAAATCGTAATGACAAATGGACAGCTTCAAGTTTCTGATAGTCCAATTATCCCTTTTATTGAAGGGGATGGTGTTGGACATGATATCTGGAAGAATGCCCAAGCAATCTTTGATAAAGCAGTAGAAGTAGCCTATGAAGGGAAGCGTCATATTGAGTGGCAAGAGCTCCTAGCTGGTAAGAAGGCTTATGATAAAACAGGAGAATGGTTGCCGAAAAAAACATTGGAAACTATTCGAGAAAGTTTAGTTGCTATTAAGGGTCCGCTTGAGACGCCAGTAGGTGGAGGGATTCGTTCTTTAAATGTAGCTTTACGTCAAGAACTTGATCTCTACGCTTGTGTTAGACCGGTTCGTTACTTTGAAGGAGTAGCAAGTCCGCTTAAGGAACCAGAAAAAACGAATATTACTATTTTTCGTGAAAATACTGAAGATATTTATGCGGGAATTGAATGGGAAGCGGGAACAGCAGATGTTAAGCGCGTGATTGAGTTTCTCCAGACAGAAATGAATGTTAGTAAAATTCGCTTCCCAGAATCAAGTAGTATCGGAATCAAGCCGATTTCAATAGAAGGAAGTAAACGTCTCATTCGCTCGGCTATTGACTATGCTCTCAAGAACAATCTAAAAAAAGTGACCTTGGTTCATAAGGGAAATATTCAAAAATTTACAGAAGGTGGCTTCCGTAAATGGGGTTATGAAGTGGCTCAGGAAGAATATAAAGAAGAATTGCTGGCTGGTCGTTTAGAGATTAATGATATAATCGCGGATAACTTTCTACAACAGATTCTTTTAAATCCAGAAAAATTTGATGTTGTTGCCTTAACCAACTTGAATGGTGATTATGCCAGTGACGCCTTAGCTGCACAAGTTGGTGGTATCGGCATCTCCCCTGGAGCCAATATTAACTATCAAACAGGTCATGCTATTTTTGAAGCAACACATGGAACAGCTCCGGATATCGCGGATCAAGATAAGGCTAATCCTTGCTCAGTTCTATTATCTGGCTGCATGCTTCTAGATTATATTGGTTGGACTGAGGCAGCTCAACTGATTACAAGTGCTATTGAAAAGACATTTAAAGCTGATATCTTTACAGCTGACTTGGCATTTGGGAAACAAGCTTATTCAACGAGTGCCTTTAGCAATCAAATTCTTTCAATTATGTGATTGTTTTTGCTCGAAAATGAAAATTAACGATTGAAAACACCATGAAAGAAATTTTCTGAAAATGTTGTAAATAACTAGAGACTAGTATTTGCTTATGTTTTGAAAAATGAAAATGAGCAGTAAAATGAGAGACAAGCTTTCGAAAAACTTGTAGAAAGTACGTTTTAACCTTGATAATCTCAATTAGCTATGTTATAATTCTAAATTGTAAGGGTTATCATTGATAACTCAAATATTCCAAACTAAGAAGGAGAATCCATTATGGCTTCTAAAGATTTCCACATTGTTGCAGAAACAGGTATCCACGCACGTCCAGCTACTTTGCTTGTTCAAACAGCTAGCAAATTTGCTTCAGATATCACTCTTGACTACAAAGGTAAAGCAGTTAACCTTAAATCAATCATGGGTGTTATGAGCCTTGGTGTTGGTCAAGGTGCTGACGTAACTATCTCTGCAGAAGGTGCTGATGCTGATGATGCAATCGCAGCAATCGCAGAAACAATGACAAAAGAAGGATTGGCATAAGAATATGACAGAAATGCTTAAAGGAATCGCAGCATCTGATGGTGTTGCAGTTGCTAAGGCATATCTGCTTGTTCAACCGGACTTGTCATTTGAAACTGTAACAGTTGAAGATACAAGTGCAGAAGAGGCTCGTCTAGATGCTGCTCTAGCGGCGTCACAAGACGAGCTTTCTGTTATCCGTGAAAAAGCAGTTGAAAGCCTTGGTGAAGAAGCGGCAGCCGTTTTTGATGCTCATTTGATGGTTCTTGCTGACCCAGAAATGACTGGTCAAATTAAAGAAACTATCCGTGCTAAACAAGTTAATGCTGAAGCTGCTTTGACAGAAGTAACAGACATGTTTATCGCTATTTTTGAAGGTATGGAAGACAACCCATACATGCAAGAACGTGCAGCGGATATTCGTGACGTTACAAAACGTGTGCTTGCTAACTTGCTTGGTAAGAAATTGCCTAACCCAGCAACAATCAACGAAGAATCAATCGTTGTTGCTCATGACTTGACACCATCTGATACAGCTCAGTTGAACAAAAAGTACGTAAAAGCCTTTGTTACTAACATCGGTGGACGTACAAGTCACTCAGCTATCATGGCGCGTACACTTGAAATCGCAGCTGTTCTTGGAACAAATAACATCACAGAACTTGTCAAAGATGGTGATGTTTTGGCTGTTTCAGGTATTACTGGTGAAGTTGTTATCAACCCAACTGAAGAGCAAATTGCTGAGTTCAAAGCAGCTGGTGAAGCTTACGCTAAACAAAAAGCTGAATGGGCTCTCCTTAAAGATGCTCAAACAGTTACTGCTGATGGAAAACATTTCGAATTGGCTGCTAACATCGGTACACCTAAAGACGTTGAAGGTGTAAATGATAACGGTGCAGAAGCTGTTGGTCTCTATCGTACAGAATTCTTGTATATGGATTCTCAAGACTTCCCAACTGAAGATGACCAATATGAAGCTTACAAAGCAGTTCTTGAAGGTATGAACGGTAAACCTGTTGTCGTTCGTACAATGGATATCGGTGGGGATAAGGAACTCCCTTACTTCGACCTTCCTAAAGAAATGAACCCATTCTTGGGTTACCGTGCTTTGCGTATTTCTATCTCTGAAACTGGTAATCAAATGTTCCGTACACAATTGCGTGCTTTGCTTCGTGCATCTGTTCACGGTAAATTGCGTATCATGTTCCCAATGGTTGCTTTGTTGACTGAGTTCCGTACTGCTAAAGGTATTCTTGAAGAAGAAAAAGCTAAATTGGTTGCTGAAGGTGTTGCCGTTGCAGACGATATCGAAGTAGGTATCATGATTGAAATCCCAGCTGCAGCTATGCTTGCTGACCAATTTGCTAAGGAAGTTGATTTCTTCTCAATTGGTACAAATGACCTTATCCAATACACAATGGCTGCTGACCGTATGAACGAACAAGTTTCATACCTTTACCAACCATATAACCCATCAATCCTTCGTTTGAT
>OKWN01000169.1_pt1 | contig 51871 bp, 51 predicted proteins | sample 1607151 | NCBI WGS metagenome assembly OKWN01 (sample SAMN07501046, study PRJEB24779) | human gut metagenome | isolation source: stool | host: human infant | place: USA: Pittsburgh, PA | reverse complement strand
GTGTCTTATCACACATTTATATTATTATATTATTAAGTATTTCCTCTAATTTTGTCAACTTAAAAAATATAATATATTAATATGTAGTAAAAATTACCAAAAGGAGGATTGTATGAATTTACTAGGATTAGTGGTTGAATACAACCCATTTCATAATGGTCATAAATACCATTTAGAAAAATCAAAGGAAATAGCAAAGGCAACTCATACTATGGCTATAATGAGTGGTTCTTTTTTACAAAGAGGAGAGCCCGCTTTATTTGATAAATATACAAGAGCAGAGATGGCTGTAAAAAGTGGTGTGGATTTAGTAATAGAACTTCCAACTCTTTATGCCTGTCAAAGCGCAGAAATTTTTTCTCACGGTGCCATAGCTACCTTAAACTCTCTTAATTGCGTTAGTTCAATTTGTTTTGGAAGTGAAGAAGGAGATGTGGGAATCTTAAATACAATAGCGGAGATTTTAGTTAAAGAACCTATAGAATTTAAGTTAAATTTAAAAAAGCATTTAGATGATGGTGTCGTTTTCCCAATAGCAAGAAGTAAAGCTCTATATGAATATATAAAAACTCATAATCTTTTACATTTAAATGAAAATGAACTTCAACAAGTTTTGAATTCTTCTAATAATATATTAGGTATTGAATATATTAAAAGTTTAATTAAGATATATAGCTCTATTAAACCTTATACCATCACTAGAGTTGCATCTGAATATAATTCCAGTGATATAAATAGTAATATTTGTTCAGCCACAGCTATTAGAAATTCTTTAAAAAATAACCAAAACTTGCAACTTATTGAAAATGTTATCCCAAAACCGACTTTTGATGAAATTAATAGTAAAATAGATAGTAATTTTAACCCTGTATTTGATTATATGTTCTACGACATATTATCTTCCATTATTATTAGAGACTACGAAAATTTGCATAACTATTTTGAGGTCAATGAAGGTATAGAAAATAAAATTTATTCTAATATTTTCACTTCTCAAAGTTTAGAAGAGTTAATTAATTCTACAAAGTCAAAACGTTATACTATGACTAAAATAAAGAGAACTTTAAATAATATTTTGCTAGGTGTTACCAAAGAAGATATATTAAAAGTAAAGGATTTAAATTCAATCCCTTACATTAGAGTTTTAGCTTTCAATAACAAGGGCCGAGAAATTATAAAGAAAATAAAAACTTCTAGTGATATTGAAATTATAACTAAATTTTCAAAAATAAGTCATATTGATGACCCTATATTTAAAACACTTATTAAATATGATTTAAAATCTAGCAATATGTATAATCTTATTTATTACAAAAATAATAAAGATCTATTAAAAGGACCCATGGATTATTATTTATCACCTAAGTATTTGCCATGATTATAAATTTTATAATACAAGAAAAGGGCTATTAATTTATAGTCCTTTTTCACTATTCAAATAATTATTTTTCATATTTCATTTTTTTTATTAATATAATACCTTAAAGTCTTTATTATATAGGTGATTTTATGAATATATCTAAATTAACAAAATATTTTTTACCCAAAATTATAGTTTTATTATTAATTATTGGAATTATAATTTTCCCTGATGATTCTATTGAAGCTGCGCAAAATGGAATACATATATGGGTAAATATATTAATGCCCTCTTTACTACCTTTTATAATCGGTGCTAATTTGATAGTTTCTTTGAAGATAGTTGATATTATAGGCGTAATAATAAATCCCATAACTCAATTTATCTTCAATGTATCAGGTAAAAGTGCACTAGTTTTTGCAATCTCAGCAGTATCTGGATATCCTGTAGGTGCAAGACTGGCATCTGATTTAAGGCTAAACCAAGATATTTCTCAATACGAAGGTCAAAGGTTAGTATCATTTTGTTCCACATCAGGTCCCTTATTTATAATTGGTGCTGTGGCAGTCGGAATGTTAAACGATGCATACTTAGGATATGTAATGCTTATTTGCCATTATCTAGGAGCCATAACTGTTGGTTTACTTTTTAGAAGATACGGAAAAGAAAAAAGAGAAAGGTCAAATAAAACCATAATTAATAATATAAAATCCATAATTAATACTCCAGAAAAGGATGGTTTTTTTATTTCTTTTGGAAATGCCGTTATAAGTGGTGTAAATACTTTATTGGCTGTTGGTGGTTTTGTAATAATTTTTTCTGTAGTTTTTAAAATCCTAACGTTATTTAATGTAATAGATGGTATATCTTACATATTGTGCTTTTTCTTTTCTTCTTTAGGCATGACAAAAGAGGTTTGTTCTGCTTTTATAAGTGGGTTATTTGAAATTACAATAGGTTGTAATAATGTAACTAGCATTACATATATTTCTGAGGTAATTAAAGCCAGTTTATGCAGTTTCATCATAGGCTTTAGTGGTTTATCTATTCTAGCTCAATGTTGTAGCTTTATAGCTAAGACTGATATTAAAACTAGTATTTACATATTCAACAAATTTTTACATGGTACATTTGCAGCTTTATATACGTTTTTACTTTATCCAATAAGCTCAAATTACTTACCAGTTTCAAATTTTTCATCAATTTATAATTCTATTTACAATAACAATATCCTAAATCATTATTTTTATAATTTTAAAATATTTTTAATTATAACTGTTATTATTTATATAATATTCAATCTATACTTTTTATATATAACAAAAGATTGATAAAATAATGAAAGCTCCCAGTTTAATCGGGAGCTTATTTTCTATTCTTCTCTTAATTCTCTTTTATTTCTTTTTACTATTTCTAAAGTTTCTATTAGATTTTGTTCAACTGAACTTATTACATCTTCTGCATATTCAATAGATCCTTCTCTAATTTCAACTGCATAAGACTCTGCTCTACTTATAATTTCTGTAGCTCTTTCTTTTGCTCTTTCAACAACTTCGCTCGATTCTACAATATCATTAAATTGTTGTTTAAGATTTTCTTCGAACTGCTCTCCTTCTTTAGCTTTAATTTGAGCTTCTTGGTTAGCTTGTTCTATAATTTGTTCTGCTTCAGCCTTTGCTTCTGTTATTATTCTTTGCCTTTCTCTATTAATCCATATTGCTTGATTTACTTCTTCTGGCATTAATGTTTTTATATCATTTATAATAGCAAGAATTTCCTCTTTATCTATACTAATTGATTTTCTTGCTAACCCTTTAAGTGGTGCATGCTCTATTAACTCTTCTAATTCTTGAAATAAATCCATGATTTCTAAATCTATTTTCATATTATTCCCCCTAAATTACTATTTCGTCTTCTTTTCTATCGCCCAGATAACTTCTTCTGGCACTAAGTTTTTAACATCAGCTCCGAAGTTTAAAACTTCTTTAATTAATGATGAACTTACAAAAGAGTATTGCTTGTTAGTTGGTAAAAATATTGTTTCTATATCAGAATTCAATTCTTTATTCATATGAGCCATTTGTAACTCATAGTTAACATCTGCTTCACTTCTTACTCCTCTAACTAAAGTATCTATTCCATGTTCTTTACAGTAATTAACTAATAAACCTTGGAATTCAATCACTTTAATATTATTCAATTCTTTTGTACAAACCTCAATTAATTCAACTCTTTCTTCTAATGTAAAAAGTCCCTTTTTATTAGGATTTATAAGCACTCCAATTTGCAATTCATCAAATAGCTTAGCTGCTCTGAAAATTATATCTAAATGTCCATTGGTAATTGGATCAAAACTACCAGCAAATATTGCTTTACGCATTGGTTTGTCCATGTTATTCCTCCACTTTATAAAACGTTAATGTTGTATTACCATATTTTTTGTCTCTACTTTTGTACAATCTTCCAATATTATCTGGAAATTTATCTTTAGTATCATGTTCTACAACAATAATACCATCTTCTTTTAAAAGGTTATTATTATCTATACTACCTAATGCATCACTAAACAGATTCTTATAATATGGAGGATCCATAAATATAACGTCAAATTTTTCATTTTTTAAAGATAAAGAGTTTATAGCACTTTTAAAATCTAAGTTTAATACTATACTTTCACTTTCAACTCTTGCCTTCTTTATATTAGATTTTACAATGTTTATACTTTCCTTACTATTATCTACAAAAATACATTTATTCGCTCCTCTTGATAAACACTCAATTCCTAAAGAACCTGTACCAGCAAATAAATCTAATATATTACTGTCCATTATATATGGATTAATCATATTAAATAAAGACTCTTTAACTCTGTCTGTCGTAGGTCTTACGTCATCATTTTTCGGAGCATTTAATTTTAGTCCTCTTGCTTTTCCTGAAATAACTCTCAAAATTATATCTCCTTTCTTTATTTTACCATAAATTTCAACTAATTTAATGAGATTTCTTCACGTTCACTAAATTTATACAATATTTCTTCTTTTAATTTTTTATTATCTTCTTGCTGTAATTTTACATCTTGGCCAATTATGTATCTAGCCTCTAATTGAGCTTGTTTTAATATTTTAATATGTTTAAAAATGTTTGCAACTTTTAACTCTGGCAGACCATGTTGTCTTGTCCCAAAAAACTCACCTGGACCTCTTATTTCTAAATCTTTTTGAGATATTTTGAATCCATCTGTAGTCTCTTCCATAATAGCCATTCTTTCCCTACATACTTCTGTTTTTGAATTGTAAATTAATATGCAATAAGATTTATGCTTTCCTCTTCCAACACGGCCTCTAAGCTGATGAAGCTGTGCTAAACCAAATCTCTCTGCATTTTCTATTATCATCAACGTGGCGTTAGGTACATTAACTCCTACTTCAATAACCGTAGTAGATACTAATATATCTAGTTTTTTATTTTTAAAATCATCCATTATATCATCTTTTTCACTCGGTCTCATCTTACCATGAAGCAGACCCACTCGTAAATCTGAAAAAAATTCTCTTTTTAACTCTTCTACTAATTCAACTGCCGCTGTAGCTTCTATCTTTTCACTTTCATCTACTAAAGGACATACAACATAAACTTGTCTTCCTTTTTCAACTTCATTTCTTACTAAATTCTCATAAGCTTCTTTTCTTCTTTTATGTTCTATAGCTATAGTTTCTACAGGTTGCCTTCCTGGAGGCAACTCATCTATTATAGATATATCTAAATCGCCATATAAAATTAGCGCTAATGTTCTAGGTATTGGTGTTGCAGTCATAACAAGAATATCCGGGCTATCCCCTTTATTAGATAATCTTCCTCTTTGTCTAACACCAAATCTATGTTGTTCATCCGTTATAACTATACCTAAATTTTTGAATTCCACCTTATCTTCTATAAGAGCATGTGTTCCAATAAGAATATCCACTTCTTGATTTTTTACTTTTTCTAATACTTTTTCTTTTTGTTTTTTTGTAAGACTCCCCACTAACAGCTCAGACTTAATATTAAAAGCTTCTAATGTTTCTTTAAAGGAATCATAGTGCTGTGATGCTAAAATCTCTGTAGGTGCCATTAAAGCTCCCTGATAGCCATTTAAAACAGCACTAGCTAGAGCAAGTAATGCTACAACAGTTTTTCCACTTCCCACATCACCTTGAACTAGTCTATTCATCACTTTTAAAGATGTCATATCTTTAGTAATTTCATTTAATGCTCGACTTTGAGCCTTTGTTAATTTAAATGGAAGAGATTTTATTATATCATTTAATTTTTCTTTTTCTTCAAATTCTATTCCACTAGCTTCATTGATTCCACTTTTAAAATAAAATAGTCCCAATTGTAAAATTAGAAATTCTTCAAAAACTAACCTATATAAGGCAACTTTTAAATGTTCCTTATTAACTGGAGAATGTATATTTCTAACAGCAAAATCAATACTGCATAATTTATATTTGTCTAATATATACTTAGGTAAATATTCTTCAACTTTAAATTCTTCCTTTGCAAGAACTGATTTTATCATTCCTTGTAACTCTTTATTAGTTAAACCATAAGTCAAAGGGTATGCTGGTTCAATTTTACAAGTAGAACTTGGCTTATTAGTATAATGTTCTACTTCAATCGGGATAAATTCCTTAAAGTTATTTTCTATCTTAACTTTTCCAAAAGCTAAAATACTATCTCCACTTTTAAATACTTTTGTAATATATTCTTGATTAAAAAATGACATTTTTATATAACCGCTATCATCTCTTATATCTATCCTAGTTATTTTCATACCTTTTCGCGGACTATATGTATCAATTTTAGTTATAATTCCTTTAATCGATACCTTGTCCTCATTTTCCAATTGACTAATTTTTTTTATAATACTTCTATCTTCATATTGTCTCGGAAAATAATATATTAGATCTTTTAGCGTAAATATATTAAGTTTATGAAGTTTTTCAGCTCTTTTAGGTCCTATTCCTTTTACAAATTGTATCTCTTTATTTAAGTTATTCATAATTATCACCTACAATTATTATTCCCTTAAGATTAAAAAATCCTGTATAACATACTAATATAGTACGATTATACAGGACCAGTTAATCATTATTCAACTGAAACTAAGTAATAATAAAGAGGCTGTCCTCCATAGTGTAATTCCACATCTATATCTTCAAATTTTTCCTCTAAAGAATCTCTTAAGGCTTCTGCGTCTTCCTCAGAAGTATCTTCACCGTAGAATAAAGTTATTATAGCACTATCTTCATCTACTAATTTTTCAACAAGATCAGTAGTTATTTCATCAACCTTATCTCCTGCAGCTAATAATTTTCCTTCAGCTATACCAATTATATTTCCTTCTCTTACTTCTACATCGTTTATAACTGTGTCTCTTACAGCATAAGTTACTTGACCAGATTTTACTGAAGATAGGACTTCCATCATGTTTGCTTCATTTTCAGTTACATCAGCATCACCGTCAAATATTACTAAAGTAGCAAAAGCTTGTGCAACATTTTTAGTTGGTATAACTATTATATTTTTATCACTTAATTCTTTAGCTTGGTTAGCAGCCATTATTATGTTACTGTTATTTGGTAATATAATAATATTTTTTGCATGTAAGCTTTCTATTGCTTTCATAAAATCTTCTGTACTTGGGTTCATAGTTTGACCACCTTCTATTATGTGATCAACACCAAAATCTTTGAATATTTGTGCTAAGCCTTCACCCATAGAAGTAGCTATAAATCCGTACTCTTTTTCTTCAACTGGTACATCTTTAGTTTGAGCCGTTTCATTTAGTACCTTATTTTCATGTTGAAGTTTCATGTTTTCTATTTTTATTGTTAATAATTGTCCGTATTTTAATGCCTCTTGTATAGCAAGACCTGGGTCATTAGTGTGAACATGTACTTTTATCACACCTTCATCTCCAACTACAGCTAAGCTATCCCCAAATTTCATATACATATCTCTTACTGCTAAATCATCTATTTTATCACTTTCTAAAATAAACTCTGTGCAGTATTGGAACTTAATATCTTCACTAGATATGTTTTGTTCCACGTTAACCTCTACATTAGGAGATATTTCACCTTCTACAGATTTTATATCATTTCCTTTTAGAGATGATAACATTCCTTCATATATAAGAACTAATCCTTTACCACCTGAATCAACAACTCCAGCTTCTTTTAAAGCCTTTAGTAATTCTGGTGTCTTCTCTAGTGATTCATTAGCTTTCTTTACTATTAATTCAAGGAACTCAATCATGTCCATGTCCTTGTTAGCAACCTTTACTGCATATTCTCCACTTTCTCTAACTACAGTAAGAATAGTTCCTTCTATTGGTTTTATTACAGCTTTATAAGCAGTATCAGAACCATTTTTTAGAGCATTCGCTAAGTCTACAACATTTAAAGTTTCTTTTCCTTCTATTGATTTTGCTATACCTCTTATTATTTGAGATAGTATAACTCCTGAGTTTCCTCTAGCTCCCATTAAAGAACCTTTAGAAAGAGCTTTACCTATATCTGTTATATCATCATTTTCAACTTTTGATAATTCTTTAATTGCATATGATATAGTTAAAGACATGTTTGTTCCTGTATCACCATCTGGAACAGGGAATACATTTAATTTATCAACTAAATCTTTATTGTTTTGAAGATTATTTGCTCCTGAAACAAACATATCTCTGAATTGTTTTCCGTCTATACATTGAATCATATTCTTCCTCCTATATTACTTAACCCTGATACCTTGCACGTTAACATCAATTTTACTAACTTTTATTGAAGTTATATCTTCTACTGAATATTTCACTCTGTCTATTATGTTATTTGCTACTGTCGAAATATTAATTCCATACTGCATTATAACAAATAATTCTATTTCTATTTTATTATCTTCTGTTTCATATATCTTAACGCCTTTAGTAGCATTGTCTCCTTTTAATAATTCAACAATACCTTTTATCTTTTGTGAGAAACCTACTAATCCGTAACTCTCCATTGCAGCTCTGTATGCAATTTGAGCTATAACATGTTTATCTATTTCTATACATCCATATTTATTATTTACTTTAGTAGTCATGGTTTTACCCCCTCATTTTCTTTTTTAATAATATTTTGTACAATGTTGAATTATTAATTTCATCAATTCAACAAATTTCCTTTATTTTAATAAATTATAGTTTATATTTCTATTTTAGACAAGATATATAATACTATAAGTAATTAATAATTAAAAGTTATTTAAATTTGGTAACTAAAAAGACGTTTACTGTCAATACTATGTATTAAGCACAGAAGATATAAAGTTTTTATATTTTAAAACATAGTGATTTACAGCATAGTAAAATAATGATAATAAACTTTTATCATTATTTTCTCTTTTAATATTTACATTAGCAAAATTTATATATATAATTTTATATGATAATGAGAAAATCTTCAATATGTTAAGGACAATTATATATTTTTATTGCAGAAATTTAAATTTTATGTTAATATAAATATGTTTTTAGTCTTTAAATAGTTATCATTTTAAGGAGGTGTATATAATGTCAAGAGTATGTTGCGTATGTGGTAAAGGTAAAGTTTCAGGAAACCAAGTATCACACTCAAATAAACACAGCAAAAGAACATGGGCTGCTAACTTAAGAAACGTTAAAGTTATAGAAAATGGAACTCCAAAAAGAGTAAAAGTTTGTACAAGATGCTTACGTTCAAACAAAGTTGATAGAGCTTAATAATAAATTTATTTTATTAGTAAAGAGCCTACAGAAATGTAGGCTCTCTTTTTTATCTAAAAGTTCATCAATTTTTCATTTTTATTTTTTATCATTTCTCATAAATTTCAGAACAATATTAGAAAGCCATTTTGGTAATTTTATAGTTACCATTTTCATATTTATCCCCCCCAGGTTAGATAATTCTTACTATTTTCCATAAGTTACATAAAACTTCTTTAAGTATATTTATTAATTTTTATGCAATTCACATTTTTTATAGACCTTTTAAAACTTATAAGATTGCATAATATTATTTTTAAAATAATAACCTTTCTCATAAATTATATTAAGGAAGGTTTTTGTTTTAGAATTATAAATTATTTATTCTATTGTTTTTTTATTTTTATCGCATATCCCCTTATTTATTATATATAACTATTATTCCAGCAGAGCTTTCATACTCTTCATCAGCCTTACTCTCTATATAACTTACTAAAGCTTCGTCCATCACTCCATATCCGCTCCTATCATCTTTATATTCAATAAATGTATATATTTCATAAGTCATTCCAGATACTTGTGGAAATTTACCTGCAGCATTTGGAAAATCACTTGTAGCAAACTCTAAAGCTTCAAATATTTGTTCATCTGTAACTTGAATCTTAGTTACTACATTTAATAAATTATTATCTATGCTGCCATCTTCACGTATAATTACTTACCCTATGTTTCTCAAATAATTTTCTGTTTGAGCAACAATTACATCATGACCCGATTTATCCTTTACCTTAGCATTTTTAACTACATAATGACTATGCACATCTATAAACACATCTAAACCTTCCTCTTGACTTATTATATCTGTTAATCTATATGATGCACTTTCTTAATCCATTCCCAAATGCAAAAGACCTACAATATAGTCAATATTTTATTTTTTAATTTATCAATTTGACTTTGTAATATCTTTCCTATTAATCCTGGATTAAATGAATATCCTTCTACCTTTCTCGGGTCTGCTTTTGTAACAGTATCTGGAGTAGTAAGTCCTATAACTCCCTAAGACTCCTTATTCCTCTTAATAGAAATTTATAACTAATTTGACTATATCATAGTATTTTTTATAATAAAATAAAAGCCATATGAATAATTATCCATTTTAGATAATATTCATATGGTTTTTATTTATAAGTTAACCTTATAATTCCTTATAATCAATGCATATCCATCTTCAATTTTTATACTACACTCATCATCTAGCATAACATTAGATATACCTAAAGATGATAGATACCCCATTTTAGCATTGTTCAAAGGGTACTCTAAATTTTTAAGAGTTATATTATTTGCATCTGTCATTATAGGGATAATTGATATTGTATCTCCCCTTTTTCCATGCAAAATAATCTCTTCATTTTTTATAGTAGTAATTTCTTCTTCACTAGTTATCATTCGAGGTTCAATATTCATTTCTCTTACATAATGCATTAAGCCTATGTTTGCAAGAGTATGGTCTATACGGCCTCCTAAAGCCCCATAAAAATCAATTCTTTTTGCTTCTAGTTCTTTAGCTAGATAAATACAAATTTCTGAATCTGTTTCATCTTTATGAGATGGATATGTTTTAAATAATACGTTTCTATTTTTATAATAGTATACTAAGTCTTTATCAATAGAATCTAAGTCTCCTATTATATATTTAGGTATAATATTCATTTTATATAAATGATTACAGCCACCATCGGCCCCTATTATATAATCATATTTTTCTCTAAGTATTATTTCTTTTGTTTTATCATAATTTTTTATTTCACCATTTAATATAATACAAACTTTCATTAGTATCTCCTAAAGACTTGCATTCTTTCTCATTAGCTTTACAGTTTCTTCTATGTTTTCACTATTAAATATAGCTGATCCTGCAACTATTACATTAGCTCCAGCTTCAACTACCTTATGAATATTATTTGGTTTTATTCCACCATCTACCTGTATATCAACATTAAGATTTTTTTCATCTATTATTTGTTTTAATTCTTTTATTTTTTCTACCATACTTTCAATAAATGATTGTCCCCCAAAACCAGGATTTACAGTCATTATAAGTACCATATCTACATCTTGTAATATGTGCTTTATAGTTTCTATTGGTGTAGCAGGATTAAGTGCAACACCAGCTTTTACATTATGTGACTTAATATTTTGTATAGTTCTATGTAAATGTCTGCACGCTTCCACATGAACTACTATTAAATCGCTACCTGCATCAACAAAATCTTTAATATAATTATCCGGATTTTCAATCATAAGATGTGTATCAAATACCATATCAACATCTTTTCTTAAAGATTTAACTATTCCAGGACCTAATGTTATATTAGGAACAAAATGTCCATCCATAACATCTATATGTAAATATTCACACCCTGCCTTTTCTACCTTTTTAACATCTTCTAATAGTTTTGCAAAATCTGCTGATAATATTGATGGTGCTAATTTTATCATTTTTTAATATCTCCTTTTCCCTTGTCTTATTTCATTAAGTAATTGTATATAACTTTCATATCTTACTTTAGAAATTTCCCCTGCTTCAACAGCTTCTTTAACTCCACAACCTGGCTCTTTTTCATGTATACACTTATTTCCAAACTTACAGTTATCAACTTCATCGAACTCTATAAAGTATTCCTTTAACTCACTTTCTTCTATATCTTCTAAAGTTAAGGAAGAGAAACCTGGTGTATCTGCAACTATACCTCCACATTGTAGTTTTAAAAGTTCAGCGTGTCTTGTAGTATGTTTCCCTCTTTTGATTTTATCACTAACTTCTCCAGTTTGTAACTTAAAATTTTGATCTATTTCATTTAATAAACTAGATTTTCCAACTCCTGATGGACCTGCAAAAACTACTACACTGTTATTTAACTCTTCTTTTACTTTGTCTATATTTTCTCTAGACTTGCTACTTACTGGAATTACCCTATATCCACTTAACTCATATATTTCTTTTATTTTATCTGTAATATTATCCTCATCCAAATCAACTTTTGTAAGAATAATTACAATTTCTAAATTTTCTTTCTCAGCAAGAACTATAAATCTATCTAATAAAGATAAATGAGGTGTAGGGTTCTTTACAGCAAAAACTATTAATGCTTTTTCCACATTAGCAATTGGAGGTCTTATAAGTTCGCTATCTCTTTTATCAATAGCTTCAACAACACCTATTTTCTTTTCCTCATCAACTATACTAATTTTTACTCTATCACCTACTAAAGGAGTTTGCTTATTTTTTCTAAATATTCCTCTAGCTCTACATTCATACAGTCCCTTTTCTGTATCTACGTAGTAGAATCCCCCTATTCCTTTCATTATCCTTCCATCTAACATTAATTGCCTCCTTATTTTTTTAACACTTTATTATATATTACCACAATATTTTTATTATTTTAAATTTAATTATTATATATTATTTTTTATTCATTATTTTTTATTAAAAATAAATATAAGTAAGCATAATGCTTACTTATATTTTGTTTATATGATTTAATTTTATACTTTAATCATTATCGTCATCATCATTATTTATATTGCTAGTTTGTTGATCTCCAGAATTATTGTTTCCATTTTGTGTGTTGTCTGAGTTATTATCACTACCATTGTTAGCATTGCCACCATTATTCGAATTATTATTATTATTATTCGAATTATTACCATCATCGTTATTATTACTATCATTGTTGTTATTGTTATTGTTATTTTGATCAGAATTATCATCATCAGATGGTTTTTCTTCTTCATTTGGTTTTTCTTCTGGCTTTTGACCTTTGCTTACAACCACATTAACAGTATCACCTTTTTTAATACTTCCTGCACCTGCAATTGGACTTTGATTAATCACAGTACCTTCTTTATAAATTTCGCTATAATCATAACTTACGCTACCTAACACTAGGCCATCTTTTTCAAGAATTTTCTTAGCATCTTTTAGTGCAAATCCTAATAAGTTTGGTACTGATAATTCTTCTGGGCCTAAACTTATTACTATTGTTACAGTATCTCCTTTTTCTAGCTCAGTTCCTTCTGGTGGAGTTTGAGATATAACATGATTTTTTTCTACATCTGGATCATGTCTTTCACTGATAGTTAACTTTAAATCCAAATTATTTATAGTCTTATTTGCATCTTGTAAGCTCATATTAATTAAATTTGGTGCAATTATTACATTATTATCTGTGTTACCATTTAAAAGCCCAAATCCATTAGTTACAATCCCAGCAACTCCTAATATAGCTAAAACAAGTAATCCTATTATAGCACCTTTAAATCCATTTCTTTTTTTCTTTTTAGGTTTTCTGTCATAGCTGTCAACTTCTTCTCTTTCAGGCTGAACAAACATTTCTTCTTTAGGTTCTCTTTTTTGCTCTTTACCTAAAGTTTTAAACTTATTAGAATTATCTACTACTTCAACTGGTGGCATTCTTCTTGTAGCAAAATCATCATATTGCTTAATAAAATCTAAATCTATATTCTGCTCAATATATTCGATATCTTCAATAACTTCTTCACTACTTTGATATCTATCAGTAGGATCTTTTTCTGTCAGCTTTTTAATTAAAGTTCTAATACTTTGAGGTATTTGAGTTTTTTCCTCTAAGCTAAATTCTATATCCTCATTTATGTGTTGAAGAGCTATAGAAATAGGGCTATCTCCCTTAAAAGGTACTTTTCCTAATAACATTTCATATAAAACTATTCCTAGAGAATATAAGTCTGCATTATTTTTTACCGGTTTACCCTTAGCTTGCTCTGGTGAAAAATAATGAACAGATCCTATTATACTGCCTATATTAGTCATAGTCGAATTTGTGGCAGCTTTTGCAATCCCAAAATCTGCCACTTTTACGTTTCTACCTTCACTTGATATTAATATATTATGTGGTTTTATATCTCTATGTATGACCCCTTTTTTATGTGCAGCTCCAAGAGCTTTTGCTATTTGTTTAGTTATATCAAGAGCAGTATATTCATCTAAAGTTCCTTCAGTTTTTATAATTTCCTTTAAATTTTGTCCATCTATATACTCCATAACTATATAGTTTACTTTACCATCACAGCCTACATCATATACATTAACTATATTAGGATGAGATATGTTAGCCACAGCTTCTGCTTCTCTTTTAAATTTTGCTAAAAATTCTTCATCATCTACAAACTCTGGTCTTAAAACTTTTACAGCTACTACTCTGTTTAAAAGTCTGTCCTTTGCTTCATAAACAAAAGCCATACCTCCATCGCCAATTTTCCTTATGATTTCGTATCTATTACCTAAAATTGTTTCTCCCACAATATCACCATCCTAATCAATCTTACTTAAGATAACAGATATATTGTCCTTACCAGAATTATTATTAGCCTCATTAATTAAATCTTGGCAAATTTCTTTAATACCTTTATCTTGTTCAATAATATTTTTTATAGATTCATCTTCTACACAACCAGTAAGTCCATCTGTTGCTAAAAGTAATATATCATCTTTTTCTAGTTTTTCTCTAAATATATCTACTATAATTATTTCTTCTGCTCCCATTGCTCGTGTAATTTGATTCCTACGAGGATGGCGTCTAGCTTCTTCTTCAGTTATTAAATTAGCATTTACCAATTCTTCAACTACAGAATGATCTTTAGTTATTTTTCTAAAGTCATCGTTATGCAATAAGTAACCTCTACTATCACCAACATTAGCTATAATCACATCATTTTTATAAATAACTGCCACAACTAAAGTTGTGCCCATACCTTCACAAGAATTATCTTCTAAAGCCTTTGCATAAATTTTCTTATTAGCATAATTATACCCTTGTTTTATTATATCATCTAAATAATCCATTTTTATGCCACCACTTTGAGAAATATTCTCTTTTAAAAAATCTATTATACTTTCTACTGCTATTTTGCTTGCTACCTCTCCTTTTTTATGGCCACCCATACCGTCAGCTAAAGCAAATATTCCTATACAATCATCCTCCGTTTGTATAATTTCCCCCATACAGTAGTCTTCATTATTTTTTCTAACTTTTCCCACATGAGAGTCACAATTATAAATCATAGCAATTACCCTCCTTATTTACTTGTGTTTACGTCTAAGCTGACCACAAGCTCCTCCTATATCAGATCCCATAGATATTCTAACTGTTGCCGGAATATTATTTTTTTCTAGGATATCTCTAAATTTGTAAATATAAGTTTTATCAGGTCTTTCAAAGTCTCTTTCTTCTACTTTGTTAATAGGAATTAAGTTAACATGACATAACATCCCTTTTAAAAGTTTTACAATTGCATCAGCTTCTTTTTTAGAATCATTTACACCTCTGATTAACGAATATTCAAAAGTAACTCTTCTATTTGTTTTTTGAATATAATACTTACATGCTTTTATTATATCATCTATTTTATATGCATTGGCAACAGGCATTATTTTTTTTCTCTCTTCATCAAAAGGAGAATGTAATGAAAGAGCTAAATTAATAGGTAGCTGTAAGTCAGCAAATTCATATATTTTAGGCACAACTCCACAAGTAGATAAAGTTATATGTCTATATCCTATATTTAATCCATTTTTTTCATTTACTAATTTGAAAAACTTTTTAGTGTTTTCAAAGTTGTCTAATGGTTCTCCACTTCCCATTAAAACTAAATTAGAAACTCTTTTATTAGTATCTTCTTGAACCTTCATAATTTGGTCTAAAATTTCCCACGGCTCTAAGTTTCTAATTAGTCCTTCTAATGTAGATGCACAAAATTTACATCCCATTCGACATCCTACTTGATTTGATATACAAACAGTTATTCTATCTCCATAATCCATCATAACTGTTTCAATTATATTTCCATCATTTAATTCAAATAAATATTTTTTACATTTATCTGTTTTTGATTCTAATGCTAATTCTAGTTTTATATTTCCTATATAAGATACCTCTTCTAATTTTTCTCTTAGACTTTTCGGTATATTATTCATATCGTCAAAAGTTTTAGCACCTTTATATATCCAGGAAAATATTTGACTACCTCTAAATGGTTTTTCACCTATACTTTTTAAGAATTCTTTTAATTCTTCTTCTGTCATATTTTTTAATGCCACTTTATTTGCTGTCATTTTATCACTACCTTACTCTAATTAATTTTGATATAAAGAATCCATCCATTTCATGAATATTAGGATAAATCTTCATATAACCTTTTTCTTGATTATCTAAATCAACCTTTACCTCATTAATAGGAGCTAATTCAAAGTTTTTATTCTTTTGTAAAAATTCATTTATAACATCAATATTTTCACTATCTTGTATAGTACAAGTACTATATATTAAAGTTCCACCTTTTTTTACATACTTAGATGCGTTTTCAAGTATTTTCTTTTGAATTGGTGGTAAATCTCTGAATTCTTCTTTTTCTTTATATTTTATTTCCGGCTTTCTTCTAATTATTCCAAGGCCTGAGCATGGAACATCAGCTAAAACATAATCAAATTTACCTATGCTATCTTTGTCAATCTTCATTGCATCATATTCTTCTACATTCACATTAGTAAGATTAAGTCTTTTGCAAGATGCTTTTATTAACTTTAATTTATGCTCATATATATCTCTAGATACTACTTGTCCTGTATTATTCATTAATGTAGCCATATGTGTAGTTTTCCCACCAGGAGCACTACATACATCTAAAACCAAAGAATTTTCTTCTGGATTCATAACTTTACCTACAAGCATAGAGCTTATATCTTGCACTGTAAATAGTCCTTCTTTATAAATAGAGTTATTTTCTATGTCTTTTAAATTTTCAACCTTTATAGCCTCATCCACTACACTTACCTTAGAAGCTTTTATATTTTGCTTTTCTAATTTTTCAATCAGTTCATCCCTAGTAATTTTTAAAGTATTTGTTCTTAAATAAATACTTGGTCTTTGACTATTAGCCTCTAATAATTCTTCTGTAAATTCTCTACCAAAGTGAATCATCCAGTTTCTTATCATCCACTTATCATAAGAATATTTAATAGCTAAATAATCTATATCATCTTTTACCTTTATTGCTCCTATAGTTTCTTTTTGTCTTATAACATTTCTAAGTATTCCATTAATAAATCCTGATACCTTAGAATTTTTCTTCTTAGCTAAATTTACAGTTTCATTTACCGCAGCATAATCAGATATACTATTTAAAAACATTATTTGATATATTCCCATTCTTAATAATGTTTTAACGTATATCTCCATTTTATTTGTTTTTACTTTTGATAACTTATCAATCATATAATCTATGTAATATTTATTTTCTATTACACCATATATTATTTCCGTTGCTAATCCTCTGTCTTGATTTGATAGCTCCACATCTTTAAAGTGTTTATTTATTGCCATATTCGAATAATTTTTATTCTTTTCTATATCTAAAAGAACCTTGTATGCTATTTCTCTTGCGTTCATAATTTTCTCCTTGTTGTATCAAAATTTAATTAATTTTTGATTTGTTTTAAAAAAGGTCCTAGTAAACTAGGACCTAATTATTAATCATCACGATTATTTGCAATCATTACTAATCTTAGTAGTTGAAGAATTGCAGTAACTGCTGCCGCCACATAAGTTAAGGCTGCTGCTTGAAGTACTTTTCTACTTTGTCTTACTTCTCTATCATCTACTATCCCTAGAGATGTAAGTTGAGTTAAGGCCCTACTTGATGCATTAAATTCTACAGGTAGTGTTACTATCTGGAATAATACTGAAGCAGCAAATAATAATATACCTATTTGTAAGAAAATACCTCTTGTGAAAAATCCTAGCATTATAAATATCCAAGACATGTTTGAAGCAAAATTTACAACAGGTACTAAGCTACTTCTTATGTTTAAAGGTGCATATCCATGTGCATGTTGTATAGCATGACCACATTCATGAGCTGCTACAGCTACTGATGTTATAGATGTACCACTATAAACATCTTGTGATAATCTCAAAACCTTAGTCCTTGGATCATAATGATCACTAAGTCTTCCTCTAACCATTTCTATTCTAACGTTAAATAACCCGTTACTATCTAGTATTTTTCTAGCCGTCTCTTCACCGTTATAGCCTCTATTTGCCCTTACATTAAAGAATCTATTTGTTGTTGAACTAACTTTATATTGAGCATAGATAGTTAACAGAACTGCCGGTATTAATAAAAGCATCGTTCTATCATAATACATACCGTAATATCCTCCATAACCCATACCTGGAACCATATAAAACACTCTCCTTATTTATACGTAAAGAAACTTATTGCTTCCTCTACTTCTTTAATATTAATATTGGTATCTACACAAGGTCCATTTGGTCTTAAGTTAAAAACTCCAAGAACTGGAATTCCCTTAACATCTCTTACTCCTGATGTCAAATCTCTTTCACAAGCCACAGCTATTACTGCTTTGGGTTTATTATCAATAATAACTTTTCTTGCCAAAGTTCCTCCTGTAGCTATAAATATTTTTGTATTATATTTTTCTTTTAATTGTAGTAGCTCATTTATTTTGCACATACCACATTTTTTACAATTATCAATATCATTTGTAACTTTTAACTTACAATTATGATTTTGAATACAATGAGGAATTAAAATTATTAAATCTTCACTATTAAAACTATATTTATTACTGTAAATATAAGCATTGTTTATTTTAATAAATATTTTTCTTATTTCATCTTTAGATATGCCAGCAAATTTTCCCATATTACTTATAATAGGAAATATACATCTTATTATTGTATAATTTATTCTCATTAAATATCTATTGACTTCCTTATCATTTAAAATAAAATATGTTATCACAGTTGAAAATAATATTAATAATATTATTCCAATGACTATAAGATTTATCACTAAAGAAAGTATATTTATATATTTTGATAAGAATAAATGAATAAGCAAGGCACTTAAAATAAGAGTTATTAAAAAAACATTAACTACCTTAACGTATTTTTTTATATCAGTCATAATAAGCCTAACCTAGAATAGTATTCTCTTCGATCTTGTTTCCTTTTATATATTCACAAACTGCCACTCTTTTCTTGTTTGGCATTTGTATTTCTTCTATTAATAAAATATTCTCGTTTGTCGCTACTCTTATACCATCTTTATCAACTTTAAGTATTGTTCCACATGGTTTATTAGCACTTTCATTTAAAACCTTTGTTTTCCAAACTTTCATGGTTTTACCTTCATAAGTTGTATAAGCACTTGGCCAAGGATTTACTCCTCTGACTAAGTTATGAATTTCTCTGGCAGTCTTAGTAAAATCTATATTTCCTAAAGATTTATTCATCATAGGTGCATAAGAAGACTCTTCATCATTTTGCTTTATTCTTGGTGCACATCCTTTTTCTATTTGATTAATAGTTTCTATTAAAAGGTTTCCACCTTGTTCCATCATCATATCATGAAGCTCACCTGCTGTTATTTCATTACTTAAAGCAAATTCACTTTGAAGTATTATGTCTCCTGTATCTAATCCTTCATCCATGTACATTGTAGTAACACCTGTTTTTTCTTCTCCATTGATTATTACCCAGTTAATTGGTGCTGCTCCTCTATATTTTGGAAGTAAAGATACATGAACATTAATACATCCTAACTTTGGTATATCAAGCAATGCTTTAGGAAGAATTTGACCATAAGCTACTACTATTATTAAATCTGGATTAATTTCTTTTAAAGTATTTATAAATTCTTCATCTCTAGCCTTAACCGGTTGATACACATGTATACCATGTTCTAGAGCCAATTCTTTAACTGGTGGCATACCCATTTTTTTACCTCTACCAATTGGTTTATCGGCTTGAGTGACTACTCCTACTATATCTAGTTTTTCATTTATTAGTTTTTCTAGACATCCTTTTGCAATGTCTGGTGTTCCCATAAATACTATTTTCATTTATATCACTCCTACTATTTTTCTACTTTATCTACGAATAACACTCCGTCTAAGTGATCTATCTCATGACAGAAAGCTCTAGCTAATAATTCTTCGCCTTCTATTTCAAAAGTATTTCCATGTCTATCTTGAGCTCTTACTTTTACTACATAAGGTCTTTTAACATCTCCATTTTCTCCAGCTACACTTAAACAACCTTCTGCATCTATTTGTTCTCCACTAGTTTCTATTATTTCTGGATTTATAAGTTCTAATAAACCATCTCCTACATCTATTACAACTACTCTTTTTAGTATACTAACTTGTGGTGCTGCAAGTCCTACACCATCTGCCTCGTACATAGTATCAGCCATATCATCTAATAAATCTATTAATTTTTGGTCAAATTTTTCTACAACCTTTGATTTTTTTCTAAGTACTGGCTCTCCAATTTGAGCTATTTGTCTAATTGCCATAATTTTTCCTCCTATAATTAAAGAATATTGTTTGGATTAACATCTATTGAAATGTTTACATCTTTATCAAATACAATTTCCTTTTTCGTTATACATATATATTTTATTATACCTTTTAATAAATTAATTTCAATATTATCATCTTTAAATAATAATTGATATCTATAATTTTGATTAATTTTTGAAATAGCACAAGGGCTCGGTCCTAATATAAAGTCAAAATCTTCTACTCCTCTTTCTTTTAATAAATAGATAAGAGAGTTATACATACTTTTTATGTTCTTTTCAACTAGTTTCTCACTTTTTCCACTTACTACTACACTTATCATATTATTAAATGGTGCATAGCTAAAAATCTTTCTTACCTTTATTTCATCATCATAGAAACCTTCAAAATCATAATTTAAAGCTCTTCTTATTACATAATGATCTGTATCATATGTTTGAAGTATTACTTTACCTTCTTTATCACTTCTACCAGCTCTTCCAGATACTTGAGTTATCAATTGAAATGTGGCTTCAAAACTTTTAAAATCTGGAAGATTTAACATCATATCTGCTGATAAAATACCAACCAGAGTTACATCTTCAAAGTCCAAACCTTTACTAAGCATTTGAGTCCCAATTAAGATATTTGCTTCTTTGTTTTTGAACTTATTTAAAATATTATCAAGTTCACCTTTTTTAGATGTTGTATCTTTGTCCATACGAAGAACTTTTGCATTACCAAAGAGTCTTTTTATTTCTTCTTCAACTTTTTCTGTTCCTATTCCAAAAGGCTTAACATAATCACTCCCACATTCTGGACAAGTTTTAGGTATTATTTCTTCATATCCACAATAGTGGCATCGTCCAGTATTTTGGTGTTTATGATAAGTCAATGATATATCACAGTTTTTGCATGAAAAAACATACCCACACTTTCTACAAGAAACAAAATTTCCATAACCTCTTCTATTTAAAAATAATATAACTTGATTATTTTCACTCAAAGCTTCTTTAATTTCATTTTGCAAACTATAAGAAAACATACTTTTGTTACCTAGAGTCAATTCATTTTTCATATCAATTAACTCTATCTTTGGAAGTGGCTTTTTATTTGCCCTTTTTTTAATAGTAATTAAGTTGTATTCATTATTTTTTGCTCTATAATATTCTTCCACTGATGGTGTTGCAGAACCAAGAACCAAAGTAATATTTCGCTTTAAAGCCATGTATTTACCTACTTCAATAGCAGAAAACTTTGGATTTTTTTCTGATTTATAGGCACTTTCATGAAATTCGTCAATTATTACTACACCTAAACTATTGAATGGTGCAAATAAAGCTGATCTAGCACCAATTAATATTCTTATTTTTCCATTTTTTATAGCTTTAAAAACGTCATGCTTTTCTCCTTCAGATAGTCTACTATGAAAAACTCCTACTATATCACCAAATCTATTTTTCAATCTAGATATAGTTTGAGGTGTTAGAGAAATTTCTGGAACTAAGAAAATACTATCTAAGCCTTGTTTTAAAGCATAATCTATTATTTCCATATAAACTTCTGTTTTTCCACTACCTGTTACACCATGAATCATATAAGGCTTTTTATTTTCATCAAACATTTCTGAAGTTATTTTTTTTATTGCATCTTCTTGTTCTTCATTAAGTATAATTTCTTTTTTATTTTCATCATAATATTCTTTAGGACTTCTATAATAATCTCTTATATTAAATATTATTAAGTTTTTATTTTGCAAAGAAGTTATACTTGATTTTGAAACTTTTAATAATTTAATTAAATCATTAATTTCTACTTCTTCATTATATTTTAAAAACTCGATAATTTCTCTTTGCTTATCTCCTAATCGAATTTTATTGTATGAAATATATTCTTCAATAATATTAGGCTCCATACTCAATGATACATAACAAATTTTCTTTTCATTTTTTTGACTTTTATAATTCCAAACTATATCAATTAAATTATCTTCTTTCATTTTTAATAAAAGATTATTTATAGTAGATGAAAGCTTTAAATCCTTAGGATTACTATTTTCTTCTATTGCCTTTTCTTTTATTAATTTGTCTAATTTTATCTTATTTTTATTTTCTATTATTTTATTTATAACAAATTGTTTGTTTTTACTTAAGCTATCTATTTTCATGTATAAACTATTAGCATCTAAATTTTTAATTTCTTTCGATAAACTTATTTCTTTAAAACTCTCTACCTTATATCCCTTAGGATGTAATAAAGATATACAATCCATATAGGTACATAAATATCTATTTTTTATCCAATGAATTAAATTTATATCTTCCTCTTTAAAAATAGGATGCTCATCAAGAATATCAAATAATTCTTTAAACTCTATATTATCTTCTACTTTATTGGCAATCAAAAATATATAGGCTTCTATAGGTTTATTACTCCTTCCAAAAGGAACTAAAACTCTATGTCCTACTTGAATATCTTCCAATAAAAAATCTGGTATTTTATATGTAAACAAGTTATCTGTATAAATGCTGTTATTTTTCACTATAACTTTTGCGTATTTTTCACTATACATAGATTGCTCCTTAAAATTCGCTTCTCTCATATTAAAAGTGACAAATCTATTACTTAAAAATATAAGCATCTATAAATAGATGCTTACTTTTCTAATAATGATTTTACTTTATCTAATATGACATTTGCAACTTCATCCTTTTTCATTTGAGGATATTTACTTATGTTGCCTTCTTTGTCAATTATTTTTACAATATTTGTATCAGTGCCAAAGCCTGCCCCTTCTTCAGTTAAATCATTGGCAACAATAAAGTCTAAATTTTTCTTATTAACTTTACCTTTGGCATTTTCAATAAGGTCATTAGTTTCAGCAGCAAATCCTACTAAAATTTTATCTTTTTTAATTTTTCCTAATTCATAGGCTATATCCTTATTTCTATCTAATTCTATAACTAAATCATCATTGCTTTTTTTAATTTTTTTATCACTATAAGTCTTAGGTTTATAATCTGCAACAGCTGCACTTTTTATTATTACTTGATTCTCATCAAAGTTATCTATAATTGCACTATACATTTCTTCCGCAGATTGAATTTTTATTAGTTTTTTTAAATTAGCTGGTGGAGTTATATTTGTTGGACCACTAACTAAAGTTACATCTGCTCCTCTATCAGCTGCCATTTTTGCAATAGCATATCCCATTTTTCCTGTAGATCTATTCGTTAAATATCTTACTGGATCGATACTTTCCACCGTAGGACCAGCAGTTATCATTATTTTTTTTCCTTGTAAATCTTTATCTCTATTGTTTAATAAATCTATTACTGTATTAACAATAATTTCTGGCGAAGCAAGTTTTCCTTCTCCTATGTCTCCACAAGCAAGTCTACCACTTTCTGGGTTTACAAAATTATAACCTAACTCTTTTAATATATTAATGTTTCTTTGAAGAATAGGATTTTTATACATATTCGTATTCATAGCAGGTGCTATAAGTACTTTCCCTGTAGTTGCCATAACTGTAGTTGTCAACATATCATCACATATACCATTTGCAACTTTTCCAATTACATTTGCTGTTGCTGGTGCAATTAAAAATACATCCGCTTTTTTTGCTAAAGATATATGTTCAACATCCCAAGTTTTTGGTTCTTCAAACATATCATTTACTACATAATTTTGACTTAATGATTGAAAAGTTAGAGGTGTGACAAATTCAGTTGCACTCTTAGTCATAATTATGTGAACATTTGCATTTAGTTTTTTTAGTCTACTTACAACATCACATACTTTGTATACTGCTATTCCACCACTAACACCAATTACTACAGTTTTATCTTTTAACATAATCTTACTCCTCGATTAATTTACTTTGTTCTTCTGCATGTAATGCTTCTGCTATTTCTATTTCTTCTTCAGTTAGTAATCTGTAAGTTATTTTTCCTTCTGATATTTCTTCAGTAGCTAACATTACTGGCTTACCTTTGTTAATTTTACTTTCTACATAAGACTCACTTCCATCAACTATTTCTCTAGCTCTTTTAGCTACTGTTCCTACTAAGTAATATCTGTTGTCTATTTTTGCTAATACTTCATTTATAGATGGTTTCATTTTATAATTCCTCCTTAAATTTTCTTATTATTTCTTCTTCATATCTTGTAGCTTTATTTTTTTCAGCACTTATAATATTTTCTATTTCTATTGCAGCTTCAACTTCTCTATTAGTTTCATTGAAAATAAAATAGTTATAATCTTTAATTTGCTTGATTTCTTCAAAAGCACAGCTTAATCTTTCTTGCATTTGCTCCTCAGTTTCTGTTCCTCTAGAAGATAATCTACTTTGTAGTTCACTAAGAGTTGGCGGTAAAACAAATATCAAAATTGCATCTGGATAGATTTGCTTTACTTGTCTTGCTCCTTGCATTTCTATTTCAAGAACAACATCTTGACCTTTTTCTAAGCACTCCATAACTGGTCCTTTTGGTGTTCCATAGAAATTACTATAAGTTTGAGCATATTCTAAAAACTCATTTTTACTTATCATATCGTTGAACTTTTCATGTGTTAAGAAGAAGTAATTTACCCCTTCAACTTCACCAGTTCTGGGTTGCCTAGTTGTTGCTGATACAGAAAGTTTTAAATCATTATTTCTATTCATTAATACTTTACAAATTGTGCCTTTTCCTGCTCCAGATGGCCCCGATACAACTAATAAAAGACCTTTCTTATTTATAACCATTAATATTTCATCCTTTCAACTTATCTATTAGTATTATACATTTTCATAGTATTTATCATACTTAATACTATTCAATGTTTTGTATCTGTTCTCTAATTTTTTCTAATTCACTTTTAACTTCTACTACTAAGTTAGTTATATTTATATTAGATGATTTTGAACCTGTTGTATTAACTTCTCTGTTCATTTCCTGAATTAAAAAGTCTATTTTTCTACCTATAGAATCATTTTTTACAACAGTATTTTTAAGTTGTTCAATATGGCTTCTAAATCTTACAATTTCTTCTGTTATAGAGCTTTTATCTGCAAATATGGCAACTTCCTGTGCCAATCTATTTTCATCTATTATACTTGGATTTTCTAATATTTCATTAATTCTACTATATAACTTTTCTTTGTATTCATCTACAACTGTTTCTGAGTGTCTTTCTATTTGGTCTAATAAATCACTTAATATATCACATCTTTTTAATGTGTCTTCAGCAAGCTTTTTACCTTCTTCTTGTCTCATTAGAGCAAGTTTTTCTAAAGTAATGTCTAGTGCTTCCTTTAACATACTCCAGTATAAATCTTCATCTTCTTCTTTTTCCTCACATTTTACTATGTCAGGAAACTTAGCTACGCTCATTACACTTATGTCATCTTGTAAATCAAACTTTTCTTTTATTTCTTTTAGAATCTTTACATATTGATCTGCTAATTTATCATCGAACTTTAAGTTTACATCCTCAGAGCCAACTAAGTCAAGCTTTATATATAAATCTACCCTTCCTCTTTTTACAAAATTTTTAACATAATTTCTTATTTTATCTTCTAAAAAAGATATCTTTCTTGGTAGACGAACATTTATATCACAATATTTGTGATTTATTGTTTTACATTCTACTAAAAAATGATAATTATCATTTTTAAATTCACCTCTACCAAAACCAGTCATGCTTATAGCCATATTATTTATACCTCCAAATTTCCTTCGCATATTTTTTGTGCTCTTCCACTCATGTAAACTTCATCATTAACTAAATCTATTTTTATACTTCCGCCTTCAGAAGTAACATTTACACTTTTACTTACCTTACCTAAATAATTGCTTATAATAACTGCGGCTGTCATACCGGTTCCACATCCTAAAGTATACCCACAACCTCTTTCCCAAGTTCTGACTAATATATTCGAATCATTCAAAACCTTAACAAAATTTACATTAGTATTTTGTGAAAAAATTTCACTTTTTTCAATTATTGGACCATATTTATGTATATCTTCCATATTTATATTATCTACAAATATGACAGTGTGTGGAACACCCATTAACATTGAGCTAACAGTAAATTCTTTATCTAAAATTTGAATGTTTTCATTTATAAAAATTTCTTTTTCGCTATTAACAGGTATATCAGTAGATTTTAAACTTCCTTTACCCATATTAACCTTAATTGTGTCCAATTTATTTTCTTTAAGATTAACTTTTATTTTTTTTATTCCATCTAAAGTATAAACATCAAATTCTTCTTTTTTAACTATATTATTGTCATAAACGAACTTTGCAAAACATCTAAGTCCATTTCCACACATGGATGCTCGACTTCCATCAGCATTATAATATACCATTTCAACATCTGCTACATCACTATTTTTTACAACTAATAATCCATCTGCTCCTACTGAAAACCTTCTATGACAAACTTTCTTTGCTAATTCCCCATAGTTATTATTTACTATATCATCATTTCTACCATCAATTGCTATAAAATCATTACCTATTCCTTGTAACTTCCAAAACTCCATTCATATCGCCCCTTTTTATACAAACAGTTCTAACTTAGTATTATACAATATTATCAGTAAAAAATAAATATTAAGACTTATATCATTTTGATTATGGTTATATAGTGGTCATTTTTATAATTTTATTTCATTTGCATATTTATGTAAAAGATTATGTTCCCACTATTCACATCTTGGTTATAATATGTAATAATAAGTTTATTACCTATGTCTGAAAGGAGAATATTATGGCATTAGATGGTTTAGTAGTTCATAACTTAGCCTCTGAGCTTCATACAAAGCTTGTGGGTGGTAAAGTTGACAAAGTTCATCAACCAGAAAATGATGAATTAGTTTTATTTATAAGAAACAACAAAGAAAACTTCAAATTAGTATTAAGTTCTAGTGCATCAAACCCTAGAGTTTATATAGCCAATGAATATAAAAAAGAAAATCCAATTAAAGCACCTATGTTTTGCATGCTATTTAGAAAATACATACAAGGTGGTATAATTACAGATATTTCTCAAGTTGATTTTGAAAGAATAATAAAAATCAGTGTGGAATCTTTTGATGAATTAAAAGAAAAAACAACAAAAGATATTTATATTGAAATAATGGGTAGGCATAGTAATATAATTTTAACTCAAAATAACAAAATAATAGATTCTATAAAAAGGATTCCGCCTAGCGTCAGTAGAGTTCGTCAGTTACTTCCCAATATGACTTATGAGTTTCCACCAGCTCAGGATAAAGTTAACCCTATAAAAGGTATTTCAATTAAAAGTTTTATTAATACTTTAAGAGAATTTAATGGTCCTATATACAAAGGTATCTACTCTAAATTTTTAGGAATAAGTCCATCTGTAGCTAAAGAAATTTGTCATAGAGCTAACTTAACTACTGATGACTATTCCGATGACAAAACTCGTGATGAGTTATCCACTTTATATAGAGCTTTCTCTGATTTATTTACTAAAATAAAAAATGATGAATATGACCCTTGCATAGTTATAGATGAAAGTATAGATAAAGTCATTGATTTTAGTTGCATTAACCTTAGTTTTTTAGATGGAAATAAGTTTATAAAAAAACAATCTATTTCTCAAATTATTGAAGACTACTATAAAACTAAAGACTTCAAAGACAGAATTCATCAAAGGACATCCGATTTGAGAAAAAGTATTTCTATTAAATTAGATCGACTTTATCATAAACAAAAGAAAATAGAAAAAGAGTTAAGAGATGCTGACAATGCTGATGAATTCAAAATTAAAGGTGAATTACTTACTTCATATATATATATGATAGAAAAAGGTATGGAAAATGTGGAAGTTGCAAACTTCTATGATGAAAATTATTCAAATATTATTATACCTTTAAATAAAAACTTAACACCTTCTGAAAATGCTCAAAAGTATTTTAAAAAGTACAATAAATTAAAAACTGCAAAAATAGAATTAACATCTCAAATTTCTATTTGCAACGAGGAAATTGAGTATTTAGAAAATATTATGTTAGGTATTGAAAACTGCGAAAATTTAGAAGAGCTAACAGATATTAAAGATGAGTTAATTCGACTAGGATATTCCAAGGCCCCTTATAGATACAAATCTAAAAAAGATTTAGATATTACTACAAAGCCTAATCAATTTATATCTTCTGATGGATTTACAATTTTAGTAGGTAAAAATAATAAGCAAAATGATTATTTAACATTAAGAATTGCAGACCCAGAAGATATTTGGATGCATACTAAGAATATTCCAGGTTCTCACGTTATTATTAAATGCGCAGGAAAAGAAGTTCCTAATGAGACTTTATATCAAGCTGCTATGCTTGCTGCTTTTTATAGCAAAGGAAGAATGTCTTCTCAAGTTCCTGTAGACTATACTATGAAAAAACATGTTAAAAAACCTAGTGGATCAAAACCTGGTATGGTTATTTACGAAACTAATAATACAATTTACGTTACTCCAACAGAAGAAATGATAGTAAAATTAAAAAAATAGTAACAGAAAGGTAATAAGTTTTCATACTTATTGCCTTTTTATATGTTGATAAAGTTTAAAATATTTATCATATATTTTTGCTTTTACATAAATCCGAGTATATTCCACCAATAATTTTATAGTTTAAAGCACTTTTTTATTTATTTAATATATTTTTTAGTTATATTGTTTACAATTTTGTTACATTATTATATATTTTAATTATGTGCAGTACATTTTATCCAAATTTATCTATTAACGATAAGTACCGTCATAAATAGATAAATAAAAATTTAAAAACAAAATATCATCTTGTATAGGGGGAATTTATGAAAAAAATAACAAGATCATTTCTTGCTGTATCACTTTCAACTGCTATGATTTTTCAAAACATGGTACTTGTAAGTAACTGCGAAGAGATAAATACAACAATCAGCGAGGATACTTATATAAGTAGCAAGTCTATAGACAATCAAGATTCTACTATACAACCTGACCCAGAAGTTAATCCACATCGTAGCATGGGGGATGTTCTTTCTACATACTCACTTCAAAGCGAATTACCAGATTTAGAAACCAAGACTTTAACTAAAGCTAGTTCTATAGGATTCGGAAAAGTCACTGCAAATAAGCTGAATGTAAGAAGTGGACCTTCAACATCTTATAGTATTGTAGGAACATTAAATAATGGTGAAAATGTAGAAATATTAGGTAGAGATAATAATTGGTATAAAATATCATATGATAATCTAACAGGGTATGTATCAGCTTCTTACATTACCTTAAGCCCTATAGAAAAAGGAATTGATGTGAGTAAGTGGAATGGTACTATAGACTGGAAAAAGGTAAAAGCAGATGGAATCGATTATGTAATAATAAGAGGTGGATTTGGAAATGCTACTGTAGATCCGCAGTTTGAATCTTATATCCAGGGTGCAAGTGATGCCGGTTTAAAAATTGGTGTCTATTGGTTTAGTTATGCTACTTCAGTAACTAAAGCAAAAGAAGAGGCTGCTAAATGTTTAGAAACTATCGCTCCTTATAGAGATAAAATAACTTATCCAGTGTTTTATGACTTTGAGTATGATAGTGTAGATTATGCTAAAAAATTAGGTATAACAATTACAAAGGATTTATCATCAAAAATGGCAGATGAATTTTTAACTGCTATAAAAAATGCAGGATACATAACTGGTATATATACAAATAAAGACTTTGGTGACAAATATTTTTACGAAGATATGTTATTTGCCAATAACTTATGGATTGCACAATATTCTTCTGCATGTACATATAATAGACCATATATGATGTGGCAATATACAGACAAAGGTACTATAAATGGCATTGGTACATCAAGTGAACCTGCATATTTTGATATGAATTATACTTATTTAAAACCAACAAATAATCAAACATCAGGTAATAAAATTGACTTATCTTCATCTTCAGTAAGTGAAATCAGTTCAAAAACATATACAGGAAGTGCGATAGAGCCAAGTTTTACGGTTACACTTAATAATAAGATTTTAAAGGAAAACGAAGACTATACTGTTACTTATTCCAATAATATCTCTATAGGTACTGCAAAAATATTAATAAAGGGAATCGGTAATTATGTAGGAGAAAAAACTATTACTTTTAAAATTGTAGCTCCTACTACAAGTAAAATAAACTTGTCATCAGCGTCCGTTAGTGAAATTAGTTCTAAGTCATATACTGGTTCTGCAATTAAGCCAAGTGTTACTGTTAAAGTCAACGGTAAAACATTAAGTTTAAATAAAGATTATACCGTTACTTATTCCAATAATATATCTGTAGGTACTGCAAAAATATTAATAAAAGGAACCGGTAATTATACAGGAGAAAAAACTATTACTTTTAAAATAATACCTAAGAAAATTTCAAAAGTTTCCTTATCAAAGAAAACTACAAATTCTCTTACATTATCTTGGAATAAACTTGATGATGTCACTGGTTATAAAATATATAAGTATGATTCAAAATCTGAAGACTATGAATATCTAAAAACAATAAAAGGTGCTTCAACTACTTCATTCACAGATAGCAACTTAACCGATGCAACTGTTTATAAATATAAAGTAAGAGGTTATAAAACTGTGGACGGAAATGCTTATAACGGTTTTATTTCAAATTCATTCGCTGAATCTACTAAAGTGAAGACTGTTTCTAATCTTAATTTAAAAACTAGAAATGCGACATCTTTAGAGTTATCTTGGGATAAAGTAAAAAATGATGATGGATATAGAATATATAGACTTGATACAAATACAGACACTTATAAGTTAGTAAAGACTATAAATAATAATACCACAACTTCTTATAAACACAGTAATTTAGTATCAGCAACTAATTATTATTATAAAGTAAAAGCTTTTAAATATTTAAATGGAAGTAATCGTTATAGTGACTACTCTTCAAGATTAAAAGCTACAACTAGACCATTACAACCAAGTGTAATTTTAAACTCAACTAAATCAAAATCCATAAAAGTAAGTTGGACAAACATAAGTAAAAGAGCTACTGGTTACGAAGTACGTATGTCAACTTCTAAAAATGGAACTTTCAACTCTATCGGTACAACTACAAATACAAGTTTTACTAAAGTCAATTTAACTAAAGGTAAAACGTACTATTTTAAAATTAGAGCTTATAGAACAAGTTGATGGACAAAAAATATATAGTTTATACAGTGGTATAAAAAGTATAAAATGCAAATAATAAAAAGGGCTTATTTTAAGCCCTTTTTATTATTTCACTATATAACATTCATAATCTTAAACAACTTTTTAAAATTGTTTACTGTCTCATCACTTAAGTTTACTGATTTACATTTTACCTTGTCATAGAACTCTTTAGCTGCCATAGTTTTATTATCTACATAATTAATACTAAATTTTCCTTTATCCTCCTCACTAATAAGAGTTTCCACAAATTCGGCATATTTATAAATGTCCTTATCTTTATTATTATAAGTGTCATTACAATTTACAAAGAATATATCTTCATTTATTTTTAAATTTAAGTTTTCTATTAACTTCTCACACTCTACAAAACCAGCTTTATCATAATCTAATATAACTTTAAAATCACATCCCCAGCCAATTAATATGGATACTATTACATTAATATTCCCTGCACCAACAGCGGGAATAATATATGGCATTTTTTCTTCTGGCACATTAAAATAATATAACATTGCCGTATAATACATATAGTCAGTTATACCTTCTGTCACTATATTTAGTTTGCCGCCTTGTGGTCCAATATTAAATCTTAAATCAGCACCTATAGCCTGAACTAGAGGGCTTAAAGTTTCTCTTTTGGATACACTATTTAATTTATTATCATAAGCTGTATTATAAATATTTGTATGACCTTTTTCATCTTTTTCTATGGCCCTTATATTTATAATATTATTTGAATCTATCATATAAGGAGAATGTGTAGAATAAACAACTTGATTATCATTTTTACATAAGTCATAAAATAATCTAAGCAATTCCCTTTGAGCATTCACATGAAGATATACACCTGGCTCATCTAATAAATAGATTACATTTGTATCCTTTATATCATTAGCTAAAATATCTATAAATAAATTTAAATACCATCTAAGGCCATTACTTCTTTCATTTATATTTGTAGTATTTTCATTAGTCTTCACTAGAATTTTTATATAATCCTTTTTAAAGGATATTTTAATTTGTACATTTTCTTCACAATAAAATTCATTAAATTTTTTTTGGATATTATACTTAATTTTTTCTTTTATTTTATTTCTACAAATTTCTAATTGATTTTCATCGTCATTTTCCATAGCTAGTAAAAATTCTTGTGTATTTATTTCACTAGCTAATATAAACTTATATAAAGCTCCTCGTCTATCTTTTATTTGTTTTTTTACTTCCTCCAATTGATATTCATTTTGTAATTCTTCTTCGCTTTTTCTGTGATAAAGTATGGGTAACATTGAATATTTTTTTCTTATTTTACTTTTAACAATTTCTAAATGTCTAATAAGTGTATATCTATTTTCATCATAAGCCATATTAGATTTATTTTCTTCTTGCATATTGTCATTAAAATTATCGTCTTCACTAATACAAAGGTAATCTTCACCATAAGAATTTAGAATATATAACAATTTATTAAGGCTTTTCTTATACTTAATCCATATGGTATTATTAATGTTTTCCATTGAATTAATATATTTAACTACTTCACAAAAAAATTCACTATCCATGCTATCATAATAATTTTCTTCTAAGTATAGCATTAACTCTTTTTTCAAGTACGAAATAGATTTAACTAATTCTATATCCTCATCAAATAATCTTGAAAACCCTCCTTTGAACTCAATCTCTCTATATTGTGAAAAGTAAAAATAAGTAATATCGTCTTGAATATTTTTATACTCTTTTAATAAATTTATTTCATTGTTAGTAAATTTAAGTTCCACAACTAAAGATAATTCACCATCCAAAAAGCTATTATTAAACTTATAAAAATCCTCCAGTATATAGTGACTAAAAGAAATCGCTCCTAGGATTTCAAGCACATTACTTTTACCACTATCATTTTTACCTATTAATGCAGTAACATCATCTTCTAACAATAATGCATTCTTCTGAGTTCCTATAGATTTGTAATTATTGATTATTACGCTTGATATCCTCATTCAATTCACGCCCCAATTTAATCTTCTATAAATTATATTAATATAAGTATAAAAAAAATCACAAATTATATATAGAGATAATTTGTGATTTAACATTAAAATTTATTATTTTGTACTTGCAAGTTCTCTAATAGGAGTAGAAACTTCCCTTTTGAAATCATTGTGATTTATTAATCTATTAACAATTATCCCTATTAAAGCCGCTAAACTAAGTCCTGTTAATTTTGCACTGCTAGCTATAGGTATACCTATCTCTACTCCTGCAAAGTGTTTTACATAACATGTAGTAAGCCCTATTACTAATATTATTATCATTACTGAAAGATTTCCATTTTCTTTGTAACATTTACTATCTCTTATAGTTTTAACCCCTATAAAAGTAATCATAGAGAATAAATAAATACTAATTCCACCCATAACTGCTGTAGGTATTGATTGTAAGAATGCTCCAAACTTACCCACACATGATATTACTATGGCAAATACTGCCGTAAGTCTTAATAGCTTAGGGTCATAGTTTTTAGTTATAGCAAGTAATGCCGTATTTTCTCCATAAGTTGTATTAGCTGGTCCCCCCATAAACCCTGCAAATAAAGTTGCTATACCGTCTCCTAGCAAGGTTTTATGAAGACCTGGATCTTCTAAGAAGTTCTTTCCAACAACTGCTCCATTAGTAGTTATGTCTCCAACATGCTCCATAAACACTGCTAAAACTACTGGTGCTATAATTATTATAGCTTCAATAGAAAATTTTGGAGCTGTGAAATTTGGTACTGAAAAGAAACTTGCTTGACTTACTGCACTAAAATCTGTTATTCCAGCAAATTTACTAACTATTATACCTACAAATATAGCTATTATTACACTAAATTGTCTAATACTTCCTTTAGCAAATTGATTAATTCCTACTGCAACACCTAAAGTTATAAGTGCAACAATTATATTATTCATTGCCATATCTATAGCTGTTGGTATTAAATTTAAACCTATTACTATTATCATTGCTCCTGTAACTTGTGGTGGAAAATATTTTTTAACTTTTTCCGGACCAACGACTCTAACTATCATTGACATTATTACATATATAAGACCTGCTGCAATTATACCCCCTTGGGCATAAGATAAGTCTCCATTAAAGGTTTCTGTAACTTGGTTTATAACTGATATAAATGCAAAACTTGACCCTAAGAATACTGGTACTTTAAAGTCTGTACATTTATGGAATAATAATGTACCAACTCCTGCACAGAATATTGCTACTGACGGATCAAATCCAGTAAGCAATGGAACTAATACAGTAGCTCCAAACATTGCTAACAAATGTTGAATTGATAAAATGGCTTTTTTCATTTAAATTCCCCCTAAGATTTTAATACTATAATTAACCTATTCTTCTATACTAACTGAATCTTCTGTATCACACTCAATTAATTTAACTGAGATTATTTCGCTTCTTGATGTTGGTACATTCTTACCAACATAATCTGCTCTAATAGGTAGTTCTCTGTGTCCTCTGTCTACTAAAACTGCCAGTTGTATAGCTTTAGGTCTTCCTACATCCATAAGCGCATTCAAAGCCGATCTTACCGTTCTTCCTGTATATAATACATCATCAACTAATACTACTGTTTTATCTGTAATATCAAAATCTATTTTTGTTGAGTTAACAACTGGATCAATTTGTTTTTTACTCAAATCATCTCTATATAGAGTTATATCCATTTCTCCTATTTGTATCCTTTGACCTTCTATAGCCTCAATTTTATCTGCTATTCTACTTGCAACTGGAACACCTCTAGTCTTAATACCAATAAGTACTAGATTTTCTATCCCTTTGTTTCTTTCAATAATTTCGTGACTTATTCTTGTTATAGCTCTTCCTATTGCCTTTTCGTCCATTATTTTTGCCTTTTGCATAAGAATCCTCCTAAAATTTAGCATTTAAATAATTTTATTAAATACCATATAAAATATTAAAAATATTATTTGTACATAAAAAAACTTCTTATCTTAAGACAAGAAGTTAGTATTTTTTCACATCAAAAAATTCTATTGTTATATGCCTTATGATATCTCTGTATCATTTTAAAGGTATTTAATTACTATTACTTATTATATATAATTAATAAGTTTTTTTCAATAGTATTTTTCCCACTTTCTATTACTTTATTCTATTAAGTATTTTTTGAAAATATTCTGGAAGTTGTGAGTCAAATTCCACATATTCATTCTTACTAGGATGAATAAATCCTAATTTTTTAGCGTGAAGAGTTTGACCTTCGATTTTTAACTTATTATTTTTAGGACCATATAAAGGGTCTCCTAAAATTGGATGGTTTAAAGATGCAGCATGAACTCTAATTTGATGAGTTCTTCCTGTTTCTAATGTAGCTCTAACTAAAGTATAGTTTTCAAACCTTTCTATTACTTCAAAGTGAGTTACAGCTCTTTTGCCATCTTTGACTACGGCCATTTTCAATCTATCCTTAGGATTTCTTCCTAGTGGCTTGTCCACCGTTACTTTATCTTCTTTAAATACACCGTGACAAATAAATTCATATTCTCTAGTTATAGAATGGTCTTTTAATTGATCTGCTAATGAGTTATGTGCATTATTATTTTTTGCAATCATTAAAAGACCTGAAGTATCTTTATCGATTCTATGAACTATACCTGGTCTAATTACACCATTTATAGATGATAAATTATCTTTACAATGATATAAAATTGCATTTACTAAAGTATTATCATAATTTCCTGGTGCCGGATGAACTACCATATTTTGTGCCTTATTCACTATTAGTAAATCATTATCTTCGTAGACTATATCTATAGCGATATCTTGTGGAACAATCTCTAGTAACTTTGGTGCTGGTATTTCAATAACTATTTTATCTTCTTCTTTAACTAAATATTTTGCTTTTTCAACCTTATCATTAACCCTAACTTTTTTATTTTTAATAATTTTTTGTATATAACTTCTAGACATATCTCCTAGCTGACTAGATAAGTATACGTCTAACCTTTCTCCTTCTTCTTCCTCAAGGACTAAAAATTCTCTTATTTCATCCATTATTTCACCTGCTTCTTATCTTCTTCGCTTGTAATTATATATATACATAGAAGTATTGTTCCTACTACTACTAAACAATCTGCTAAATTAAATACATAGTTCCATATTATATGAAAATCTAAGTAGTCCACTACAAAACCTAACCTAACTCTATCTATTAGATTTCCTATAGCACCTGATATTACTAATATTATACCTATCTTGCCAATATTATTCATTTTCTTAGTATGTAAATAGTAAATACCATAACAAGATGCAATTGCCGCAACTACTATGAATATAGTTTGATTATTTTGTAGCATACCAAAGGCTGCCCCCCTATTTTCCACATAAGTTAAATTGAATATATTATTTATAACAGGAATACTTTCTACTACTTGTAAATAATTTAATGCCCAGTATTTTATTATTTGATCTAACCCAATCAGTATAGCTACAATGACTTCATACATTTTCAATTCCTCCTAAATAAGTCTTATCCTATTTATTATACAAAAAAAGTATCTTTAAAGAAACAAATTTCTAAAAGATACTTTTTCTCTTATATATTATTTAATTTGCATTTTTTCATTATTTGTATTCTTTTCTAAATGTTCTATTAACTCTGATATTGTAACAAATTTATATCCTTTTTCCAATAAATCTGGAATAATTACATCTAAAGCTTCTATGGTTTGAGATTTAGGATTCCTTATTTTATTATAGTCATGCAGTAGTATTATACATCCATTTTGTATTCCACTTTCTATAGATTTTACAATAGAATTTACACCCGGACTTTCCCAATCTCTAGCATCTACATAAGACCAAAGTACTATATTCATATCTTCTTTTTTTATTATTTCACACATATCTCTGCTAATAGCTCTATATGGTGGTCTAAAGGTTTTAGGATATACTCCTGTCACAGATTTAACTGCACTTTGTGTATCTCCTATTTCTTTTCTAATTTTATTATATCCATTTTTTGATACATTTATATGAGTATAAGTATGGTTTCCTATTTCATGACCTTCTTCAAATTCTCTTTTTATTATTTTTTTATTATATTGAACTTTCTCTCCAATAACATAAAATGTTGCCTTTACATCATATTTCTTCAAAATATCCAATATTTGTGGTGTAAAATCTTCATCAGGTCCATCATCAAAAGTTAATGCAAGAAGTTTTTCATTTGTATTGCCACATTTAATTATTAAATCTTCATAATCATTTTTTGATATATTTTCAAATGCTTCCGTTTCTATGTCTTTATTAGATAGATTTCTAATACTTACTCCTATCAAAACTATTGCACCTAATATTAATACATAAATAGCCTTTCTCATGCAAAGCACTCCTTACTTATAATTATTCAGTTTCACCATCTAAACCATTTTTATTTAAGTCTGTTAAATCTTTAATATATTCACTATAATACATATCATTATAAGAATTAATAGCATTTTTATCCATACTTTCACTTTCATCTGGAGCTGTAATAATTTCTTTTGCGCAAGAAGAACAAAGTGTTGTTTCAGGTATTACATCTAATCTTTCTTTTTCTATTTTTTTATGACAATTTGTACAAATACCATAACTACCATCAGAAACCTTATCTAAAGCTTCGTTTATTTCATCAAGTACATACTTTTCATGACTAATCAAGCTATTATCCATATCATGCATATATACATCTGTTCCTATATCTCCTATGTGATTATCAACACTAGATAATTCTCCAGTACTATATTTTTCACTAGTATGTTTAGTAGTATCTCCAAATAATGTATTGTCTTCCATTTCCTTAATTGTTTTACTCACTTTCGCTTTTTCTTTTTCTAATTTTTTTCTGTAATCCACAATATCACCTCATCTATTTTCTGTATTGTTGTACTATATTTAATAATTTTGCTATGTACCTACCAACAAAAGGCAAGTCTACCCAACTAAATAATAACGCGAGTACTAATGCTGCCAGAATGGTAAATCCAATAGCTTGACCAAATCCTTTTCCTAATCCAGCAATAAAATTAATAATAAATAATCGCCTTTTACTATCTGTCAAATACATATAATCTCTAATTCTACTTCTTTCAATTATTATTATTAGTTTTTCTAAATATCTTTTAATGATACCTAATTCTTTTTGTGAATCATCACTTAAATACATACCATTAATAAGTCTATCAATATCTTCAATACTCACATATTCTTCATTATTTTTTTTGCATTTTTCTGTATAAGAAGCTTTTATTGCTTTATCTATATCTAAATATTTTTCATCTTCAATATCGAATTTTTTCTTTTTACCTTTATAATTCCTTAAATTTTCTGCAGATATACGAGTATTAAACTTCATTATTCCACATCCTTTTATATATTCTTAGCATCAAATTTAGTATACGAAAAAAGCTTTAAAAATATAAAATAAAGACTAAGTAATTTTCATTTTCTTAGTCTTTCCTTTTTTATCATTAATTATTTCTTTTTTATTATTACTTTACTTAATAAATAAATTAACATTATTTGTTAAGTAAAATTCATTATAAAAAAGGAAGCCATTTGGCTTCCTTTTTTATAATGCTTTTAACATTTTTAATACTATATCTTTTGAGTTTTCAGCTGCTTCTATAACAAATTCATCATAAGTTACATTAGCACTTCCATCAGCTTTGTCTGACATGGCTCTTATTATTACAAATGGAATATTATTTAAATAACAAGCATGAGCAATAGCTGCTCCTTCCATTTCTCCACAATAAGCATTAAAATCATTTTCTAATTCTTCTTTTAACTCTTTAGATGATATAAATATATCTCCTGTAGCTACTCTACCTTTAACTATTTTAAATTCTTTATCCTTAACTTGATCTAGCGATGATTCATATGCAGCATTTACAAGTCTTTCATCTGCTATAAATACTGAATTATCCATTTGTGGTATTTGACCTTTTTTATATCCAAAAGCTCTAGCATCTACATCGTATTGTATTGCTTCTGTTGATATTACTATATCATTTACATCAAGAGACGAGTGTATAGCTCCTGCCACTCCTGTATTAACCACAGCATCCACATTAAATTCACTTATTAATATTTGAGCACATAGTGCAGAGTTTACTTTTCCTATTCCACATTGAACTAATACTATATCTTTACCTTCTAACTTTCCTTCATAGAATGTTAAACTTGCTTTTTTCACAGTATTTTCTATGTCCATTAAACTTTTTAAAGTTGTTACCTCTAATTCCATTGCTCCAATTATTCCTATTTTTTTCATATTGCCTCCTAATTTACGTACATTTTCAATAAATAAGTATTTTATTAAAATTTATCTAAAAAACAAATAAATTATAAATTTCTAGTATTTAAAAAACCGTTCTAATAAATTAGAACGGATATTTTCAATATATTTAATAATATGTTTTATATATAAATTTGTCAAGAAGTTAAATTTATATAACCGCTACAAGTACTGCACCTTCTGATGTATAAACACCCATTGATGGTCCTACTTCCATCACGTAAACTTCTTTAAAATCGTGATAGCTCTCCAATATTTCTTTAATTTTCATAGCCTTTTCCGGACAATTTGCATGTCCTATAGCTAATTTAGTTCCACTTGTTTTGTGAACATTATTTTTTATATAATCTATAACTTTATTTATAGAGTTTTTCTCTCCTCTAGCTTTATCTATAGGCTTAACTAGACCATCACTAATATGAACAATAGCCTTTAAGTTTAAAGCACCTATTATTTTACCTGCTAGAGCATTTATTCTTCCACCTTTTATTGCATTTTCTAAAGTGTGTAAAGCTCCATAGAATACTACTTCATGTTTTAATTTTTCAATAGTATTTACTATTTCGTCCATACTTTTATCTTCATCCATCATATTTGAAATTTTTGATACTAATAATGCTTGGCCAATTGAACCTGTAGTAGAATCTATTATCTCTATCCTCTTTTTATTTCCATTTTCTTCTTCATACATATTTTTTGCAAGTACTGCACTATTATAAATCCCAGATAGTTTACTTGTTAAACATAATACTATAATATTGTCTTCTTCACAATCAAACGCATCTAAGAATTGATTAGGAGATGGACATGATGTTTTTGGTAATTCATTATAATCTTTCATCATCTCATAAAACTCAGGTATAGTTATATCTGTTCTTGTTGAATAACTTTTATCTCCAAAAGAAACCATTACATCTACGATTTCAACTTTACTACTATCTATAATTTCTTGCGAAAGATCACAACTACCATCTGTTATTAATTTTATATTCCTCATTCAAAATACCTCTCCTTAAATATAGTCCTCTAAATCGGTCAGCTGACCGAGTAATAAGTATATTCTATCTTTTATAATGATTTTTGTCAATATTTAAAGAATGAAAATGTTTTTTCTAGTTTGACAATATTTTTTTGTGACATTATAATAAGTGTAGATAAGTAAAGTTAGGAAGGTTTAAAATATGAAATTAGATAGAGCCACTAAACAAAATCATAATATGAAGGAAAAGATTTTATTAACTTCTATTGATTTAATGACTAAAAATGGTATAAATAATACTTCTTTGGCAGATATAGCAAGAGAAGTTAACATAAGTAAAGGCACATTATATTACCATTATGCATCAAAAGACGATATTATTTTTGATATAGCCGATAATCATTTAAGCATACTATCAGAGGCATTGTTGGATTGCATAAAAGAAATAAATTTTCATTTTACTACTGAAGAATTTGTATTAGTAGTTCTTAAAAATATTTCAAACATTGAGAGTACTGGCAGAATACATATGTACTTAATTTGTGAAGCAATAATGGGCAATAATGCTTTAAGAGAAAGAATTGGCGTGAAATACGTAGAGTGGAGGACCACTTTAGAGAATCAAATGACACAAATTATAGCTGATAAATCACATGCCAAAGGGGCTTCCTTCCTACTAATGTCTGTAGTAGATGGATTAGTAGTACAAGCGCTTTTAAAAGCTGAAAAAGTACCTTATGCAGAAATTGCTAAATTCTTAATAGATTATTCAAATAAAAAAAGAACTACCTCTTTATAGTTATTAACTAAGAGGTAGCTCTTTTTTAATTTAAGCTATTATTTTCTTATAACTTTTATTCCTGCGTCATGTCCATTTAGATCAAATACTTCTAAAGTATCATCTTCTACTCTTTCTATATCTAATGCTAAAGTTTCATTTTTGATATATTCATCAAAATTACTTACAGCTTTAGCTATTTCATCATCTGCGCAGAATTTTATATCTATATTATCTAATACTTCGAAATCATTAGATTTTCTTAATTGTTGTACTTTTGATATGAACTCTCTTACATATCCTTCTTCTATTAACTCTGAAGTTAAATTAGTATCTAATATAACGAATATGTTATTTTCCATACATACGTCGAATCCTTCTTTAGCCGATATATTTATTAATACATCATCTTTTCCAAATTCAAATGATTCTCCAGCTAAATCAACAGTTAATTTTTCACCAGATTCTAACTTAGGTACTACTTCATTAGCTTGTAATTTACCTAAAGCACCTGCAAACATTCCCATCTTCTTACCTAAAACTGGTCCTAAAGCTTTGAAGTTTGGTTTTAAGCTATAGTTCATGTATTCACTTAAATCAACAGCAAATACAACTTCTTTAACGTTAAGTTCTTCTTTTATTAAGTCTACAACGTCACTTATTTGAGCTTCATACTTCCCATCAACTAATACTTTTTGAACTGGTTGACGAACTTTTATTTTACTTTCTTCTCTAGATGCTCTACCTAAAGTTACTAAAGTTTTAGTTATTTCCATTTTTTCTTCTAATTCTAAATCTATTAATTCTTCATTAGCTCTTGGGTAAGATGCTAAGTGAACTGATTCTTCATTAGTTAAATCTCTGTATATTTCTTCAGAAAGATATGGAGCAAATGGAGCTATCATTCTACAAAGCTCAGTTAATAATTCATAAGTAGTATTATATACTGCTTTTTTATCTTCTGTTAATTCAGTTGCCCAGAATCTTCTTCTTGAACGTCTTATATACCAGTTAGATAAATCATCATTTATAAATGATTGTATGCTTCTTATAGTTTTGTTAACTTCGAATATTGCTAAGTTTTCTTCAGTTTCTTTCTTTAAGTGGTTGAATCTAGATAATATCCATCTATCTAATTCTGGTCTATCTTTGTATTCAACAAAGAAATCAGTTGGATTTACATTATCAGTGTTTGCATATAATGCAAAGAAATTGTATACGTTTTTGATAGTTCCTATGAACTTACTTTGTATTTCTCTAAGACCTGATTCATCAAATCTTATTGGAGTCCATGGTGGAGATACATATAATAGATACCATCTTAAAGCATCTGCTCCATATTTATCGAATAATTCAAATGGATCTACTGTATTTCCTCTAGATTTACTCATTTTCTTACCATCTTTATCAAGAACTAGGTCATTAACAAGTACATTTTTGTAAGGAGCTTTTCCTGTAACAAATGTAGATATAGCAAGTAATGAATAGAACCATCCTCTAGTTTGATCTATACCTTCACAGATGTAATCTGCTGGGAATAATTGATCAAAGTTTTCTTTATTTTCAAATGGATAGTGATGTTGAGCAAATGGCATTGCACCACTATCAAACCAACAATCTATAACTTCTGTTACTCTTGTCATTGGCTTTCCACAACATTCACATTTTAAATGTATATCATCTACATATGGTCTGTGAAGCTCTACAGTTTTTGGATCTATATTTTCAACAGCTTTAGCCGCTAACTCTTCTCTAGAACCTACTGAATCCTTATGACCACATTCACATCTCCATACGTTAAGTGGAGTACCCCAGTATCTTGTTCTTGATACTGCCCAATCATTTAAATTTTCTAACCAGTTACCAAATCTTCCTTCACCAACGAATTTTGGATACCAGTTAACAGTATTATTATTTTCTATTAATTTATCTTTTAATTTAGTCATTTCTATATACCAGCTTGGTTTTGCATAGTATACAAGTGGAGTTGAACATCTCCAACAGTGTGGGTAGTTATGTTCTACTTTTAATTTAGAGAATAATTTGTTCTCATGCGCTAACCATTTTATTATTTCAACGTCTAAACCGTCTTCCATAACAAATTTACCTTCCCATGGAGTAGCAGTAAATTTACCACTTTCATCAACAGGTTGTAATACTGGTAAGTTATATTTTCTTCCTAGATTGTAGTCGTCTTCACCGAAAGCTGGAGCAGTATGGACTATACCTGTACCATCTTCAGTAGTTACATAATCACCTAAAGTTATGAAGAATGCTTTTTCATCTGTTGTTACAAATGGCATTAATTGCTCATATTCAACACCTTCTAATTCAGCACCTTTCATCTCTTCTAATATTTCATAAGTTCCTTCTCCTAAAACTTTATTTGCTAAAGGTTTAGAAACATAATATATTTCATCATCTTTTTTAACTTTTAAGTAATCAACTTCTCCGTTAACTGTTAATGCAACGTTTGAAGGTAGAGTCCAAGGAGTAGTTGTCCAAGCTAAGAAGTATTCATTTTCAGCATCTTTTCTCTTGAATTTAGCTATAACTGTATTAGTTTTAACTTCTTTGTATCCTTGAGCAACCTCATGTGATGCAAGTCCAGTTCCACATCTTGGGCAGTATGGAAGTATCTTATGACCTTCGTATAAATATCCCTCTTTATTGAATTTATCTAGTATCCACCAAACTGATTCTATATAGTTATTATCTAGTGTTATGTATGGATTATCTAAATCAACTTCATATGCCATTCTCTCAGTCATATTTCTCCATTTACTTTCGTAAGTGAAAACAGACTCTCTACATTTTTGGTTGAACTCAGCTATACCATACTCTTCTATTTGTTGTTTATTAGTTAAACCTAATTCTTTTTCAACTTGAAGTTCAACTGGTAGTCCATGAGTATCCCATCCAGCTTTTCTCTTAACTTGATATCCACTCATTGTTTTATATCTACAAACCCAGTCTTTTAAAGTTCTAGCAACAACATGGTGTATACCTGGATTACCATTTGCTGTTGGAGGTCCTTCGTAGAATACGAAGCTAGGATCATTTTGTCCTTTTTCTAATGTTTTGTCTAGTATATCTATTTGTTTCCAATATTCTGACACTTGACTCTCAGCATCTTTTACTGAAGAATCTACTAGTGGCTTAAATTTTGCCATATTAAGTTCACCCTTTCTTGATTATTTATTAGTATAAAATTTAATTATTCCCATTTTTATTGACTTAAATGCCAATATACATATTTATAACTTTGGTTAGTATAATTTAAAATTAAGGTATTTTAAACATAAAAAAACTCGTCCCCTAATAAAAGGGACGAGTTGAAATCGCGTTACCACCCTAATTCTATATATACTTGTAGTATATATAACACTCTATAGTTTAACGACACTAACCGGCATAGCTTAATTGATTAAAATCTTTCAGCCTGCAGCTCCAGAGTGATTTTCAACTTTATTCAATACGTTGGTTCTCAGCTTATCCAACTCTCTGTAGAATATCCAAAAGCCTACTCTCTCTATCATTGCTTTTTTTAATATGTAATTATATTCTTAAAGTATACAATAACTTACCTCTTCAGTCAATATAATTATTATTTAAACATTTTTCTTATTCCATAGAAGTAGCAGCCTCATCTTCTACTAAATAAGTATGTTCTTCTTCATATAAACCATCTACACTTAAATGCTCATCAACATCAGAGAATATATCATCTATAGTTTCTATCTCTTCTTTTATTAAAGATTTAAATCTATTTCTAAATCTTTTAAAGTTTTTTACTAAATCATCATATTCTTTCCTTAATGTATCAATCTGTTCTCTGCAGTTTTCTGTTATTTGTTTTGCTTTTAATTCTGCCTCATCTACTGTCATCTTAGCTTTTTTATTTGCAGCTTCACAAGTATCTTTAGCTGCTGCTTGAGCAGTTATTAATGTATCATTTAAAGTTTTTTCTATAGTTTTATATCTGCTTACTTGTTCTTGATACAATTTGATTTTTTCCTTTAAATCTAAATTTTCTCTATATAGATTTTCAAAATCTTCTTTTACCCTATCTAAGAATTCATCAACCTCATCTTCATGGTATCCTCTAAATCCTTTTTTAAACTCTTTATTTTCTATGTCCATTGGAGTTATCATATATTCCCCTCCTACAATAATAATTTTCCTTGAACTTTTATTTTTCCTTTTTTAGTTAAATCACCAATATTAGTTATTTGTGATCTACCTTTTCCTCTGACGGATATCAGAGATTCTGATTTTATTTCTTTTGAGCAAGATGTGATTTTTTCATAATTAACTTGAACTTTTTCGTTATTTATTAACTTAGCACTTTCTTGTCTCGAAATATTGTACATACCACTTATTATACAATCTATTCTACTTGAAGAAACAGTAAAGTTAACCTCTTTATAATTAGGTATATTATAAAGAATGTCATTTCTAGAAATTTCTTTTAACTTCACATTGTTCCTAGCAACCTTCTCTAAGTTCATTAAAATAAAATCACAGATATCAAAAGTAACAATTACCTGACAAAAGTTCTCATGTATAATTATATCTCCAATTTTTTCTCTTTTTATACCTAGACTTAATAAAGAACCTAGATAATCTTTATGACTGATTGATTTAAATTTGAAATTTCCTTCTATTTGTATAAATCTCAAAGTTTCATTTATATCTTCATATTCCATATAAAATGGATAAATAAATACTATTTTTCTTTCGCTTTCATCATAACCACCATCAACTGTATATTTCAAGTCGCTATTAGAATTTAAAATTGCTTTAGCATTCTCCACTTCAAACGGATTTAAAAAATCACTATATCTTACATCATAATTTTTTAAACAGCCATTTGCTTTATCAATTATTCTAAACATCTTATTTTTTAAATCTGTATCTTTAATGTGAGATGTTAATTTTAACTTGTCCATTTTATTACCTATTTTACCAAGCCAAGCTTACGATTAATCTTTGTGCCATTGATATTACAAAAAAAGCTATAATTGGTGAAAAATCTATTGGTATATCTATATATCTAAATAAAAGTTCTCTAATCGGTCCCACTAAAGGCTCTGTAAACATACTTAATATTTCGTATACCCTTGAGTATCTAGCTCCTGGAAACCAAGACATTAAACATTGTATTAAAATAATCCAACTTAATATGTTTAAAAGCTTAATCAGTAATACAGCTATCATTTGCATGGTTTTTCTCCTTTATGTATTATTTTTGCCATGGAAAAAATGCTTTACTTTCTAACTCTTTTTTAATATTTGCATCTATATCCACATTGTTTGGGGCTAATATAAATATTGACTTAGAAACCTTTTGCATACTTCCATCTAGTATATATACTGCTCCACTTATAAAGTAATATATAGACTTTTTAACTTCTGGCTCTTCTTCTACACTTTCTAAATTAACTATTACAGCTCTTCTTTGTCTTAGATGATCTGCTATTATAGTCACATCATCATATTTTTTAGGTTCAGCTATAACAACTTTCATTTGACTATTAGTATGTATATTAACAACTTTGCTACTTCTTGTTACTTGAGAATTAGTAGCTTCTAATTTAGATTCTTCTTGATCTGATTCTTCTTGAATACCATCATATTCATCTTCTCCATCGTATTCATCTTCTTCAATTGACATCCAATCTTTAAATTTCTTTATAAATCCTTCACTCATTTTATATTCCTCCCTATACTTTCTATTTGTTATAATTTCTTTGTCCAAATATTGAAGTTCCTACTCTTACAATTGTAGCCCCTTCCTCTATTGCAATTTTATAATCATGGCTCATCCCCATAGATAAAGTATCCATTTCTACATTTGGTAAGTTTAAGTCCTTAATTTGTAATGATAAATTCTTTAGACTTCTAAATACCTTTCTTATTTCTTCTTCATCATCTATAAAAGGTGCCATTGTCATTAATCCTTTAATATGTATATTTTTATAGTTGTTAGATACTTCTTTTATAAAATCTATTACAAACTCTTCCTCCAGTCCATGTTTACTTTCTTCTTTTGAAATATTAACTTGAACTAAACAATTAATTATCCTATCTATTTTTTCAGCTCTTTTTTGAATTTCTTCACATAAAGATATTCTATCTAAAGAATGGATCATATAAGCTTTATCAATTATGTACTTTACCTTATTAGTTTGTAAAGTACCTATTAAATGATATCTAACTTTATCGCCAATAACTTCATACTTTCTAGCTAATTCTTGAGGTTTATTTTCACCGATATCTGTAATTCCTGCATCTATAGCTTCTAAAACTTTATCTACATCTACAGTTTTAGTAACTGCCATTAAATTTACGTCTTCTTGTCTGTTACTTTCTTTTCTTATATCATTAATATTTTGTTTAATAGATATTATATTATCTTTAATTGACATAAATTATCACCTTCTTATTCCTTATACTAATTAATCTTTGTAATTCTTTTGTTTATAAAATTAGGTCTTAAAATAATTCTATCATGCAATTTAATTGTGTTTACCCCATTAACTTCATTACTTCTAAAATCCACATATACATAAGTATCGTCCTCAAAAGAAATACCTTTAATTTCTATAAATTCTGGCTTATTATTTTCTTCATTTATAACATATACACCTGTTTTGCTGTCCTTTTTTACTATAGATTCTTTCGGTATCCTTAAAGCTTCCATTTGTCTATATATTATATCAAATTCTTCCACTCTTGTATCGTAAATTTCAAGATTTTGTTGTGTAATTTTAACTACTATAATAAAACAATTATTTTTTTTATATATTTTATATATTTCGCCATTTATTTCCTCATTCTTAATTTTAATTTTAACACTATCACCTTCATTAAACAACTTATTATCTTCACTTACAAATGCCACATAATACTCATTATTGTTTATCAATCTAGCTATAATATTACCTTGTTTTATCTTTTTATTATTAGTTGAAGTTGGTATATAGTTATTACTTAGATTTTCTATATCTTCTTTAGTTAAATTAGACAAATCATCACTATTATATTTATTTTCATTGTTGTCATATTTATAAGATATAATTCCAGATGTACTAGCATAATAATTGGTAGCATTAGCTTTAACTTTTTCTTCTAATATTTTTAATTCTTCTTTTTTTACAGATAATATACCAATTTTTAATGCATTGTTTTCTCTTTCCAAGTCCTTTATCTCTTCTTTTAAATTATTTATTTCTTTATTAATACTATCATCTATATTGTTATTGTATATGGTAGCTATATTCTGAGATTTTTGAACTTTTTCATTATTATTTACTAGCAAAGATAGTGTTCCACTAGTATCACTTTTTATTAAATATTCATCTCTTATAACAATACACTTTTCCTTAACTTTCATAGTGTAAAAATCATCTTTTAGTACTAATACAGATGTATTCAATCCTATTAAAAGAGTTACTCCTTTAAATACTAAATATATAAGTATCCCTAGTATAAAGAGCCTCGAATATTTTATTTTCTTCAATGGATTCACCTCAGTATCTAAATAATATTCTTATTTAAAAGTAATTAATTATATAATTTCTTTAAATATTATTTAAACCCTTCTTAATATGTGAATAGATTTATTTTTTTAATCATTGTCTTCTATACAAGTTTCTTCTTTTTTCTTGAAAAACTTAATTTTGTTTCAGAAATTACAACTTCAATATATATATATACAAATCCTATGCCAAATTTTGTTGTAATTTGTTCACTATAAATTATGATAGAAAATATAACTCCAAATATAGTCTCTAAAATTAATATCTGTGTTGCTGATGATGGATTTATTTGTTTAATTCCTATATTTTTTAAAAGAAGTTCTCTTTCTGTTGCAAATATACCTATTAAGTACCTTTTATCTATTATCTTTAACCTTTTATAATAAATCAAAATGAATACTAGAATCTTATATAAAGCCCTAATGCTAAAATCAAACTTGTACTCATGGTAGATGCTGCATCTTTTACTACAACAAATATCCTTCCCCCAATTAATGTAGCTACAAATAAATCAGCTATATTTAGCATATCACAATAGAATATATTTCCACAGAAATTATATATCTTTATACATACTTTATTTACTTTAGATAAAAATAAAGTAATGAAGTGTTGATTAGGAGGAAATAATATGTCTGAAAAAAAATTATATTGTCAAGCGACTAATTGTGCTCATAATTATGATAAATGTTGTCATGCTGGTTACATACATATAAGAGGTAATTCTGCAGTAAGAACATCTGAAACTACTTGTTCAACATACTTTGCAGATAGTGTAGGATTTTTTACTAGTGCAATAGAGGTAGGTGGTAATACAGAACCAGAAAATATAATTTGCGAAGCTTATAATTGCATTTATTACAACGACTCTAGATGTAGTGCAGATAGTGTTCTTATTAATTCTCACTTTTCATCATGCGAAACATTTAAATGCAAATAGTTTCCACAAAAAAAGAGAGATATTCATCTCTCTTTTTATTATGTAAATTAAAATTATTTTATAACATCTATTCCCATATATGGTCTTAATACTTCTGGAACTACTACTGAACCATCTGCTTGTTGGTAATTTTCAAGAATAGCGGCAACTGTTCTACCCACAGCAAGACCTGATCCATTTAATGTATGACAATATTCAGCCTTAGAGTTTTTATCTCTTTTAAATCTTATTCCAGCTCTTCTAGCTTGGAAATCTTCACAATTTGAACAAGAAGATATTTCAACATATCTATTGTATGATGGCATCCATACTTCTAAGTCATATTTATATGCAGCAGTGAAACCTAAGTCTCCTGTACATATTCTAACAACTCTATATGGTATGTTTAATTTTTGTAATAAATATTCTGCATTAGCAGTTAATTTTTCTAATTCATCATATGAAGTTTCTGGTGCAACTATTTTAACCATTTCAACTTTATTGAATTGATGTTGTCTAACAAGACCTCTAGTATCTCTACCTGCAGAACCAGCCTCTGATCTAAAGCATGGAGTGTAAGCAGTATAATTTAAAGGTAATTCATCATATGATAATATTTCATTTGCAACTATATTTGTTAAAGGTACTTCTGATGTTGGTATTAAGTAGTAATCAGTTCCTTCAACTTTAAACATATCTTCCCCGAATTTTGGAAGTTGTCCAGTTCCTAAGAATGAGTTTGTATTAGCCATAAATGGTGGTATAAACTCAGTATATCCTTGTTCTTCTGTATTTGTATTTAAGAAGAAGTTGGCTACAGATCTTTCTAGTCTTGCACCTTTATCTCTATATAATGTAAATCTTGAACCAGTTATTTTAGCTCCAGTTTCAAAATCTAAAATTCCTAAATTAGTACCTATATCCCAGTGAGCTTTGAAATCAAAATCAAATTTTCTTGGTTCTCCCCATTTTCTAACTTCTACGTTATCTTCATCAGTATCACCTTGTGGAACGTTTGCATTTGGAACGTTTGGTATTCTAAGTAATCTATATTGTAATTCATCTTGAACTTTTTTAACTTTTTCATCTAAAACTTTTATGTTTTCAGATAACTCTTTAAGCTTAACTTTTTCAGCCTCAGCTTCTTCTTTTTTACCTTCTTTCATTAGTTGAGGTATTTTCTTTTGTTCAACATTCATTTCACTCTTTAAAGCTTCAACTTCTTTTAGTAACTCTCTTCTTTGATCATCTAGTTCTACAACAGCATCAAGATCAAATTCTTTTTCTCCTCTTCTGTCCATAGCTTTTTTAATATCTTCTAGATTTTCTCTTATCCTTTTGATATCTAACATTTTCTTTCCTCCTACATTTTCTCTACCAATTGAATTATGTATATTCCCTGAGAAATATAAAAACATAAAGTATAATTAATCCATTTTAACTATATTTTAAGCATTATAAATTATCTTGTCAAATAATTTAATTCTACCACGTGAATTTCAGTATTATTACTTTATAATATTCATATATAAGATTATAACCA
>OKWN01000153.1_pt1 | contig 61563 bp, 54 predicted proteins | sample 1607151 | NCBI WGS metagenome assembly OKWN01 (sample SAMN07501046, study PRJEB24779) | human gut metagenome | isolation source: stool | host: human infant | place: USA: Pittsburgh, PA | reverse complement strand
GAAGCTTATACATCAAGAAAAGCTCAACCAATGTCAGACTCATTTGCAATTTCAGCAGTAAAAAGAATCTTCAATAACTTAAAAACAGTATATGTAGAAGGTGACAATGTTCAGGCAAGAGCTGAGATGGCGATTGGATCATTAGAAGCAGGAATAGCATTTAACAATGCATCTGTAACAATAGTTCATGGAATGAGTAGACCAATCGGAGCACTTTTCCATGTACCACACGGATTATCAAATGCAATGTTATTAGAAAAATGTTTAGAATTTGCAAAAGATGGATGTGAGGAAAAATTAGCAGATTTAGCTAAGGCAATTGGTATAGAAAATTTAGGTGTAAAAGAAAGTGCAGAGGCTTTCATAGAAGAAGTAACTAAATTATGTAAAGAACTTAAAATAATGACATTGGAAGAATTTGGAGTAGAAAAGGAAGAATTTTATTCAGTATTAGATAAAATGGCTGAAGATGCATTAATAAGTAAAAGTCCTTTAAATACAATGAGAATACCAACAAAAGAAGAGATAATAGAAATTTATAAATCTTTATGGGAGTAGGTGAAAAAATGGCTTTAGCAAATATGATTGATATATTGAAGAAAGCAGATGAAGGAAATTATGCAGTAGGAGCTTTTAATGTAGCCAACATGGAAATGATTATGGGGGCAATAAAAGCAGCAGAAGATCTTAGCTCACCTATCATAATACAAGTAGCAGAAGGAAGATTAGAATATTCACCACTAGATTTAATCGGACCGATGATGATAGCAGCAGCAAAAAAAGCAAAAGTAGATGTGGTAGTTAATTTAGATCATGGATCAAAAATGGAAAATATCAAAAAAGCATTAGAATTAGGTTTTACATCAGTAATGATAGATGGTTCTAAACTTCCTTTAGAAAAAAATATAGAACTAACAAAAAATGTAATAGAAGAAGCTAATAAATATGGTGTTCCTGTGGAAGCTGAAGTTGGAAGAGTAGGTGGAAGTGAAGATAGTAGCAAAGCTGTAAGTATTTTATACACAGATATAGAAGATGCTAAGAAGTTTGTAAAAGAAACTAATGTTAGTACTTTAGCAGTTGCAATAGGTAATGCACATGGTATTTATCAGGGAGAACCTAATTTAAATTTTGAAGTTTTAGAAAATATCAATGAAGAAATAGAAATACCATTAGTACTTCATGGGGGAAGTGGAATAACAGAAGAAGACTTTAGAAAGTGTGCTAGAACTGGAATAAGAAAGATAAATATTGCTACATCAACTTTCAACTCAGTAAATAATGAAGCTAAGAATTTATATAAAGAAGATATAGATACTAATTATTTTAAATTAAACTCAGCTCAAATAAAGGGAGCTTATGATAATGTATATAAATATATAAAAATATTTGGTAGTGAAAATAAAGCTTAGGGGGGAAATGATAATGAAATATATTGAATTTCAAGAAAATAGAGAGATAGATATTATACCAATAGGAAGAGTTGCCATAGACTTTAATCCAGTAGATGTACATAGAACATTAGCAGAAAGTACAACATTTAAAAAGTACGTAGGTGGTTCTCCTGCTAATATAGCAGTTGGATTAGCAAGATTAGGTAAAAAAGTTGGATTTATAGGTAAAGTATCAGATGATAGATTCGGAGATTATGTAACTGATTACTTTAAAAATGAAGGAATAGATGTATCTAATATATCTAGATGTAAAAATGGTGAGTCTTTAGGGTTAACGTTTACAGAGATATTAAGCCCAACAGAAAGTTCAATATTAATGTATAGAAATGGTGTAGCAGACTTAATGCTAGACGTAGATGATATAGATGAAGAATATATAAAGAAAGCTAAAGCAATAGTAGTATCAGGAACAGCTCTTTGTCAAAGTCCTTCTAGAGAAGCAGTACTTAAAGCAGTGGAACTAGCTAAAAAGAATAAAACTATAGTTATATTTGATATAGATTATAGAAGTTATAATTGGAAGAATAATGATGAAATAGCTATTTATTATTCTACAGTGGCTAAAGATAGTGATATAATAATTGGGTCTAGAGAAGAGTTTGATTTAACTGAAGGTCTTATGACACCATATAGCACAGATTCAGAAACAGCAAAAAGATGGTTAGATTATGGGAATAAAATAGTAGTAATAAAACATGGAAAAGAAGGATCAACAGCTTATACACAAGATGGAAAATCTTATAAGATAAAACCTTTTCCAGTTAAACTTTTAAAATCTTTTGGTGGTGGAGATGCCTACGCATCAGCATTCTTATATGCTTTATTAGAAGGTTGGGAAATGATAGATTCGTTAGAATTTGGTAGTGCATCAGCTGCCATGTTAGTTGCAAGCCATAGCTGTTCTCAAGACATGCCAAGTGCAGAAGCGGTAAAGGAATTTATAAAAGAAAAGAAGGAACAATTCGGAGAAATGGTAGCAAGAGCATAAGGGGGGGAATTATGTTAGAAAGAATAGGAGAATTAAAACAAGGAAGAAATATTTTAACTGAAATAGATGGAAAACATAGCAACATGCTTATGGATATATCTATAGAAAAAATGACTGAAGGTGATTGCTTAAAATTTTTACACAGTGAAAAAGAAATGGCAATACTTTTAATAGATGGTGAAGTAACATTTAAATATGAAAATGAAGAAAAAACTTTCAAAAGAAGTTCAGTATTCGATGAAGAGCCAACTTGTTTACATGTATGTAAGGGAGTAGAAGTAGAAGTTGAAGCCAATAGTGATGTTGAATTATTAGTACAATTAACTAATAATGAAAATACTTTTGAAACTAAACTTTATACACCAGAAGATACAAGAACAGATATATTTGGTGAAGGTGTTTGGAATGATACAGCAAGAAGAGCTGTAAGAACAGTATTTGATTACAATAATGCGCCTTATTCAAATATGGTTATGGGAGAAGTAATAACTTACCCAGGAAAATGGTCAAGTTATATACCTCATCATCATGAGCAACCAGAAGTTTACTATTATAAATTTAATAAGCCACAAGGATTTGGATTCTCGTTAATAGGAGAAGATGCTTATAAAATAGTAGATAATAGTTTTTCTGCTATACCAGGAGGACTTGTGCATCCTCAAACATCAGCTCCAGGATATGCAATGTACTATTGCTGGATGATAAGACATTTTGATAATAATCCATGGACTGAAAGAGTTGACTTAGATGAGCATAAATGGTTGCTTGAAAAAGGTATAAAAATATGGCCTGAAAAATAGGGGGATAAATATATGAAAACTTTAAGAATGACAACAGCGCAAGCTTTAGTCAAATTTTTAGATAACCAATATATTAGCTTTGATAGAGTGGAATCAAAGTTTGTAGAAGGTATATTTACCATATTTGGACATGGTAATGTGGTTGGACTTGGACAAGCTTTAGATGAAAATCCAGGAGAATTAAAAGTTCATCACAGTCGAAATGAGCAAGGAATGGCTCTAGCAGCTATGGGATTTGCTAAACAAAATAATAGAAAGAAAATATATGCTGCAACATCATCAGTAGGACCAGGAGCAGCAAATATGGTAACAGCAGCGGCTTGTGCAACTGCTAATAATATACCTCTTTTATTATTACCAGGAGATGTATTTGCAACAAGACAACCAGATCCAGTTTTACAACAAATAGAACAACCTCACAATTTATCAATAAGTACTAATGATGCTTTTAAACCAGTTTGCAAATACTGGGATAGAGTAAGTAGACCTGAACAATTAATGAGTGCAATGTTAAATGCCATGAGAGTACTTACAGATATGGGGAATACAGGTGCTGTATGTGTAGCATTACCACAAGATGTACAAGGAGAAGTTCACGATTTTCCAGAAAGTTTCTTCAAAAAGAGAGTACATAAAATGGTAAGACAATTACCAAGTGTGGAAGAATTAGAAGAAGCTATAAGCCTTATAAAAAGAAAAGAAAAACCGCTTATAATATGTGGTGGTGGTGTTAAATATTCTGATGCAGGAAAAGCTTTGCTAGACTTTGCTAATAAATATAATATACCATTTGCAGAAACTCAAGCTGGTAAAAGTGCAATAAAAGCAAGTGAAGAGTTAAACTTAGGTGGAGTAGGAGTTACAGGAAACTTAGCTGCTAATATTATAGCTAAAGATTGTGATTTAGTTATAGGAGTAGGAACAAGATTTACAGATTTCACTACTGGATCAAAATCTTTATTTAAAAATGAAAACATTGACTTCTTAACTATAAATACATCAAGATTTGATGCAAGTAAGTTAGATGCAGTAAGCTTAGTTGGTGATGCAAAAGTAACTTTAGAATACTTAAATGAAAAATTAGAATACTATACAACTCAATATTCTGATGAAGTAAAACATGCTAAGAAAGCATGGGCAGATGAGTTAGATAGATTATTAAATATAGAATATAAAGAAGGATTTATTCCAGAAGTAACAGATAGAACTGAAACTACAGTAGAAGACTTTATAAAAGTTCATGGAAGTACATTAACTCAAACAAGAGCAATTGGAGTAATTAATGAAGCTCTAAAAGAAAATTCTATAGTGGTAGGAGCTGCAGGTAGTTTACCAGGAGACTTACAAAGAATATGGGAAACAGATGAAAAAGATGCTTATCATATGGAATATGGATACTCTTGTATGGGATATGAAATAGCTGCAACTCTTGGAGCAAAATTAGCTTCTCCAGATAAAGAAGTTTATGCAATGGTGGGAGATGGAAGTTTCCAAATGCTTCATTCAGAGCTTGTAACAGCTCTTCAAGAAAAGCAAAAAATAAACTTATTATTATTTGATAACTGTGGATTTGGATGCATAAACAATCTTCAAATGGGTAATGGGATAGGAAGTTTATGTACTGAATTTAGATATAGAAATAAAGAAACAAATAAATTAGATGGTGACTTTATATCAATAGACTTTGCTAAAGTTGCAAGTGGATATGGTGTTAAGACTTACACTGTTAAAACAGTAGAAGAGTTAAAAGCAGCATTGGAAGATGCTAAAAAACAAACTATATGTACATTAATAGATATTAAAGTTCTTCCAAAAACTATGACTCATGGATATGATGCTTGGTGGCATGTGGGAGTAGCTGGAGTATCAGAAAAAGAAAGTGTAAGAAAAGCATTTGAAGAAAAAGAAGCAAATTTACAATTAGCAAGACAATATTAAGATATATTATAAACTTAAAACTAGATAAAAATGGTGAATATTAAAAATAATAAACATAGGGGGAAATAAAATGATAAATATAGGTATAATCGGAGCAGGAAGAATAGGAAAAGTTCATGGAGAAAGTATATCAAAGTATGTTAAAGGTGCTAGAGTAAAATCTATATACAATTTTATATTAGATGATGAAACAGTAGCTTGGGCAAAAGAAATGGGAATAGATGAAGTATATGATGATTACAACAAAATTTTAAATGATGAAGAAATAGATGCAGTTTTAATATGTACATCTACAGATACTCATTCCCCAATATCTATAGAAGCAATAAGAGCAGGAAAGCACGTATTCTGTGAAAAGCCAATTGATCATGATATTCAAAAAATAAAAAATGTAATGGAAGAACTTGAAAAATCAAATGTTAAATATCAAGTTGGATTTAATAGAAGATTTGACCACAACTTTATGGCAGCTAAAGAAGCAGTAGAATCTGGAAAAATTGGAGATATGAATATAATAAAAATAACTTCAAGAGATCCAGAGGCTCCTCCAGTAAGCTATGTAAAAGTATCAGGAGGAATGTTCCTAGATATGACTATACATGATTTCGATATGGTAAGATTCTTATCAGGTAGTGAAGTTGAAGAAGTATATGCAATGGGTGCAGTACTTGTAAATGAAGAAATAGGAAAAGCAGGGGATATAGATACAGCTATAATAACTATGAAACTTGCTAACGGAGCATTAGCTGTAATAGATAACTCTAGAGAAGCTTGTTATGGATATGACCAAAGAGCTGAAGTATTTGGATCTAAAGGTTGTATACAAATAGGAAATGATGCTAATTCAACAGCAGTATTAAGTAATAAGGATGGAGTAACAGGTGAAAAACCACTTTATTTCTTCTTACAAAGATATATGATGGCATATGCAAACGAAATAAGCCAATTTGTAGAGGCTATAGTAAATGATACAGAAGTTCCAGTAAGTGTAGTAGATGGATTAAATCCAGTATTAATAGGACTTGCTGCACAAAAATCTTTAAGAGAACAAAGACCTGTTAAAATAAGTGAAATAGAAGTACCAGAATTAGAAGCAACTTTAGTTTAATAAATAGAATCAAATTATTTAAATCATTTATAAAAATTGGGGGGAAACTGAAATGTTTAATAAAGATAGAGTTAAATTAGGAATAGCACCAATAGCTTGGACAAATGACGACATGCCGGATTTAGGAAAAGAAAATACTTTTGAGCAGTGTATAAGTGAAATGGCACTTGCTGGATTTACAGGAAGTGAAGTAGGTAATAAATATCCAAGAGATACAAAAGTTTTAAGAAAAGCTTTAGAACTTAGAAATATGCAAATAGCAAGTGCTTGGTTTAGTTCATTCTTAACAACTAAGCCCTATGAAGAAACTGCAAAAGAATTTATAGAACATAGAGATTTCTTACATGAAATGGGTGCTAAAGTTGTAGTTGTATCTGAACAAGGTCACAGTATACAAGGACAAATGGAAACACCAGTGTTTGATGGAAAATATATCATGAATGAAGATGAATGGAAAATGTTAGCTGAGGGATTAAATAAACTAGGTGCTTTAGCAGCGGAAAAAGATATGAAATTAGTATATCATCACCATATGGGTACTGTTGTTCAAACAACTGAAGAAATAGATAAGTTAATGGAAATGACGGATGAAAACTTAGTTTACTTATTATTTGATAGTGGTCACTTAGTATATTCAGGTGAAAATGCTTTAGAAGTATTAACTAAATACGTAAATAGAGTTAAACATGTTCATTTAAAAGATATAAGATGTGATGTAGTAAAACAAGTTAAAGAAGAAAAGTTAAGTTTCTTAAAAGGGGTTAGACTTGGAGCATTTACAGTGCCAGGAGATGGATGTATAAATTTTGAACCTTTATTTAAAGTATTAGCAGAAAATAATTATGAGGGTTGGTTATTAGTAGAAGCTGAGCAAGATCCAGCAATAGCAAATCCATTTGAATATGCATTAAAAGCTAGAAAATATATAGCAGAAAAAACAATTTTATAAAATAGTGCAGTATGAATTAAACTGAAATTCTAAATTAATTAGTAGTAGATGTACTAAGGTATAAAATCTTAGTACATCTACTGTATAAGAAATATTAGAATAGTTAAATAGAGATAGAATCTAATTAAAAATTGAGAGGATAGATTGAAATGGAAAAAACAGTTCATGATAATAGTCTTGTTAAGAATGATCAGTTTCTAAAAGTTCCCTTTGCAACTAAAGTTGCATATGGATGTGGGGATGTAGCATGTAATATAAGTTTTGGTGTAGTTGGAACATATCTTACATTATTTTATACAGATTATATAGGAATACCAGCAGCAACAATAGGTTTAGTAATGCTTATATCAAGAATATTTGATGGTGTATCAGATGTAGTTATGGGATATTTAGTGTCTCATACAAAATCTAAATACGGTCAATCAAGACCGTGGATTCTTTGGACAGCCATACCTTATACAATTTCTATAATACTATTATTTATGGTGCCGCAAACATCACCAACCCTACAGTTTATTTATATTTTTGTAACTTATAACTTTAGTACTACAATAATGTATACAGCTGTAAACCTTCCTTATGGAAGTCTTTCAGCAATGCTTACACGTGATCAAAGTGAAAGAGATATGGTATCTGTATTTCGTATGGCAATGTCACCATTTGGTCGTATAGCTATAGCTATGTTTACTATGCCAGTAGTAAAGTTTTTAGGTAATGACCAAAGAGCGTGGGTTATATCAATTTCAATATGGGCTTTTGTAGGATTATTACTTCTTTTATTCTGTTTTGCTAAATGTGAAGAAAAGGTTTGCATAGAAAGAAAAACTCCTGAAAAGAAAGAAAAAGGAAATGCAAAAGCAACTTTAAAAGCACTTTTTACAAATCAATATTTCTGGGCAGTAGGAATATTATGGATGCTTCAAAATGCAACAGTTGGAATTACAGGAATGATACTTCCATACTATTGTAAATATATATTCCAAAATGAAACTTGGATGTATAGCGTTCTTTACTTCTCAGAGTTTATAACAGTTATAGTAGGTGTAATGTTATGTCCTATACTTATAAAGCGTATAGGAAAAAGAAATACAGTTCTTATAGGGGCATTTATAGCATTGGCAGCACAATGTATATTTATAATTAATCCATATAGTTTTGAACTTACTCTTGGAATATCAATATTAAGAGGACTTGGAGCAGCGCCACTTAATGCTTGTGTATTTGGTATGCTTAACGACGTTGTTGAGTTTGGTCATTGGAAATCAGGTTTACGCCAAGAAGCATATATATTCTCAGCAGGATCTGTTGGAAGTAAAATAGGACCTGGTATAACAACTGCAATAGTAACAGGTATCATGACAATGAGTGGTTATATAAGTTCTACGAGTGGTGTAGCAATACAACCACAATCAGCATTAGATGCAATTGTTAACCTTTATGCATATGGACCATTATTGGTTTGGATAATAGTAGCAGTAGTTACACTAATGTACAAACTTGATAAAATATATCCTAAGATTATGGTAGAACTTGCTGAACGTGAAGCAAAAGGTGAATGCTAATAACGAATAATATTTTTTATATATTTTTAGATATGTCTATATATGATATAGATTTATACGGATAATATCTGAATTATGAAGTAGATAAAGTATTATGTAGAGAATAAAGTCGATAATATTCAGAATTTACTGAATTTAATGACGTGTAAATAGGAGATATAGGGGTTTAGTAACAGTAGAAGGCGTCGTATTATCTACAATATTAAGATATTATTACAAGTAGTTTTTGAGACTGATAAATTAATTGATATTAAGTGTTTAGAGATCGTTAACACTTAATTAAAAAAACTATCTACTTATTGATTTTTAATAATTAAAGTAGGTAGTTTTTTAAATTATTTAAAAAAGGAGATTATTAGAATATGAAAAAGGTAGATATAGAAAATATTTCGAACATAGCTTCAGATAAAGTGCAATTAACAAAGTCTAATCCAGCCAAATTTATAATGAGGTCTGTAGTAGCAGGACTTTATTTAGTGGTAGCTATAATATTATCTTATACAGTAGGAGCAGTGTTATACAAAACATATCCAGAGTTAGCGAAGATACTTGTGGCATCTACTTTTTCACTAGCACTGGGTTTAATTGTATTTTTAGGTGGTGAACTTTTTACTGGTAGTAACTTTGTCATGGCTATAGGTTATTTAAATAAAAGATGTAAGATAAAAGATGTAATGAAAGTATGGATACTATGCTATATAGGAAATGCTATAGGAAATATTTTTTTAGCTTTTTTATTTGTAAAAAGTGGTGCATCTATTGATATAATTCAGAATTATCTTGCTAGTTTTGTTCATACAAAATTACAATTACCAATTATAGAATTAGTAATAAGAGGAATTTTATGTAATTTTATGGTATGTATAGCTGTACTAGCTACTATAAAAATGAAATCAGAATCTGGAAAGCTAACAATTATGTTTTGGTGTGTATTTGTATTTGTAATAGCAGGTTTTGAACATAGCATAGCTAATATGGGGATATTTTCAATTTCTTATTTGTTGTTAGATAATATATCAATAGTATTAATACTCAGAAATCTATTTTTTGTAACGTTAGGAAATATAGTAGGTGGAGCAGTTTTATTAGCGCTTCCTATTAAGTTTATGACTATAGAAGATGAGGACTTATGCAAGAATGAAAAAAAATTAAAAAGAGTTTTATAAATAGTTTAATATAATAAATTATTAAAGCATGGATATCATAATAGACTATCCATGCTTTAATTTAAATTTAATTAAAAAATATAAAATTTAAACTATCTAACTACAAAAGTATCAAGATATTTTAAATCATACAAGTTAAATCATCCATAACTTCTTTTACTGATTTTAATTCATTTATTTTGTATGCATCTGCCCCACAGAATAATAGAGCATCATCCACATTTCCTCTTACTGCATTTATTAAAGCAGTTGAAATACAATAAGGTGTGTTCTTTGGGTTACAAGGAACTAAACAATTATAGCACTTAGTAATTTCAGGTCTTGAACATAATATTGTATCAATAAATTTATTTTTTATTGCTCTTCCTGGAAGCCCAACAGGACTTTTAACGATTTTAATATCTTCTTCTTTGGCATTAATATAAGTTTGTTTAAAATTATCATGGGCATCGCACTCATGAGTAGCAACAAATCTAGTCCCCACTTGAACACCGCCAGCGCCTAAATCTAAATATTTTTTTACATCAATTCCAGAAGATATTCCACCAGCTGCAATTACAGGTATTTTTTTATTGTATTTCTCTTCGTACTTTTTTGTTATGTCCAAAATATTAATAAACTCATCATCATAATTGATAGATTTTATATCGTCTAATTCATCATTACTAAAACCTAAGTGGCCACCAGCTTTTGGACCTTCTACAATTATTAAATCGGCGGTTGTATTGTCTTTTTTATCCCACATTTTTAGAATAACATGAGCTGCTTTAGATGATGAAACAATGGGAGCTATTTTTGTATTGCTGTTCTTTACTAATTTAGGTAATTGTAAAGGTAGTCCTGCTCCAGAAATTATTAAGTCACAGCCAGATTCTACTGCTGCTTTTACATGATCTTCATAATAATTCATGGCTACCATTAAATTAACACCAATTATACCATTATTTGATTTTTCCTTGGCTATTTTAAGATGCTTTTTTAAAGCCCTTAAGTTTGCTTCTAAAGTATTATTTTCAAAATCATCTTCGTCATATCCAATGTTAACACCAGATATAATACCTATACCGCCGGCATTACTAACGGCAGAAGCTAGAGATGATCTAGATATTCCTATGCCCATACCACCTTGGATTACAGGCATTTTTGCGATTAAATTTCCTATTACTAATTCTTTCATAAATTTCCTCCTATAATGAGGAAATTCAAAATTAAAACTAACTAAGATTAATTAATATTATACTATAAAACATAGTATTTTCATACTATAATAATCTCATGAAGACATAGAAATTTCAATGATTTAAGAATAGGAAATTTAATTTTAAGAGGAGGCTAAAAGTAACTTTATGTTAAAAATAAGACCACATCATATACTTTGCATGAGAGCGTACAGTGGTAATGGATATAGTGAAGAATTTAAAATAAAAATAGAAGGTATCATAAAGGAGATTCAAGCTTATAATGAATTCCTTCAAGTAGATAATTTAAAAGAGGAAATTAAAGAAGTAGAGTTAGTTTTTTATACAGATAGCATTTGTGAAAAATGTCCTAACAAATTAGGTGAAAATCTTTGCTCATCTCAAGAAAAAGTTAATTTACTTGATTTTAAAGTTATAAATCACTTTAATTTAAAAGAAGGTATATATAATTATAAGGACTTAGAAGACTTAGTATATGGGAGTATAAACGAATGCATATTTGATGATATATGTAAAGAATGTGAATGGTATGGAATAACCAATTGTAAAGATTATATAAAATTATAAGTGAGCAATGAGAGTAATTTGAATTCACACCAAAGGTAGTTAATGGATAAAAAATTTGGCTTGTTTTTGTGATTTTTTGAAGTGGGTTTTCTTTATAGCAAAATCTGTTAAGGTTTCTATACAAGAACAGTTATCTAAGCATAAACATGATACTTTTGAGATTTACATATATGCATTATAGAAAGGTTTAATGAAGATTTGTTCTACTTTGAAAATTGAATCATATTAATATTAGATATATTGAAAACTTCTGTGAGATGGATATTTTTATCATGCAGAAGTTTTTTGTTTTATAAATTTATTACTGTTGTTCGAATTAGGAATAGGTAAGAAGGATATGTTACTAATTACTTATAAATAAGTAGTTTTTATAGAACAGTAAATAAGTAGGAAAAATTAATAAGGATATAAATATAATTTATATAATATTAAGTTTAAATCATTAGGGTATATATTAGGGAAGATTTTCATCTATATCTTATAATGTTTTAATGTTATTATATAAGTTCGAAGTAAATCATAAAGGTTTTCAAGAGAGGGGGAATAAGATGAAAAGATATTTAAAGATATGTACAATATTATTAGTTTCTGCAATTTTAATATATAATTTTAAATATATTGTGAGGAATAATTTAAATACGAGTAGCGAAGATAATATAAAACAAGTATCAAGAGTTAATGAAAAAGATATGGAGATTTATAAAAATGGAAAATGGGAAAAAACATTTCTAAAAGGTGTTAATATAGGTGCAGCAAAACCAGGTTATTTCCCAGGAGAGTTTGGTATAACTAAAAGTGATTATTTAAGGTGGTTTAAGTATATAAAAGAAATGAATGCAAATGTAATAAGGGTATATACACTTCAAATGCCAGCATTTTATGAGGCACTATATGAATTTAACCGATATGAAAAGGAACCATTATATATAATACATGGTGTTTGGGTAGATGAAGAGCTTATGTTGGAAGAAATGAATGCATTCAGTATAAATGTTATAGATACATTTAAATCAGAAACAGATAAAATTATTGATGTTATTCATGGAAATGCCTCTGTAGAAAAAACAACAGGTAGAGGTTATGGAAGATATACAAAAGATATATCACCATATGTTATAGGATATATACTGGGGATTGAATGGGAACCTAACTTTACAAAAAGTACAAATGACATTAATAAAGGTATGAAAGATTTTGATGGAAAATGGTTATATACTGAGAGTGCCAACCCGATAGAAATATTCTTTGCTCAAGTTGGAGAACACGCCATAGAACATGAAACTAGTAATTATAATACTCAAAAACCAATAGCTTTTTCAAACTGGGTAACAACAGATGTAATGAGTCATGATGATGATGTTGACGAGCAAAATAGAATTGTAGATATAAATGAAGGAAAAATAAAACACAAAGATGATTTTAAAAGTGGTATATTTGTATCTTATCATATATACCCATATTATCCAGATTTTTTAAACTATGAGAAAAAATACACTGAATATATGGATGAAAAAGGAAATAAAAATTCATATAAGGCATATTTGGAAGAATTGATAGGATATTATAAAGATAGACCAGTTATTGTATCTGAATTTGGAGTACCAACTTCTAGGGGAATAACACATGAAGATTCTAGTAGAGGCTTCAATCAAGGTATGGTAAGTGAAGCCAAACAAGGATTAATGAATAAGGAGATGTTAGATGATATACACTCTAGTGGATATGCAGGTGCAATAATATTTTCATGGCAAGATGAGTGGTTTAAAAGGACTTGGAATACAATGGATATGGATGATCCAGATGCAAGGGCCTATTGGTCAGATAAAATGACAAGTGAGAAATATTTTGGATTGTTAACCTTTGATCCAGGGAGCAAAAAAAGTGTAGCTTATGTCGATGGAAATATGAAAGAATGGAAAAAGAAAGATATAGTTACAGAAAGTGAAAATACGAAGCTATATATGAAAAGTGATGAAGAATATTTATATTTCAGAGTAAACAAAAAAAACTTAGATATAAATAGTGATGAGATTATAATACCAATAGATGTAACACAAAAATCTGGAAGTAATAATGTTGAAGGTTACAAATTTAATTTTAATGAATATGCAGATTTTATTATAAAAATAAATGGTAAAGATAACTCTACTATAGAAGTTCAGAACTATTATGATATAAATGATTTTTTATTTAAGGACAAAATTAAAAAAAATAAAAATAGTAACAAATTCAATATATTAAAGCAAACAATACTTGGAGAATCTTATATGCCTTTAAGTAAAAAAACAATAAAACAAAAAGAAGTTGAAGTTGGAAAATTAATATATGGAAATGGAAATCCAAGGAGTGAAGATTATAATTCATTGTCGGATTTTATTATTAATGGAGATGATATTGAAATAAGAATACCATGGTTAATGCTTAATATAAGTAATCCAACTCAAAAATTAGTAATAGATGATTTCAATAATAAAAACGAAATAAAACATACTCCTATTGAAAATATAAGTTCTGGTATTTATCTAGTTGATGATGGGGTATCTAAGGAACAAGCTATAATGAAGTCTTACACATGGGATAAATGGGAAATTCCAAATTACCATGAAAGGCTTAAAGAATCATATTATATTATAAAAGAATCATTTAAAGATATAGACTAGGGGGAAATATGATTAAAGTAATATTTAGTACCATATCAATATTTCTATATTATTTAATTTGTGTTTGTTTATATATAATTTATAATAATTTGAAAAGTAAAAAAATATATAAAAACTTAAATTTTATAAATGAAGAAACATATAAGATAATGCAAGTAGAAATTAAAAATTTAAAAGAAGGAAAGAGTTTAAACAATAAAAATATAAATAAACTAAAAAAGAACTTAAAATCTAAAAATTATCAAAAGCATATAATCAAATATTTATTAAATAAAGATAATAAAGAAGAATTAGTGGAATTTATAAAGGAAGCTAATCTTATAAATTTAGTTTTTAATAAAAAACAAAATGATGAATTTGAAAAAGCTTACAACATATATCTTATAGGTGAATTGAGTATACAAAACTGTTATTCTTATTTAACCAATAATATAGATACTAATTCTGTGTATATTCAAATTAATATATTAAAAACTTTATCGAAACTAGGAAATAAAGTTTATTTTATAAAAGCATTAAAAGAGATTATAGGCTCTCATAGTTTAATACATGAAAAAGTACTTATAGATGTCCTATATACATTTTATAAAAAAGATAAAAGTTTAAATATTGAATTAAAAAAAGAACTTGATAATGGAAATATTGAATTAATTAAAGTGATAATAACTCACTTTATAAATACAAGATATGATGAGCCTCAATATAGTATATACCACTTATTAAAAAATAAAGAAACAGATAAAGAAGTTAAGATAGCTTGTATAAAATACTTCTCAAAAATAGATTTTTATAAGTGTAAAGATATTTTAATTGAACTGCTTCAAGATGAAAACTGGGAGATAAGGGCAATAAGCGCCAATGCACTTAAACAATATAGATACAAAGATGTAATAATAGCATTACAAGAATCGGTTAAAGATGAGGTATGGTATGTAAGACAAAATTCAGCAAATAGTTTGTACAGTTTAGTTAATGAAAAAGATGATTTGAAATCAATAATAAATGGTAATGATAGATATGCATCAGATTCCATAATGAGTGTCTTTTCTGAAGAGAATATTAATGAGTACTCGATAGATATAAAAGAGGAATGCGTGGTGAATATGATATGATTTTAGATACGATAATTTTTATAATGGACAATATAGCATTAGTATATATGAGTATTTTATGTGCTATATTCTTTGTATTCATTATATCTGCAGCAATAGAGTTTAGCAAAACAATAAAAGAAAAAAGTATAAGTGAGGTATTTGGTTTTGATAATACAATAGACTATACTCCTGTATCATTATTAGTGCCCTCTTATAATGAAGAAGTTACAATATGCGATACAATTGATTCTCTATTATGTAGTGAATACAGTGAATATGAGATTATTGTAATAAGTGATGGATCAGATGATAACTCAGTAAATGTAATAATAGATAAGTATAACTTGAAAAAAATATACAAGCCTATGAGAAAGAGTATAGAAACGAAAGAAGTGCTAAATGTATATAAAGGTATATATAAAGACAGGGCAATAACATTAATAGATAAAGAAAATGGAGGGAAGGCAGATGCTTTAAATGTTGGAATTAATTATTCTAAATACCCAATATTTGTTGCAATAGATGCAGATTCCATTTTAGAAAAGCAATCCATAAAAAGAATAATAACACCATTTATGAAGAATAGAAAAACAGTGGCAGTAGGCGGTAATATAAAAATATCAAATAATATAACTATTAAAGATGGATTAGTAATTGATATAGATACGCCTAAAAAATTAATAGTTTCGTTTCAAGTTATTGAATATTTAAGAGCGTTTTTAGCAAATAGAATGACTTGGGACATATTAAATATGAATCTAATAATATCAGGTGCATTTGGAGCTTTTAACAAAAAGATAGTAGTTGATATAGGTGGATACAAAAGCAATACTGTTGGAGAAGATATGGAATTAGTTATGAGGATTCATAAGTATTTTTTAGAAAACAAAGAAGAGTACTATATATCATTTGCATCAGATGCAAACTGCTATACTCAAGCGCCAGATAGCTTAAAGGGGCTTAAAACACAAAGAAGAAGATGGCAGATTGGATTAATTCAAAGTATGTCAACTCATAAGAGTATGCTTATAAATAGAAAATGGTTTTTAGCGAAGTTATATTATATATTATTTGAAATGGTTACACCTATAATAGAGCTATTTGGTATGATTATAATAATTTTATCATACTTGTTAAATATAATAAATTTAGAATTTTTATTACTATATTGTTCTATAGTACTCTTATATGGATTTGTAATATCACTGACATCTATAATGCTAGAAGTATATGCATTTAGGGAAAATATAAATGCTAAGGTAGTTTTAAAATTAATATTGATATCTCTATTTGAATCAATTGGATATAGACAGTTATTAAGCATATATAGAATATCTGCATTTATAGGATATAAGAAATATAAAAATAAATGGGGAACTATAAAACGAAATAAGAATGCAGCTTAAAATATAATATAAATAATAAAGATGTGTTTATATAATTAAAAGTTATATATGCACATTTTTTGTTTGATTAATAATTAAAAAGTATTTTATATAATGAAGAAATGTTAAAAGTTGGTTAAACATATTAGTGTATCATATATAAAAAAAATTATATATTAGTTATATCAACATATTTAGTAAGTAAATGTCGGAAATTATTAAAATTTAATAATTATACAAAATATGTTGTATATTATGGCTAATTATTATATACTTAAAAAGAAATAAATGCAAAAAAGACAATAAATATGATATACTATAATGTTAAAGTTATAAAATATATCTATATTTCGACTTTAAACATCAAAAAAGAAAAAAATTCATTAGAGGTGCAAAATGATACAAATTGAAAAACTAAGAAAAGTTTATGACAATGGTCACGAGGCTTTAAAAAGTATTAATCTAGAAATGAACGAGGGAGAGTTAGTATGTTTACTAGGTCCAAGTGGATGTGGTAAAACAACAATACTAAATCTTTTAGCAGGGTTATTAGATCCTACAAGTGGAGATATAAAATTTGATAATGAGTCTGTAATAGATAAACATCCTAAAGATAGAAATATAGGATTAGTATTCCAAAATTATGCTTTATATCCTCATATGACAGTATTAGAAAATGTTATGTTCCCGTTAACAGTAGGAAAGAAGAAAATGCCTAAAGCTGAAGCTATGGAAATTGCTAAAAAATATATGAAAATTACTAGTATAGAAGAATTAGCAGATAAAAAACCAGGAAATATGTCTGGTGGACAGCAACAAAGGGTTGCAATAACTAGAGCTTTAGTTCAAAATCCTAAAATATTATTACTAGACGAACCTCTAAGTAACTTAGATGCAAGACTTAGATTAAAAATAAGAGAAGAAATAAGAAGATTAGTTAAAGAGATAGGAATAACAACTATATTTGTAACTCATGACCAAGAAGAAGCTTTATCAATAAGTGATAGAATAGTTCTTATGAATGAAGGTATAGTTCAACAGTTTGATATACCACAAAATTTATATTTAGAACCAGCAAACTTATTTGTTGCAAAATTCATGGGGAATCCAATCATAAACATATTTGAATTTGAAAAAGAAGGAAATATGTTAAAAGGAGAAAACTTCTCTATAGATTTAAATCTATTAAATAAAGACAGATTTAAAGCTGAATTAACAGAAGGTAAATACATAGTTGGTATAAGACCAGAATACTTCGTAACAAGTGAAAAACCTTTATTCGAAGCTAAAATAGAAACAGTTGAATTAATAGGAAAAGATTGTATAGTAAACTTCAATGTAAACGGAGTACATGCAAAATCTATCACTGATGTAAATCAAAATATCAGAGAAAATGATGAAGTAGGATTTGATATAGATTACAACGGAATTTATTTATTCCAAGAGAATGGAGTTAGAGTGTATTAATGAAAAAGTTAAAATATAGAGCGGAGAATTCACCACAAGCATGGTTATTTCTTTTACCAGCTTTAATAATAATAGGAATATTTAATGTTTTACCATTAATTAAAACATTTATAATGTCTATGCAAAAAGGTACATTAAATAATTTGGAGTTTAATGGATTTAGAAACTTCTCAGTAGTATTACAAGATCCTAAATTCCACGATGCAATAGGAAATACGGCCTTATTCTCATTTGTAGTAGTGCCTATAGGCCTTATAATATCGATGTTTATAGCAATAACTATATTTGAAAAAATTAAACATAAAAGTTTATTTGAGACAATATTCTTTATACCATATTTAACAAGTGTAATAGCGATAGGTATAGTATTCAGATTTTTATTCAATGGAGAATATGGTTTTATAAACTACTTATTAGGTCTTATAAATGTGGGACCAATAAACTTCTTAGATGATCCGAGTATGAGTATGACGACTTTAATTATATTTGGTATTTGGTCAGGTCTTGCTTTTAATATAATTATATTACTTTCAGGACTTAGAACTGTGGATGAAAATTATTATAAAGTAGCAGACATGTTTGGAGCTTCAAAGTTTGAACAATTTATAAAAATAACTCTACCACAAATGATACCAACAATAACATTTTTATTAATGGTGAACTTTATTAATGCCTTCAAAGTATATGCACAAGTATTCTCTATATTTAATGGGAAAGCAGGAATAGCAAACAGTGCAACTACAGGAGTATTTTATATTTTCAACAAATTCTATGTTGAATACCGCTATGGTCAAGGTATGGCTGCAGCAGTAATATTATTTGCATTAATATTATTATTTACCTTAATTCAAAACTATGTTTTAAAAAGAATATCTAAGTAGGTGAAAAAATGAAAAAGGTTAATTTATTTATATCAAAAACATTTATAGGCATAATGGCCTTAATAACACTGTTTCCTTTTATATATATGATATTATCAAGTTTAATGTCATTCCAAGAGGTAACAAGTATACCACCAACACTTATACCAAAAGAGTTTAAGTGGGAAAACTTTAAATTGGCAATGGAGCAGGCACCTTTTGTTAGATATTTCTTTAATACTATAATAGTTGCTGGATTATCAACAGTAGGAACATTAATAACTTCAGTATTAGCCAGCTTTGCGTTAGTTAAATTAGAGTTTAAATATAAAGACTTATTAGTAATGGGAATGGCAGCACTTCTAATGGTACCATATGAAGTAACTGTATTTACTAACTATCAAACAATAGCAAATATGGGATTATTAGATACTTATACAGCCTTAATACTTCCATCATTAGCAAGTATATTCTATATATTCTATTTAAAAAATTATCTTACATCTATACCTCTTTCATACTACAAAGCGGCAAAAGTTGATGGATGTGGAGATTTAGAATTTATAAGAAGAATATTAATACCTCTTGCTAAACCGTCATTATTTACAATGGGTATATTAAGTTTCATAAACGGATGGAACTCATTCTTATGGCCTATACTTGTGACGAATAGTAAAGAAATGAGATTATTAAGTAATGGACTTAGTGCTTTTGCTACAGAAAGTGGTACAAATGTACACTTACAAATGGCGGCTTCAACAATAGCTATAGTGCCTATATTAATTTTATACTTAATATTTAGAAAACAAATTATAAGAGGAGTTGTAAAGAGTGGCATTAAAGGATAAAAAGACAAAAATAACATTCCACAATGGGATATTAACTATTGGGGGAACAATTATAGAAATAGCATATGAAGATAGTCATATATTCTTCGATTTTGGTAGTGAGTATAATCCATCAGATCCAAAACAACCAAAAGATTTACAAGATTTATTAGATATGAATCTTGTTCCATACTTAGATAATATGTTTGATCCAAGTATACCTTTAAAGGGATATGAATCTAAAGAAGATAAATTTAAAAATACAGCAGTATTTTTATCACATGTTCATTTAGATCACTCAAAAATAGTTAACTATTTAAATCCTGCAGTACCTCTATATATGTTAGAAGGAACAAAATCTTTATTAAATACTTTAAACATAAATAATGATTTTTTATTCCCACTTCATAACGGAGGAGAGTCTAATGTTAGAGACATAAATGGTGTCAAAGAAAATGAAATAATTAAAGTTGGAGATATAAAAGTAAAAGTAATGCCAGTTGACCATGATGCATATGGTGCAAGTGGATTATTAATAGAAACTCCAGATTTAGTTATATCTTATACAGGGGATATAAGACTTCATGGATATAGAAAAGATGCAACTTTAAACTTCTGTAAAGAAAGTGAAAATTGTGATGTTTTATTAATAGAAGGTGTTACAGTTTCTTTCCAAGAGTTAAATGAAGATGCACGTGTGCCAGCAGATGATAATGAGATGGCATTAATAGAAAAAATAAATAATATTGTAAAAGAAAATCCTAATAAACAAATAACATTTAACTACTATATATCTAATATAGAAAGAATATTGAATATAATAAAAACTAATCCAAGAACTGTAGTATTAGATGCATATTATTCTTATGTATTAAAACACGCAACAGGATATCAATCACACTATTATCAATTAGATGATAAAGATTATGGACTAGATAAAGATTTCGAAGTAGAGTTTGAAACACTTCTACAAGATGAAAGTAGCTATTTCTGGCAATTAGATACACTTGCCATTGAACAATTTGATAGATTAAAAGAGGGTGGAATTTATGTTCATTCAAATGCAACACCACTTGGAGATTTTGATCCAGCGTATGTACCATTTATAAAAAGATTCGAAGATAACAATATCGAATTTAAATTAGCGTCATGTACTGGACATGCTCATCCATTTGATTTGATTGAAATAATAGACTTAATTAAGCCTAAACTATTAGTTCCAATTCACTCATATCATCCAGAAAGACTTTACAATAAGTCTGGCGATGTACTATTACCAGAAAAGAAACAAACTATATAATTTTGGAGGATTTAATAATGAAATTCAAGAAATTTGCATCATTAGCATTAGCAGCAGTCCTGACGACTGGACTAATGACTGGATGTGGCAACAGTAAAGATGCTTCATCTGAAGAGATTGTAACAGAAATTAAAGAGCCAGTTGAAATAACATTCTGGCATGCAATGAACGGAGATTTAGAAAAAACTCTACAAAAACTAACTGACAAGTTCATGGAAGAAAATAAAAACATAACAGTAACTTTACAAAATCAATCAAGTTACCCAGAGTTACAACAAAAAATAACTGCAACAACTGCAAGTCCAAAGGACTTACCAACATTAACTCAAGCATATCCTCACTGGATGATAAATGCAATGCAAGATGATTTACTTGTTGACTTAAAACCTTACATAGAAAATGAAACTATAGGTGATAAAAATTATGAAGATATATTAGAAGGATTCAGAACAGCTAGTGAAATAGATGGTAAAATATATGGAATGCCTTTCAATAAATCAACAGAAGTTATATGGTATAATAAAACATTATTTGAAGAATTAGGATTAAAAGTTCCGACTACTTTTGAAGAATTTGCAGAAGTATCAAAAACTATAACTGAGAAAAAAGGTATAGTTGGTGCTGGATTTGACTCATTAAACAACTTCTACACTACTTACTTAAAAAATAAAGGTGTAGATTTCAATAAAGATACAGATGTAACTGGTAAAGAATCAGTTGAAGCTGCTAACTACTACTTAGAGGGAATAAAAGAAGGTTACTTCAGAATAGCTGGTACAGATATGTACTTATCAGGACCATTTGCTAATGAAACACTTGGTATGTATGTAGGATCAAATGCTGGTGAATCATTTGTTAAGCAAGGTGTAGGTGATAAGTTTGAAGTAGGTGTTGCTGCTTATCCAGCTGAATCAGCTATGCAACAAGGAACTGATTTATATGTATTCAATAATGCTTCAGCTGAACAAAAAACAGCTGCATTTGAATACTTAAAGTTCTTATCTGCAACAGAAAACCAAATAACTTGGGGAATTGAAACTGGATATATACCAGCTACTAAGAGTGCTATAGAATCAGATGAATACAAAAACTCAGGAAGTTTAGTAGCATCTGTATTAAAAGAAGCAACATCTAAAAACTTATTCATAAACGAAGTTGCTGCAGGTGTTGATAGTGCTTACAATGAATCAAAAGTTGTAATGGAAGATATATTATCAGATGTTAAATCAGATGTTAAATCTAAATTAGAAGCATATAAAAATACTTTAACAGGAATATACGAATAAGTATTTTTAAGTTAGATGTAATTTTACAAGGGGATGTCTTAAATTTTAAGACATCTTCTTTATTTTATATAGTTGGAATTTATAATTTATTTAGTTTATATATAAATTGCAAATTCCAGCTACTTAAAGTATAGCGGAACAAGTTGTGGAGATATAATCAAAGCGAATTTTTTATAAAAAGGAGAAAAATATGAAACTAGTTATTTATCAAACAAGTGATTTACATGGATATGTATATCCTACAAACTATGTAAAAGAACAACCTTTAGGAATTTTAAAAATAGGAAGCTTTATAAAAAAGGATGAGTTAAATTATGATAAATCTTTAAAAATAGATTGTGGAGATTTAGTACAAGGTTCAGCAATGACACACTATTTATCAAAACATGATATGAAGACTAATCCAATTATTGAAGGGCTAGAAAATATAAACTATGATGCTTATGTATTAGGGAATCATGAGTTTAACTATGGTTTAGATTATCTTAATAAATCATATTCACCTATAAGTAATAAAGTAATAAATGCAAATATAGAAGGATTACAATTTGAAACAAAGCCTTATAAAATATTTGACTTAGATGGATTTAAAGTTGGATGCATAGGATTTACAACATCATTTATTCCTAACTGGGAGCAAGAATGTAATATAAAAGGATTAAAATTTAATAATCCTGTGGAAATGTACGCAAAATATGAAAAAGAGTTAAAAAAGCAATGTGATTTTATAATAGTTTGTTATCATGGTGGATTTGAAAAAAGTTTAGAGGATAATACTACTCCAACAGAAGCTTTAACAAAGGAAAATCAAGGAAGTGAACTTTTAGAAAAGTTTGATTCAATAGATATGGTTTTAAGTGGACATCAGCATAGATCATTTATAACTAAAATAAATGGAGTGCTTTGTTCTCAACCATTAAATAATGGTCAAAACTTTACAAAGATAGTACTAGATACAGAAACTAAAGAAGTAGAATATGAACTAGTAGAAGTTAAAGATTTAGATGTGAAAATCGATGAAAACTTACAAAGTATATTTGAAAATGTGGAAAGTAAACTACAAGTTTATTTAGATCAAGAAATAGGCGAATTTGAAAAAGATATATTAGTGGAAGATTTATTTGAAGCAAGACTTAAAGGTCATCCATTTGTAAACTTCTTACATGAAGTTCATCTTGATGCTGGACAAGCTGATTTCTCTGCCCTATCTATGTTTGATAGTACAATAGGATTCAAAAAGGTTGTATCTATTAGAGATGTATTAGTAAATTATCCTTATCCAAATACTTTAAAAGTACTAAAAGTAAAAGGTGAAAAAATAAAAGAAGCAATGGAAAAAAGTGCAACTTACTTTGTTGTAGAAAATGATGAAGTAGGAGTAAATATTTCTTTCTTAGAGCCTAAAGTTCAACACTATAACTATGATACTTTTGGTGGAATGACTTATGAAGTAGATTTAAATAGAGAATTTGGTGATAGAATAGTTTCTATGAAAAAAGATAATGTGGACATTGATTTAGAAAAGTATTACACAATAGTAATGAACAACTATCGTGCTACAAATACGGCGATATATCCAAGCTATGAAGGTGCAGAAACTGTAGGAGAAATTAATTTAGACATAAGTGAAGTTATAATAAATTATATTCAAAATAAGAAAAAAGTTAATGTTATAGATGAAAGTAACTATAAAATTAAATATTAGAAACAAAATAAAAGAGCAACTACTTTAGCTATAGAGAGCTATCTAAAGTAGTTGCTCTTTTGATTTAATAGTAATTTTTATTTTTTATAATAAGTTTCACCACTTCAAGAAATAATATCTTTATGAGAGGTGAAAAACATGATACATATTAAAGAATTGAAAAAAGTTTATGATAATGGATATGAAGCATTAAAAAGTATAAATCTTGAAATAAATGAGGGTGAATTAGTTTGTTTATTGGGTCCTAGTGGATGTGGAAAAACTACAATACTAAATTTATTATCAGGATTATTAGATCCTACTAGTGGTGATATTAGATTTAATAATGAATCAGTTATAAATAAGCACCCTAAAGACCGTAATATAGGTTTGGTATTTCAAAATTATGCCTTATATCCTCACATGACAGTTTTGGAAAATGTCATGTTTCCCTTAACAGTGGGAAAGAAAAAAAAGTCAAAAGAAGAAGCCATGAAAATAGCTCAGGAATACATGAAAATAACTAGTATAGAAGAATTGGCCAATAAAAAGCCAGGAGAAATGTCTGGAGGTCAACAACAGCGTGTTGCCATTACAAGAGCCTTAGTTCAAAGTCCTAAGATTTTACTTCTTGATGAGCCTTTAAGTAACCTAGATGCTAGACTTAGACTAAAAATCAGAGAAGAAATTAGACGATTAGTAAAGGAAATAGGAATTACTACTATTTTTGTAACTCATGATCAAGAGGAGGCTTTATCTATAAGCGATAGAATCGTATTGATGAACCAAGGTGTAGTCCAACAATTTGATATACCTCAGAATCTATATTTAGAGCCAGCAAATTTATTTGTGGCAAAATTTATGGGGAATCCAATTATAAATATTTTTGAGATGAATAAAGAAGGGAATGTTTTAGTTGGAGAGGATTTTTCTATTGATACTAATTTACTTAAGAAAGATAGAATAAAACAAGAATTTACTGAAGAAAAATATGTAGTAGGTATACGAGCAGAATATTTTATGTTAAGTAAAAATCCACTATTTAAAACAAAAGTAGAATCTGTAGAGTTAATAGGAAAAGACTGCATTTTAAATTTTAAGATTAATAACAAAAATTCAAAATCAATTACAGACATTTGTGAGCATGTGAAAGAAGGAGATGAAGTTGGATTTGATATAGACTATGACAGTATTTATATATTTCAAGAAGATGGAAAGAGGGTTTACTAATGAAAAAGATGAAGTATAGTGCTGAGAATGCACCACAAGCATGGTTATATTTATTGCCAGCTTTAATTATAATAGTCATATTTCACGTGTATCCACTGATTAAGACTTTTATTATTTCTTTTGAAAAGGGAACTTTAAATAATTTAGTCTTCAATGGTATAAAAAATTATCAAGTTGTATTAGCAGACCCCAAATTTCATAAGGCAATAATTAATACTACACTATACTCATTTATTGTTGTACCAGTTGGTGTAATTATCGCCATGGCAATAGCTCTTACAATAATTGAAAAAATTAAATACAAAGATATTTTTGAAACCATATTCTTTATACCTTACTTAACAAGTATTATAGCTGTAGGTATAGTATTTAGGTTCTTATTAAACAAAGATTATGGTTTTGTGAACTATATATTAGGCTTTATAAATGTAGGGCCAATTAACTTTCTAGATGATCCTAAAATGAGCATGTTAACACTAATTATTTTTGGTATTTGGCAAGGTTTGGCATTCAACATAATAATACTTCTTTCTGGACTAAGAAATGTTGATAAAAATTACTATAAAGTTGCTGATATGTTTGGAGCTACTAAGTCAGAACAGTTTTTTAGAATAACACTACCTCAGATGATACCTATACTTACATTTTTATTAATGGTTAACTTTATAAATGCATTTAAGGTATATTCTCAGGTATTTGCCATATTCAATGGAAAAGCAGGTATAGCAGATAGTGCTACTACAGCAGTATTTTATATTTTTAATAAATTCTATGTGGAATATCGTTATGGTCAAGGAATGGCTGCAGCAGTTATATTATTCTTGCTTATATTGCTATTTACCTTAATACAAAATTATGTAATGAAAAAATTATCTAAGTAGGTGAGAATATGAAACAATTTAATTCGGCGTTAGCAAAAGTATTTATTTTTATAATGGCTGTAATAACATTATTTCCATTTGTATATATGATTTTATCGAGCTTAATGACTTTTCAAGAGGCCACTAGTATACCACCAACGCTTATTCCAAAGTCTCTTAATTGGCAAAACTTCTCAGAAGCAATGAAGCAAGCTCCTTTTGTTAGATACTTCTTCAATACAATTTTTGTGTCAGGATTATCGACACTAGGAACTTTAGTGACTTCTGTTTTAGCGGCCTTTGCCTTAGTTAAATTAGAGTTTAGATTTAAAAATATATTATCAGCAGTAATGGTTACTTTATTAATGATTCCTTATGAAGTTACAGTATTTACTAATTATCAGACTATAGCACAAATGGGACTATTAGACACTTATACAGCTTTAATAGTACCATCTCTTGCAAGTGTATTTTATATATTCTACTTAAGAGGATATATATCTAGTATTCCAATATCTTATTATAAGGCAGCAAAAGTAGATGGATGTGGTGATTTGGAATTTATCACAAGAATACTAGTTCCATTAATAAAACCATCATTATTTACTATGGGAATACTAAGTTTTATAGGTGGATGGAATTCATTTTTATGGCCAATATTAGTTACTAATAGCAAAGAGATGAGACTACTTAGTAATGGACTTAGTGCATTTGCAACAGAAAGTGGAACCAACGTGCAACTACAAATGGCAGCATCAACAATAGCCATCGTACCAATACTAATTATATATTTAATATTTAGAAAAGAAATAATTAAAGGAGTTGCTAGCAGTGGTATTAAAGGATAAAAAAACAAAAATAACATTTCACAATGGAATATTAACTATTGGTGGAACTATTATAGAAATAGTATATGAAGACAGTCATATATTTTTTGATTTTGGGAGTGAATACAATCCAAGTGCTGAGTTTCAGCCATCAAACTTGCAAGAACTATTAGATGAAAAGTTAGTTCCATATATAGACAATATATTTGATCCAGAAATTTTATTAAAAGGATATGAATCAAGAGAAGAAAAGTTTAAAAATACAGCAGTATTTTTATCTCATATGCATCTAGATCATTCAAAAATTATTAATTATTTAAATCCTGAGATACCTTTATATACATTAGAAGGAACAAAATCTTTGCTCAATACTTTAAATATAAATAATGATTTTTTATTTCCTTTTGATAAAAAGAAAGACAATAACACTCGTCATATGATAGGAGTAAAAGAAAATGAAGAAATAGAAGTAGGCAAAATTAAAGTAAAAGTAATGCCTGTGGATCATGATGCATATGGTGCTTGTGGACTATTAATAAAGACACCAGATTTAGTAATTTCTTATACAGGAGATATAAGGTTACATGGATATAGAGAAAAAGATACACTTCAGTTTTGTAAAGAAAGTGAAAACTGTGATGTGCTTTTAATTGAAGGAGTTACAGTTTCATTTAAAGATTTTGAAGATGAAGATGATGAAATATGTAATGAAAATGAATTAATAAAAAGAATAAATGAAGTAGTAAATAGCAACACTAATAAACAGATAACTTTTAATTATTATATTTCAAATATAGAAAGAATCTTAAATATAATAAAAACAAATTCAAGAAAGGTTGTTTTGGATGCATATTATTCATATGTGCTAAAAGAAGCTAGTGGATATGAATCTTATTACTACAAACTAGATGATAAGGACTATGGATTAAATCCTAAATACGAAATTAAATTTGAAGATCTTTTAGAAGACGAGAGTAAATATATGTGGCAATTAGATATACTTGCTCTTAATCAATTTGATAAGTTAAAACAGAATGGAGTATATATCCACTCTAATGCAACACCATTAGGACCTTTTGACCCTAGTTATGAACCGTTTGTTGAAAGATTCAAAGAAAAAAATATTGAATTTGTAATAGCATCATGTAGTGGACATGCTCATCCTAAGGATTTGATAAAGATAATAAACTTAATTAAACCTAAGTTATTAGTACCAGTCCACTCATATAAACCAGAGAAGCTTTATAATGAGCATGGAGAAAGATTATTACCTAAGAAAAAACAGACTATTTAAAGGAGGCACAAAGGTAATGAAATTTAAAACTTTAGTATCAATAGCACTATCAGTAATATTACTAGTAGGATGTTCAAATAAAAAACAAACTGAGCAAACTACTGAAGAAATAGTTACAGAACTAAAAAATCCTGTAGAAATAACTTTTTGGCATGCTATGAATGGAGAACAAGAAACAGCTTTAAAAAAATTAGTTGATAAATTTACAAAAGAAAATTCTAATATTACAGTAACTCTACAAAATCAATCTAGCTATCCAGACTTGCAACAAAAAATAACTGCAACAACTGCAAGTCCAAAAGATTTGCCAACTATTACGCAAGCTTATCCAGACTGGCTTTTAAATGCTATGGATGAAAATTTAGTAGTAGATTTAAAACCATATATAGAAAATAAAACACTTAAATTTGATAATTATGATGATATATTAGAAGGGTTTAGACAAGCATCTACAATAGATGGTAAAATCTATGGAATGCCATTTAATAAATCAACAGAAGTTTTATGGTATAACAAAACTTTATTAGATAAGCATAACATAGCAGTTCCAACAACATATGAGGAATTTGCTAAAGCTTCTAAAGAAGTGAAAGAAAAAGCAAATATTGTTGGTGGTGGATTTGATTCATTAAGTAACTACTATACAACTTATTTAAAAAATGAAGATGTAACATTTGATTCTAAATTAGATCCGACTAGTGAAGCATCTAAAAAAGCTGTAAATTACTATCTAGATGGTGTAAAGGATGGATATTTTAGAATTGCAGGAACAGATAAATATTTATCAGGTCCTTTTGGAAATGAAACTATAGCTTTATATGTAGGTTCAAATGCAGGTGAAGCTTTTGTTAAACAAGGTGTTGGGGATAAATTTGAGATAGGTGCTGCACCATATCCAGCAAAATATGTTATGCAACAAGGTACAGACTTATTTGTATTTTCTAGTGCTACAGCAGAACAAAAAACAGCAGCATATAAACTTCTACAATTCTTAACAACAAAAGAAAATCAAATAGAGTGGGCAAAAGCAACTGGATATATACCTGTTAGAAAAAGTGCTATAGAATCAGATGAATATAAAAATTCAGGAACATTAATAGCACCTATATTAGCAGATGCAACTAAGAATTTATTTACAAACCCAGTTGTAAAAGGTATGGATAGTGCATTCCGTGAATCTAATACAGTACTAGAGTCAATATTAGCAAATACTAATGTGGATATTAAAACAAAATTAGAAGAATTTAAATCAACTTTAATGGGAATTTGGGAATAGAATATGAGACTTGTTATTTATCAAACTAGTGATTTACATGGGTATGTATACCCTACAAATTACGTAAAAGAACAGCCTCTTGGAATTTTAAAAATAGGAAGCTATATAAAAGAAGATGAAGTAAACTATGATGCATCTTTAAAAATAGATTGTGGTGACTTAGTTCAAGGCTCTGCTCTTACTCATTATTTATATAAACATGATGTAAAGAAAAATCCTATTATTGAAGGAATGGAAAATATAAAATATGATATTTATGTATTAGGTAACCATGAATTTAACTATGGTTTAGATTATTTAAATAAATCATATGCACCTGTAAGTGATAAAGTTATAAATGCAAATATAGAAGGTTTAGAATTTGAAACAAAACCATATAAAATATTTGATTACAATGGATTTAAAGTTGGATGCATGGGGCTAACAACTGGTTTTATACCTAATTGGGAGCAAGAGTGCAATATAAAAGATTTAAAATTTAATGATCCAGTAGAAGCATATGGAAAATATGAGCAAGAGCTAAAAGCAAATTGTGATTTCATAATAGTTTGTTATCATGGTGGATTTGAAAAAAGTATAGAAGATAATATGACACCAACAGAGGCACTAACAAAAGAAAATCAAGGAAGTGAACTTCTAGAGAAGTTTGATTCCATAGATATGATTTTAAGTGGACATCAACATCGATCATTTATAACAAAAGTAAATAATGTAATTTGCTCACAGCCTTTAAATAATGGACAAAACTTCACAAAGATAGTAATAGATACTGAAAGTAAAAAAATAGAATATAAATTGGTTGAAGTTAAGGATTTAAAAATAGAAATAGATAAAAATCTTTTAAATATATTTGAGGAAGAAGAAGGTAAATTGCAAGTTTATCTAGATCAAGAAATAGGTGAATTTGACAAGGATATATTAGTAGATGATTTATTTGAAATAAGACTTAAAGGTCATCCATTTATAAACTTTTTGCACCAAGTTCAACTTGAGAAATCAGGAGCTGATTTCTCGGAACTATCTATATTTGATAGTACAATTGGATTTAAAAAAATTGTATCAATTAGAGATGTGTTAATTAATTATCCTTATCCAAATACTTTAAAGGTTCTTAAAGTAAAGGGGAAAAAAATCAAAGAGGCTATGGAAAAGAGTGCTACTTATTTTGTAGTTGAAAATGGAGAAGTAAAAGTAAATGTTTCATTTTTAAAACCTAAAGTACAACATTATAATTATGATACTTTTGGTGGAATGACCTATGAGATAGATTTAAATAGAGAATTTGGAAATAGAGTTGTGTCTATAAAAAAAGATAATGTAGATATTGATTTAGAGAAATACTACACTATAGTAATGAATAATTATCGTGCTACAAACACAGCAATATATCCAAGTTATGAAGGTGCAGAAGTTGTAAAAGAAATTAACTTAGATATAAGTGAAGTGATAATTGATTATATACAAACTAAGAAAAAAGTTAATGTGATAGAGAAAAGTAACTACAAAATAAAATATTAATATAATTTGTAAAAAAGGTCATAACTTTAGATTATGTCCTTTTTTGTTGATAAATTTTTGAATAAGATAATTTTTAATCAATATTTTATGATTTAAAATATAATTAGAATATATAAAGATATATGTAAATTACACAATGCTATAATTAAACTAATGCATAAAAATGGGATTATATTATAAAAGGAGATTAAAAATGAAAGAAGTATCACTAAGAAGTTGTGATAGTTATGAATATGAAGAAGTAAAAATACAAGTGGAAAAATTGCTACATGATTTGGGAGGAATTGAAAAATACATAAAGAAAAATAGCACTGTGTTTATAAAGTTGAACCTTGTCGCTAAAAAATTGCCCAAGGAAATGGCAACTACTCACCCTATGATTTTAAAAGTAATAGCAGAGCAACTTTTAGAGTTAGGATGTAAAGTAATAGTTGGAGATAGCCCTGGAGGGCCTTATACAAAAGCATCTCTAAAAGGTGTGTACAAAACTTGTGGAATAGAAAAATTATGTGAAGAACTTAGTATGGAACTAAACTATGATATATCAGAGGTGAAAGTGGAAAATCCAAAGGGTAAGATACTGAAATATATGACAGTAATAAAACCCATTGTGGAAGTAGATCATGTTATAAATATTTGTAAATTAAAAACACATGCGATGGCAACTTTTACAGGAGGGGTTAAAAATTTATTTGGGGTAATTCCTGGGGTAAAAAAAGCTGAATATCATTTTAAAATGCCAGAAGTTAAGGACTTTACAGAATCCTTAGTTGATATATGTGATTTTGTATCACCAACTCTTACTATAATGGATGGTGTAGTGGGTATGGAAGGAGAAGGACCAACGGCAGGAGTACCTAGAAAAATAGGTATATTATTAGCATCTTCTAGCCCCTATGCTATAGATGTTGTTGCCTGTAAACTTATAAATTTAGAACCAATTAAAGTTCCTACAGTACAGAGATGTGTTGAAAGAAGTTTAATTCAAAAAGACTTTTCTGATATTTGCGTGCTAGGAGAAAAAGTTGAAGATAAAGTAATTAAAGATTTTAAAATACCTTCAAATAAAAGTATTAGTTTCCTAAGAGGGAAAGTGCCTAGAAGTTTAGAAATTTTTATAAATAAAAAACTAGCAGGTAAACCAGTAATAAATTATAGAAAATGCGTAAACTGTGGAGTTTGTAGTAGGGTTTGTCCTCCTAAGGTTATAGATATGAAGGAAAATGGTCCTAATATAAATTTAGATAATTGCATAAGATGTTTTTGTTGTCATGAATTATGTCCTAAAAAAGCTGTAGATTTAAAGAGGCCCCTTATTTTTAAATTTTTATAAAATACTAATTATTAAACAGAGAGAGATTCAATATAGAAGTAAGCAATTTTAAAAATTATATTAATTCTATAATTGAAATTCGGCACATGTAGTCAAAAATATACAAAAATAGAAAAAAATATTGAAAAAAAATTGAAAACGTTTTATAATGTATTTATAATTGAAAACGTGTAACTATTAAATTAGGCATGAGTTCTTGAGTATTATTTTATTCTAAGGATTCATGCCTTTTTGTATTGATAAGGAGATCCTTGTATCAATAAGGAGGAAATATTGTGTTAAGTTTTTTTAAGAAAAATAAAAATTATAAAATTTGTGCAGCTGTAAGTGGAAAAAGTATTAATATTGAGAAAGTTAATGATGCTACATTTTCACAAAAACTAATGGGAGATGGAGTAGCAATTATTCCTAATAGCAATATTGTAGTAGCTCCTTGCAATGGTAAAATAACAGTACTTCCAGAATCAAAGCATGCATTTGGGATTGTATCGGATGATGGAGTTGAGATATTGGTCCATATAGGTATAGATACAGTTAGTTTAAATGGAGATGGATTTAAAAATGAAGTGTCTCAAGGAAGTATTGTGAAGCAAGGAGACCCAATAATAAGTTTTGATAGAGAAAAAATAATTTCTAAAGGAATAGATAGTACAACTATGATGATTGTATTAAACCATAGTGAATTTTCAAATATAAATTGTATCGCAGAGGGTGAAGTAATCGCAGGACAAGACACTGTTATTGAAGTTTTGAAATAACTTAGGGAGGAATGAGTTTAATATGATAGCAGTAAAGATCTTTAACAATAATGCATTATCAACAGTAACTCATGATGGAAAAGATGCTATTTTAATCGGATTAGGGATAGGTTTTAATAAACGTCCAGGTGATAAAGTTAGTGAAGAAAAGATAGAAAAAATTTACTATGTTCAAGATGATATGCAGACAAAATTTTTAGAGATGTTGAAGAATGTTGATTCAGATGTTATGGAGGCATCAGAAAAAATTGTAGGTCTTATCCCAGGGAGTGAAGGTAAGTTTAGCAATAAAGGTATATTATCTTTAATTGAGCATATTAGCTTTGCAATTGAGAGAACAAAGAATGGCATATTTTTACCTAACTTAATGCTTTCTGACATAAAGATGATGTACTCAAAAGAATTTGAATTAGGATTAAAAGCTTTAGACATTATACAGGAAATATGTCATATCCGCTTGCCTGGAGATGAAGCAGGTTATATTGCTCTACATTTTGTTAATATGCAATCAAACGATAATTTAGCATATGATACTTTAAAATTTGTAAAAGGTAGTATTGATCTAATAAAAGAGTGTTATGGAATAGAATTAGATGAATCAAATTTAACTACATTACGTTTTATGACTCATTTAAAGTTTCTGGCACAAAGAATTTTCAAAAAAGAAGCTTTACAAGATGATAAGATGATAGAAATGTATGATTATTTGATAGGAAATAATTATAAAAATGAAGAGTATTTACAAAAACTAGATAAATATATTGAAAAAGAATTTAAATATAAATTAGATAAAAGTGAAAAAGTCTATTTATTATTACATTTAACAAAAATTTTATAAGAATAAAATGGATTGTGACTGGTAATGCAGGCAAGACCCAGAAAAATGACATATATGTGTATATGTATTTTTTGGGTCTTTTTTTTATCAGATACACAAATCCAATAATATAAAAATTATATTTAATTTTAGGAGGAGGTATAGTAGTGAAAGAAAAGATATTTGGAGGATTAGAGGTATTCGCAAAAACAATGGTTCAACCATTAATGTACTTATCAAGTGCAGGTATATTAATGGTAATAGGGGTATTACTTACAAATGATATGATAACTGGTATGATTCCATTTTTACAATGGGAACCAATACAAATATTTGGAAAATTAATATATAACTGTGTGATGGTTATTATTAATAATCTTGCAGTTATTTTTGCCATTGGTATTCCTGCTGCAATAGCGAAAAAAGAGAAGCATAAAGCAGCATTAATAGGATTCATGAGTTATATAATGTATCTTACAGCGTCAAATACTATGTTAACATCACTAGATCAGATTGCTACAGGAAGTGACATGTTAGGATTAACTGGAACTGGACAAGCTAGTATTTTAGGTATTCAAATTGTTGATACAAGTGTATTTGGTGGAATTATTTTAGGATGTATAACTGGATATGTATTTAACCGCACAAGCGAAAAGCGTTTTAAAGGAGCGTTACAAATATATTCTGGAGCGAACTTTAGCTTTATATGTATGTTCTTTGTTTCTATTATATTTGGAGTTGTGAGCAACTTGGTATGGCCATTAGCTCAACAAGGAATAGCATCTATTGCAAATGTAATAAAAAATACAGGTACATTTGGTTTATTCTTATATGGATTCTTAGAGAGAATATTAGTACCAACAGGTCTTCACCACTTAATTTATACACCATTCCAATTTTCTGACTTAGGTGGAGTACTTCAAGTTGGTACAGATACTGTTGCAGGAGCTTATGCAATAGTTATGACAGAAATAGGTTTACCAGTAGAGCGTTTTTCAGATAGTATTTACTACATGGCCACTGGATTTACAAAAATGTTTGGTTATATTGGTATAGGAATGGCCTTTATACATACTGCATATAAGCATAATAAGAAAAAAGTTAAAGCTACGGTTATTCCATTGGTAGTTACAGCTATACTAGCATCAGTAACAGAACCTTTAGATTTTATGTTTGCATTTGTTGCACCGTTATTATTTGTTGTGCATGCAGCAATAGCAGGTCTTTTCATAGCTTTATTAAAAATATTTGATGTCACAGCATTTTGTGGAGGAAATTTATTAGCATCACTTATAATGAATGTCACAGTAGGTGTAGAAAAAACACATTGGCCAGTGATGATTATATTAGGTATTGTTCAAATACTTGTATACTTTGTAGTATTTAGTTTCTTAATTAAGAAATTTAATCTTAAAACGCCAGGTCGTGAAGATGAAGAAACTAGCAAAGATAAAGAGCCAGCAAAAACAATTAATTTTGATACAGATATTGTAAATATAATAGAGGGTCTAGGTGGAAAAGAAAATATTAATACAGTGGAAAATTGTATAACTAGATTACGTGTTAATGTTAAAGATGAAAATAAAATCAATGAAGATATGATTAATTTAACACCTAATAGTGGAATTGTTAGAAAAGGGAAAGATATACAAATAATTTTTGGACTTCATGTTCCAGATGTAAGACGTGCAGTGGAAAGTTATTTAGAAGCGTGCTAGATATAAATATTAAACTATAGATAAAGATTATATAGGAGGAATAAAATTATGATTATTACAGTTGTTGGTGGGGGGAGTACATTTACTCCAGGTATTGTTAAGTCAATTGCACAAAGAGCGAAAGAGTTAGATCTTGATGAAATTAGATTATTTGATATTGATAAAGAGCGCCAAGATAAGGTAGCTGTTGTTGTTGAGTGGATATTAAGAGAAGATGTTAAAACAGATGTTAAGTTAACTGTAACTAATGATGAAAAAGAAGCTTATACAGATGCAACATTTATATTTGCTCAAATGCGTGTAGGAAAATATGAAATGCGTGAGCAAGATGAAAAAATACCATTAAAATATGGTTGTGTAGGTCAAGAAACTTGTGGTTGTGGAGGAATGGCATACGGATTACGTACAATAAATCCAATGATAAAAGTTATTGATGATGTAGAAAAGTATGCTAAGAAAGATCATTGGATACTAAACTATTCTAATCCTGCAGCTATAGTTTCAGAGGCGTGTCGTAAGTTAAGACCAAATGCAAGAATTATAAATATATGTGACATGCCAATAGCTATTATAGATATGATAGCTGAATCTTTAAATATTAAAGATGTTAATAATATACGTTATGATTACTTTGGTTTAAATCACTTTGGTTGGTTTACATCAATAGATTACAAAGGTAGAGATTTATTAGCAGAAATCAAAGAATATATAAAAGAAAATAAAATACTATTACCACAATCTTATATTGAAAGAATAAAGAAAGCTCAAAGCGTAGGAAATCGTCATGCTGTAAGTAGCTGGAATCACGTATGGTCATCAGTTCATACAATGTTAGAAAGTTTCCCAGAGTATTTACCAAATACTTATTTAACATACTATCTTTTAAGTAAAGAAACTGTTGAACATGCAAATCCAGAGCGTACTCGTGCAAATGAAGTTATGGAAAGTCGTGAAAAAGATTTATTTGAAGGTGTAAATAAATACTTAGAAACTGGAGAAATTGATGAAAAAACATTCTACGCTGGATCACATGGAGATTGGATAAGTGATTTAGCAGTAGCTATTAAAAATGATACACATGCTCGTTTCTTAGTTATAACTGAAAACCGTGGAGCTATTCCAAATATGCCATACGATGCAATGGTTGAAGTTCCAGCATACATAGGAAAAAATGGACCAGAAGTTATAGCAATGGATCCAATTCCTCTATTCCAACAAGGATTAATGATGCAACAAGTTAACAGTGAAAAATTAATTGTAGAAGCTTGCATAGAAAATAGCTATGAAAAAGCACTACAAGCATTCACATTAAATAAAACTGTTCCAAGTATGAATGTTGCTAAACAAATATTAGATGATATGATAGAAGTTAATAAAGGATATTGGCCAGAATTAAGATAATATTGTTTTGATTTATTTGTTATAAAATAAGTCGTTATGAAAGTAGTTACCATAAAAAATGTGGTAACTACTTTTTTATATAAGAAAATAATATTTTGATGCAGAAAACCTCATGGATAATGCCATGTTCACAAAGGCTGGTATATTGACATTAAATCAAGTAAACACTTACAAAGGAAGTAGAAATTTTAAATATAGAAAGGGATATTATTTGGTCCAACAAGTGGTATGAGTATAAAGATGTAAACATGGTAGTTTTAGTGCAAGAAACTTAGACAAAAGTTTAAGACAAATGTTGTATACATATTTTACTACTATAGACAAAACTTTTTTAGTATTATTATCTTATAAAACAAAATAGGAGGTAATGATGAATTATAAACTTAAAATAGAACTAATAAAATTACAAATGATACAAAAAGGATACTCAATAAGCCGTTTATCAAAAGAAAGCCAAATATCTAAATCAACTATATCAAGATTACTAAACCAAATGGGTAGTAGCAGAGCGGAAACTATTTATAAAATAGCCCAGGCTCTAGATTTAGAAGTAAAAGACTTATTATTATAAATTAATGGGAGGGAGGTTATGTATTCACAATTAATAAATGATATAAGAAGTATTCAAGATTTAGAAATAGTAATAAACTACTATTATCCTAATCAATTAAAAAATAAAACTATGAAATGTCCCTTCCACAATGATAGTACACCTAGTTTTAAAATTGTAGATAAGGGTCAGGGAGCTTTTTATAAGTGTTTTGGCTGTGAAGAGAGTGGAGACATAATTGAATTTATAAAAAAGGTAGAAGGTATAGGATTTATACCTGCTTTAGAAAAAGCATATTTGATATTAAACAAACAGTTAAATTTACCAAAGAGTAATTTTAATAAAATTAATACTGTAAATAAAGCAAATTTAAATCAATATTACGAAGAAAAAATAAAAGAATCTTTAGAAAATCATGACTTAGATTCAGCATTTAGACATGAATGTAAAAAAGATAGAGAGAATAAACAAAGCTACTATATTAAATTTCCATATACAGATGATAAGAACAAACCTCTAAGGATATGGGAGAATTTAAATGAGATACTAGAAATAAATAATATAAGTGTAATGTACAATGAAATTGCTAAGGACATTGAAATTACTGGAGTAGAAGGTAGTACACTTGAAAGTCAGTTAATTTCCATACACTCACTATCTAACAAGTATGGATTTCCACTTAATTTAAATATGATAAATAATTTTATAAATAAAATAGCCAATAACAATCCTACTAATCCTGTTACAAACTTTTTAGAATACTGCTATGAAACCTATGATAATGATGATAAATATATTCAAATGTTATGTAATGCTATTATTACAAATAGTTCTTTTGATGAAGATTTGAAAAAAATCTTAATCAGAAAGTGGTTACTAAATACAGCCTCTATAGCATTTAATGATGGGAAAGGTAATACAGAAGGTGTATTAACCATGCAGGGCAAGCAGGGAATAGGAAAGACCAGATTAATAAGAAAGATAGTACCTATGTATGTGAAGACAGGATTGGAGCTAGACCCTAGTGATAAAGATAAAGTTTATCAATGTATAAAATACTGGGTATGTGAGTTAGGAGAACTAGATTCAACATTTAAGAGGAATTTGGCAAAATTAAAAGCTTTTATCACAGAGCAGACAGATGAATTTAGAAAACCTTATGGATTAGTACCTATTAAATATCCGCGTAAGACATCATTTTATGCAACTGTTAATAATGAAGAATTTTTAAAGGACGAGAGTGGGAATCGAAGGTATTGGGTAATTCCTGTGGAGAAAATAGATTTTGAGCTTGTTGATAAGATTGATATATATCAGCTTTGGGGAGAGGTTATGCATATCAGAGAGAAGGGAGTAGAGACTATTTATCTCAATCAAAGTGAAATGAATATGTTAAATAGAAGTAATAATAATTTTAAAGTTATGGGTCAATTAGAGATTGAAATTGATAAGTTGTTTGTTTGGGAAGCTGGAAAAGGTATGTGGAAATGGATGTCTTCAAAAGATATAATTAATAAACTGTATATAAAATCAACAAAGGGGCTAAGGGCAACTTTAGAAAGTTATGGAGCAATATATCAAAAGAAAGGCAATAAGCGAGGATATATTATGCCGCCAGAAAACCTGATGCTTGAATAGTGTACGAGTACATCAAATGATGTACTTTTTTCGTGTAAGAAGATTATAGGTGTTTTGAAGTTGGAAAAATACATCATATAAACACCATAGGTACAGGAAAAATCAACTTGATGTACCGTAGTAAATATGTGTAATACCAAGGAGTTCGGAGTATTAGTACACCAAGTATATCATAAATTAATAAAACTAATGTAACTGTTGTATTTTATTGAATATATATACTTTTGCAAAGTTGGTGTACATGCTGTACTGGTGTATATTATAAAATAAAGATATGATCTAGATAAATATTTAATAAGAAAAAGAGGGATTTGAAGTACTTATCCATTGTCTAAAGTGTAACTTATGCATAAAAAGCCATACCTTATGAAGAATTATTGATATTTTCTTTTAAAGATATATAATGAAAAATATAGCACTAATAAACTAAAAAAATTTATACATTAGGATAAAAATATTAATATTATTTTCATATAGAAATTTAAAGAAAGTAAATTTATAATCAGTATAAATTCGGAGGGGGGAGCTTATGTTTTTTTTAAACTATATAGTATTTATACTAATAATACTAATCATACATCTAATAGCTTTAAGTACACCGTTACTAAATAGCAAAAAATACTTTTTTGGGGTATATGTAAATGAAATAACTATAGAAAATGATTTAAAAATTAAAATAAATAAAGACTTCAAAATAAAATTAAATATAGCACTACTTCTAAGTACTATGATTTATATAATATTAAAAAATATATTTGATTTAAACATAGGTGCTAATATTATAATCTGCACAACTATATACCTTGCTATATTCTTTTTAATTTTAACAATAGAATATAAAAAGGTTAAATATATTAAAAATACTTATTTATCAAATTTACAGTCATGTAATAATGAATGTGAAGGATTGATTATAAGGGAAGATGAAATTCTTTCAGAGCAAAAGAAAAAACTAATCAAGAAGTTTAAAATATTATTTGGTATATGTATAGGGTTATCACTTATATCATTTTTATATGTTTTGATAAATTACAAAACCATGCCAGATATAATAATTACACACTGGGGTTCTGGAGGTAGACCAGATGCTTATTCTAAAAAAAATATATTAAACGTATTTCTTATAAATGTTATAGATATATCTATGGTTTTATTATTTTCTGTTATAGGTGTAGGAAGTATTGCAGGAAACACTTATATAGATGAGAATAATTTAGAAGTAAATAGAAAAAAGGCTATAAAATATTTAAATGGTATAGGCTATTCTTTTTTTGCTTTAACTCTTAGTATGCAATCTATTACGACTACCATACCTATATTTATGGTTCAAGAAAAAAATATGCCGATGTGGTTGACTTTAGGTTCATGTATAGTACCAATTTTTATAGTAGTGCCTGTAATTTATTACTACTTAATGTTGAGTGGGATAAAGCCTAAGAGTAGAAATATGTATACTGTTGAAAGTGATGATGAAAAATGGATTTATGGTTTTATTTATTATAATAAAGAAGATCCAAAACTTATGGTGGAAAAAAGGTTAGGTATGGGATGGGGTATGAATATGGCTCATCCTATGGGAAAGATAATTACAATTATACTTATATTAATAACAGTTGGCAGTTTATTAATAGGATTTATATAGAAATAGATAGCATAAAAGGGATGAGCTTAAATAGAGTTCATCCTTTTTGTATGTAATTTAATTTTGTTTATAAAAATAAGTTTTTTTGAGAGATAGTTATAAAAAATAACGTAGTATATAGTGTAAATCAGAGAGGGAGATGATTATGGAGAAAAGGATGATTAAGAAGATTCGAAAGAAAGATACTAAGGGTCTTGATTATATAATTAATACTTACAGTAAAAAAGTATATTTTTTAGTAAACAAGATCATTGGAATATATGGAAAAGAAGAAGTTGAAGAATGCGTCAGCGATGTATTTTTTGCAGTATGGAATGATATTGAGCAATATGATGAAAAACGTGGGGAATTCAGTAGTTTTATATTTATGAAAACAAAGTACAAAGCATTGGACTATAAGAGAAAACTTGATAAAAAACATCTTCCAGTTGAAACTTTACAAGATAATATATCAAACACAATTACTACTGAAGATATTGTAATTGACAAAGAATGTAACTTAGAAATTATAAAAATTATAAATAACTTTAAAGAACCAGATAAAACCTACTTTTATTTAAGATATTTTATGTATTACAAAATAGATGAAATAGCTGACAAATACAAAACTACTAGATCCTCTGTGGAAAATAGGTTGTATAGATGCAGGTTGAAAATAAAAAGTGTTTTAGAAGGAGGGGAGATAAATGAAGGATAAAAATAATTTTGATAAAGAGATATATAATTTAATTGATAATATGGAAAATTTAGATGAGTTAGATTTTGACTTTGAGAATATTGGGGAAGAAGAAAATTTAAGTTCTAAAGATATGGAAAAAATAAGAGAAAAAACCTATAAAAAAATAGAAAATCAAAATATTAAGAAGTATAAAATTAAAAGTTTATCACGATTTATAGCTTCCATAGTACTAGTTGCATTAATTGGAACAACGGTAGTTATAGCAATAGCAAATAATCTACATAAATATGAGCCCTCAAGTGGGAAAATAATAAAAAGTGAAACGCCTATTTATACTCTAAGTAAGCCGATAACTAAAAAGGTTAAGGATGGAGAAATAACATTAAATAGCTTTATTTTGAATCCGCAAGAAGAAAGATTTGATGCAGAAGAAGAAGGACGTAATGTAAATTATGAGTATATAAAAAGAGAAGTAAGAATAAATGGAAAAGATATATTAGAAGCTGACTATGAAGAATGGAATGATATGGGAAGTGAATGGACTTTAAGTATTGGAAGACCCTGTGAATATAAAGAAGGCGATAAAGTTGAATATATTGTAATAATCAAAGATAAATTAGGAAAAGAAAGTAAAATTGACTTCCAGTTAAAACTAAGTGAAGCCACATCTATAGAAGAGTATAATAAAAATTTGCCTAATGCAACAAATAACAATGTGACTATAAGTGCTATGACAAAAGAAGAAAACAATACACTATATGTAGATTTAATAGCAATTTCAACTAAAGAAAATATGGATTTTGAAGTAGATAGCTTTGGAGATTATGATTTTGAAAATAACAAAGTAAACATATTTTTAACTGATGTAAATGGTAAAAAAGTAAAAGCAGAAGGATTAGAGTACTATGATGGAAGTAAACTTAAGTTTAATATAGAAAATTTACAAAAACCATTTACCATAGAGATAAAAGGACTAAATGTTTGTTCAAATGATTTAAAAGGTGAGAAAGTTACTTTGCCTGTATTAGAAATTAATGAAGAAAAAAGTATTAATAAACTTATAGATATAGAAGATAAAAATAACTATCTAACTAAAGAAAGTTGTAAAGTATTAATAAAAAGTGTAAAAAGGGTAAAGGGAGAAGAAGAAAATAATTATAAATTAACTTTGGATTATCCAGATAATAAAAATTCATCCATAAAGATAAAGGGAGTAAATGTCGAGCCTGATTTATCTTTTGTTGATCTAATAAAAGGAATGATAAGTACATATAATCCTATGAACTTGTCTGGAAGTAGTCAAGAATTATCAGAAGATGGAACATATAAAGAAATTACTTTAGAATATTCAAATAAAGACAAGAAAGAAAATGTGAAGCCGAAGTTTGAGATAAGTGGTTATGAATATATTATAGAAGGTCATTGGAAACTCATTATTAAATAAAAATTGATAATATTAATATTTAGAAATGAAACAATTATTCTAATAGTAGTTACTAGATAAGCAAATTTAGTAACTACTTTTTTATGGCTAAAATTTGAAAAAAATAAAAGCTAAATTTATTAGAAATTAAAGAATTGATTATTTAAGACTATATATGGGTAATAAGGAAATAACAGTTTAGCAGACTGAAAAAACATATAAATTAGGAGGACATCTATGAATTTCAACAAAATGGCTAAGGAAATCTTAGTTAATGTTGGTGATGTAGAAAATATCAAAGAAGTAATACATTGCTATACAAGACTAAGGTTCACACTAATAGATAATGAAAAAGTAAATAAGGAAAAGCTTCAAAAAATTGAAGGAGTACTAGCAGTACAAGAAAGTATGGAACAATTACAAGTAGTAATTGGAAGTACAGTAGATAAGGTTTATAAGGAATTAGTAGAACTAATGGAAAAAGAGTCTAAATTATCAGAGTTGAAAACTACTAAAAAAACAAAAGAATTACCAGCAAACAAAAAAGAAAACACTTCAAAGAATAAAATAGGTATTTTATTTAATAAAGCATTATCAACAATGTCAAAAATATTTGCACCAGTAGTACCTGCACTGGCTGGATCAGGAATGATAAAAGGTATACTTGCGGTTTTATCTATGTACTATATGAATAAACATGGCGTAGATATTAAAACTAATGATACTTATATAATATTTAATGCAGCATCAGATGCAGTATTCTATTTCTTCCCAATAATACTAGCTTACACATCGGCAAAGGTGTTTAAGGCGAGTGAAATTATATCAATGGTTCTAGGAGCAACACTTTGTTATCCAGCCATAGTAGCATTAATGGGGGAAGAAAGAGTAATTTCATTATTTGGTATGGCTATTACGAAAGCGACTTATACATCATCAGTAATTCCAATAATAATTGCAGTTTGGGTATTATCATACGTAGAAAGATTTTTAAATAAAGTAGTACCAGAAGTAATAAAAACTATAATGGTTCCAACATTTATATTATTAATAATGGTTCCAGCAACACTTTTATTATTTGGTCCAATAGGGATTTACATAGGTAATGGAGTAAACTTTGTATATCAACAACTTATGAGTTTTAGCCCAATACTTTGTGGTGCATTTATAGGTGGACTTTGGTGTGTACTTGTTATATTTGGAGCACATAAAGCTATCATACCAATAGCTATAAATGATGTAGCAATGACTGGACGTCAAAACTTATTAGCATTTGCGGGGGCAGCAAACTTTGCTCAAGCAGGAGCTGCTATGGGGGTATTTTTAAAATCAAAGAATAAATCATTAAAAACAGTTGCTTTATCAGGAAGTATAACTGCTTTATTTGGAATAACAGAACCAGCGATTTATGGTGCTAATTTAAGACTTAAAAAGCCTATGATATATGCAGTAATATGTGGTGCCATAGGTGGTGGAGTTATGGGTTATGGGGGTGCTTATGGTATAGCATTTGCAAACCAAGGTCTACTTACTATTCCAGTATATGCACAGGCCGGAGTTATGGGATTTGCTTCTTACTTAATAGGTATCGCCATAGCATTCTTTGGCTCAGCAGCACTTACTTATATATTAGGATTTGAAGACATAAAAGAAGAAGTAGTTATACAAGAGGAGATAGCTGTATAATTATAAAATGACATTAGGAGGAGAAAATATGGCTAATATATTTCCAAAGGATTTTTTATGGGGAGCATCTTCATCAGCATTTCAAATAGAAGGTGCTTGGGATGAAGATGGAAAAGGAAAAACTGTTGCTGATTTTAATTCGTTTAAAAAATCAGCCATACAAGCAGATAGTAAGGTAGCCAGTGATTTTTATCATCATTGGAAAGAAGATATAGATTTAATGAAAGAATTAGGTCTAAAAACTTATAGGTTTTCACTATCATGGGCAAGAATAATACCTGATGGTGATGGGCAAATAAATCAAGCAGGAATAGATTTTTATAATAAAGTTATAGACTATCTTATAGAATGCAATATAACTCCTTTCGTTACACTATATCACTTTGACTTACCTTATGCTTTAGTTGAAAAATACAACGGATGGGAAAGTAGAGACTGTGCTTTTGCTTTTGAAAGATATGCAAAAATATGTTTCGAAAATTTCGGAGATAGAGTTAAATACTGGCAACCACATAATGAACAAAACTTAATGATGCGTGTAAAAGAGCGTATGAACATTTATGTGGACGATGCTTATGAAGTAGAGAGAATGAGAGCAAAAATGGATTATCATATGTGTTTAGCTCATGCTCTTGCAACTAATGCTTGTCATGAAATGATAGAAGATGGAAAAATAGGACCATCAATATCTTCGACAGTAACTTATCCATACTCAAACAAACCAGAAGATGTATGGGCAGCTAAATTAAATGATAATTTCAAAACAAATTATTTATTAGATATGCATTTTAATGGAGAATATCCAGCTTACTATATGAATTACTTAAGAGAGCTTGATATAGTACCTTATATGCCTGAAGAAGATAAGGAAGTTCTAAAAAAAGCTAAAATGGACTTTATAGCATTCAACTACTATCGTACATTATGTGCTAGACATATTGATGCTACTGAGGAAAATCCAAGAGGTAGCCGTGGTAATAATGAAATAGATTACGATTTATACGGGTACTTCAAAATAGAAAAAAATCCAAATCTAAAAGCTACAGAGTATGGAGCTCAGATAGATCCTGTTGGTATGAGAATTGCTCTAAATGATTACTACAACAGATATCATTTACCACTTATAATAACAGAAAATGGTCTTGGAACAGCTGATATTTTAACAGAAGATGAAAGAGTGCATGATGATTATAGAATCGACTATTTAAGAGATCATATAGATGCTTGTGCAAAAGGAATTGAAGATGGTGTTGAGCTTATGGGGTATTGCCCATGGTCAGTAATAGACTTACTAAGTTCTCATCAAGGGTTCAAAAAACGTTATGGATTTGTATATATAAATAGAGAAGATCATGATTTTAAGGATTTAAGAAGAATCGAAAAGGATAGTTTCTTCTGGTATAAAAATGTTATAAAATCTAATGGACAAGACTTATAATATATATAACTAAAGAGGAGAATTATATGTTTCCAATATTTAAAAAGAAAAAGAAACAAGAGGTTATTACTTCTTGTATATCTGGAAAAATTGTACCCATTGAAAAGGTAAATGATGGTGTTTTTTCAGCAAAAATCCTAGGTGAAGGGGTAGGTATTTATCCACATGAAGAGATAGTATTATCTCCATGTGATGGTGAAATTGTTTCAGTAATGCAAGAAACCAAGCATGCCATTGGAATAAAAACATCTAATAATATGGAGATACTAATACATGTAGGAATAAATACTGTATCAATGAAGGGGCTTGGCTTTGATATTTTTGTAAAAGAAGGAGATAAAGTCAGCAAAGGAGATAAGTTAATAAGCTTTAGTAGAACATTAATAAAAGATAATAATCTTGATGATGTAGTTATTATGGTTGTTACTAACTCAGATCAGTTTGAAAACATAGACTTTAAAACTGATATAGATGAAGTATCAAATGATACTATTATTTTAAGTTTAGATAATAAATAAAAGTTTTATTTATATGAAAAGTAGTTACTTGATTTTAATAATTTCTAGTAACTACTTTTTTAATTTAGTTAAAAAATATAATTATTAATATATTTATATCTAATAAAAATTAAAAATTGTTAATTTGGACATAAAAATTTGACATTTTGGACATTTATTTTTATGGAATTAAATGATACGATGTAGTCGGTTATTTTAAAAGTAGCGGATTAAAATATTGGCTATGCAATTATATATTTACAAATAAAGGAGATGATTTAATGGGTAAATCAAAAAAACAAATTTCTGCTGGTTGGAAAATTGTTATAGCGTGTATGCTTATACAAGCAATACCATATGGTGTAATGGCTAACTTACAACCACAGTTCATGTACTATGTAGTTAGTGACAAAACTTTAGGGTTTAGTATGGCAAGTTTTTCTTTAATATTTACTATAGGAACTTTAGTTTCAGCTATAGGTTCGCCAATAGTTGGAGGCTTATTTAAAAAATTCAGTCTTAAGCCTTTATACATAGCAGGTGCTATATTAGGTTGTGGTGGTTTTGCTGCATTTTCAATTGCAAAAGCTCCATGGCAATTCTATATAATAGCAGGTGTAATGCAAATAGGTGCGGCTATACTATCTGCTTTAGGGGTACCTCTATTAATAAATGCTTGGTTTGATGAAGCGAGTAAAGGAAAAGCATTATCTACAGCTATGGCTGGTGGATCAATAGGGAACATATTCTTACAAAGTTCATCAGTTGCTTTAATAAAAGTTGTTGGATTTAAGCAAGCTTACTTAATCTTTGGTATTATAGGTTTAGTTGTTGCTATTCCAATAGTATTATTTATGTTAAGAATGCCAAAAGACTCTTCTGAAATTGTGAAAACTAAAGGTGCTGAAGAATCTGCTAAAGGAGAAAGCTTAAACTGGGGATATAGTGTTGCTGAAGCAATGAAGACTAATGGATTTAAACTCCTTGCTTGTGGATACTTCTTTGTTGGTATATATGTTGCTGCATTATCAGTACAATATCCAGCTTACTTACATTTAAATGAAGAAGTAAATACAGGAACAATAGGATCTATATTTGCAATATGTTCTCTTGCTGGTACTTTACTTGGTGGTAGATTATTTGATAAACTAGGAGCATTTAAAACTGTATTAATAGCAGGTATAATAGTTGCTATATCCGATATAACATTAATATATGCAGTAGAAATAACTCCGCTAGCTTATGTATTTGCAGTAGCTAAAGGTTTATCTATATTTGCTTATACAATGGGACCTGCTTTACTTGTTGGTAAATTATTTGGTAACAAAGAATATACTGGAGTATTAGGTATGGTACAATTAGTATTTGGTATAGGATTTGCTTTAGGTTCATCATTATTCGGTGTAGTAGTTGATAAAATGGGATATGGTGTAGCTTGGTGGGCTATATTAGGCGCAGTTATATTAGCGTATATTGGCATACTAACTGCTATAAAAGCTATGGCTAAATTAAATGAAAATAAACAAGCAGAAAAAATAGCTGCTTAAATATAAATAAAAGAGATCTATTAAAATGTTTAATTATTTTGATAGATCTCCTTTTTGATTTTATACTTAATTAAGTTATATATATCAAATATAACTATCTTATATAAATAAAAATTTGAGAAATTTTGATATAAGACACCATGAAGTTTATGATTAGGTTTTAAAGAAATATTTATTTGTGGAGTATAGAGGTGAACATAAGATAGAAATAAAAATAGATAATGATAGTAATTTAATAAATAAAATTCTAAATATGTTAAATATAATTTTGAAGGTTGTAGTGTACAAAGAAGAAGATATGACTATTTAGAAGAAATGCAAATTTGTGATAGTAGTCAAGATTTTAATATTATGCCAGAGGATACTAAGTATGATGAAAGTATTAGTATAGTTTGGAAAATAGAAAATTAGAATAATAGAAATACATTCATAATACATTTAATTTATTGATTATATTATGTGAAAAAAATGCTATATTTATAGTAGGGGAACTTACAAAACTATAATTTGTCAACAGTAGGTTATAAATGAAAGGATGAGGAGAATGTTTGAAAATTTAAAACAAGCTGACATGGAAGTTTATAACAGTATGAAAAGAGAGCTACTTAGACAACAAAGAAATATAGAGTTAATAGCATCAGAAAATATAGTATCAATGGCAGTAATGGAAACTATGGGGAGTCACTTGACTAATAAATATGCAGAAGGATACTCCGGAAACAGATATTATGGTGGATGTGTACATATTGATGAAGTGGAGACTTTAGCCATAGAAAGGTTGAAGAAAATTTTTGGAGCAGAACATGCCAATGTACAACCTCACTCTGGGGCAAATGCAAATATAGCAGTTTACTTTGCTATATTAAAACCAGGAGACAAAGTAATGGGAATGAATTTATCTCAAGGTGGGCACTTAACTCATGGTTCTCCAGCCAATATATCTGGGCAATATTTTGAATTTCATGAATATGGTGTAACCAAAGATGGATTTATTGATTATGATAATGTAAGAAAAATAGCTCATGAAGTTAAGCCTAAGCTAATAGTAGCAGGGGCAAGTGCTTATCCTAGAGCAATTGATTTTAAGAAATTTAGAGAAATAGCTGATGAAGTGGGAGCATTGTTAATGGTTGATATGGCTCATATTGCAGGTCTAGTTGCAGCGGGACTTCATGAAAATCCATGTGAAGTAGCAGATTTTGTAACGAGTACAACTCATAAAACTTTAAGAGGACCTCGTGGAGGAATAATTCTTTGCAAAGAAAAATATGCAAAAGCCATAGATAAAGCCATATTCCCAGGAACTCAAGGTGGTCCACTAGAACACATAATTGCATCTAAGGCTGTTTGCTTTAAAGAAGCTTTAAGCGAGGAATTTAAAGAATATCAGACTCAAGTGGTGAAAAACTGTAAGAAGTTAGCTGAAGAGCTTATGAAAAGAGATTTTAAATTATTAACTGGCGGAACAGATAATCATTTAATTTTGCTAGATTTAACTAATAAAAAAATAACAGGTAAAGAGGCTGAAAAAAGATTAGATGAAGCCTATATTACTACAAATAAAAATGCAATTCCTTTTGATCCAAATGGAGCTCATATAACTAGTGGAATAAGAGTGGGTACTGCAGCAGTTACTACAAGAGGAATGAACGAGGAAGACATGACAGTTATTGCTGAGGCAATTGACTTGTGCTTGACTTATGATTTGGAAGATAAGGCTAGAGATTTAGTTGTTGGACTTACAGAAAAATATCCTTTATATGATGAATATAATTTGATGGACTAATAATAGTTTAAAATTATATATAAAATAATGAGGGAGTATATCAACCAAGATATACCCCCTTTATTATGCTAAAAATCATTAAAAAATAATAAAGTAGAAGCTATAATAAACTGACCCGTGTAATAAGTAATTAAATTTATTGCAGACAAATATTTTTTAGCATATTTATTAAATAATATAAAACATAAGACTAGATCAGATAATATAAACAATAAAGCACCAATTAAAAGTAAATATGTTCCTATATCAAACCTTAACAAAAATACCAGTTTTATAGACTCAAAAGTCATCAAACAGATGATAAATGAATAAATACTGGCAGGTAAAAGCATATTTTTAAAGTCTATATTTTTATTTGATTTCAATATAGTCATAGCTATAAATGCCAAAGTTAAAGCAACTAGTAAATCAAGTATATTAAAAGACCCTAAATGAGTAAAAGCTAAAATATACATTACATGAGTTATTGAAAAACTAACAAGTCCATACAGAAAAAATTTGTTCAAGGAGCCGTCATGATGATTTACTTTAAGTGCAAGGAACATATCTCCAAATAAAGAAAAAAATAAACCAATTATTAATAATATAAAGTAATAATAATCTCCTGGCGATTTAATATAAGATATTACTGCTGTAAAAATGAATAAAATACTAGTAGTAGTTTTAAAAATAAATGCGTAATTTTTCCTTGGATTATAGGTGAAATAGATTAGTGAAAATAGTGATAGAAAAAATAATATTAAATTTATATAATAAGCTAACATGTTGCTCATTACCCCCTTTAATATTATTATAATATGATTTGCTATTATAAATTATCTTATATTAATAAAAGCTATTTATTAAGTCAGGTAAGTATTCTTTTTTTAATTTTAAATAATCATTTTTTGTAAGTTCGAATCTATGAGACATTTGGAGAGTTTTTCTTGGTTTATAGGTTTTTAAATATTCAAATCCTAAGTTACTTAGTGATTTAGGTGTATATTTATTATCTGAATAAGTTATGGCAACCAATTTATCTAAATTCATCAATTCAAAACCAGTGATAAGAGTTGTCACTGTGAGTTCTGTTGCATAATTATTACCCCAATATTTAGGGTTTATACAAATTCCTATTTCACCTTCTTTTGATCTAGTTCTTATATTGTTAATTCCTATATTTCCAATTACTTTTTTATCTGACTTATGGTAGATAACATAGTTACCCACCTTACCTTGCTTATAGTTATTAATAAAAAATAATTGAACGAATCTTTTTGTATCATTAATAGTTTTGTGAGCTTTAAAAGGTAGGTATTGTACTACTTTTTCTTGACTAAGATACTCATAAATATCAGGAACATCTTGTAAAGTTGCTGGTCTAAGTATAAACCTAGGTGTTTCAATAATTTTCATCTGAGGGTATTGAGAGTTATAAATTTTATATCCAAATATATTATCCATAATTTTGACCTCTTAATTTTAGATTTACTTTAATTTATGAATTTGGGTTTAAATATGTTAAATAAATCTAAAGCTTAGGTATTATTTCTATTTATTTCCATAATTATACTGTTTAAATTGACTTTAAAAGTATATAAATTATAATGAAAAGTAATTATGATTTTAAATAAATAAAAAAAGAATAATAGATAGGGAGGTACAATATGGAAGAGTCAAGAGTTATTGAGATGATAAAGAGAAATCCTTCTATTATAACAACTATAAATAATCCAACGGATGAAATGAAACTATTAGCCCTAGGGAGAAATGGACTTTTATTAAAAAGCATAAAAAATGCTACAAAAGAAATGAAAGAACTTGCTTTAGAGAATAATGTGAGAGCAATTCAATATATAGATGAGCCAAGTGAAGAAATGATGATTAAGGCTGTAAAAGAAGGCTGGAGTATATTAGATTATATAAAAAATCCAACAGACAATGTTATAAGATTAGCAATAGAGAAATCTGGATGGGCAATTCAGTATGTGAAAAACCCAAGTGAGGAATTGCAATTGCTTGCTGTAAGAAAAAATTATGATTCGATTAAATATATACAAAATCCATGTGAAAAAGTGCAAGAAGAATCAGTAAAAATTAGTTATGATGCACTAAGATATATTAAGTCACCAAGTTTTAACACTCAGCTAATAGCTGTGAAAAGTAATGAATCAGCAGTAAGACTTATCCATGATATGAATAAAGAGAAAAGCCTTGAGTTTTTAAAAGTTAATATTTTAGTAATTAAGCATATATCAAGAGATATACAAAAAGAAATAGAATTGGAAGATTTACAATCTATACTAAAAGAAGTTTTATCTAATGAAAATATAGATGAAAAATACGTGAGAGATTTTATAAATTGTAATGTTATAGACAGAAATAGTGATACTTTTGCAATGGACAAAATTTTGTTCATTCATAAATATGGAAGTAAAAAAGCAAAGAAAGTAGCTGTAGACGAAAAGTTAAAGATAATGTAGGAGAGAGACTATGAATTTTATAGACACATTAAAGAGCGTTGAATTAGTATTATCTACTGAAGAAGTTCCTTTAGTAGTAGGAGAAAGTGGAATAGGAAAAACAGCTTTAGCAAAAAAACTTGCTAAAGATAATAATTGGACTTTAGTTACTATTGATGGAAACCTTCTTAAAGAAGGTGAAATTGGAGGACTTCCAACAGTTGAGTCTTATGAAAGTAGGGATGTTAATGGAAACAAAACTGAAAAGAAAACTACTATTTATGCTGTTCATAATAAATTAAGAGAGATAGATGAAGAAATAAATGCAGGAAGAAGTGTGCTTTTATTTATAGATGAAATAAACCGTTGTGAACATACAGTTCAACAAGAGCTTATGAACTTAATTTTAAATAGAGAAATAAATGGATACAAGTTACCGGAGGATGTAAAAATACTAGCAGCTATGAATCCATCAAGCAAATACGGCTCAGACTTTGATTATCAAGTTGTGGATATGGATGCAGCCCAAGAAAATAGATTTGTTTGGCTAAACATGGAGCCAGATTATAATGGATGGATAAAATGGGCGATAAATGCAGGCATAGAAACTAAAGTTATAGAGTTTATCTCCACATTTCCGGAATATTTACACAAGATAAATGATGAAGATGTGAGAGCCACTCCAAGAAGTTATGAAAGAGTTTCGAAGACTTATAAAATGTACAAAGAGCAACAAGATACTATACCAAGATCAGTATTTCTAAATGTTATAAAAGGTAATGTGGGAAAAGTTATTGCAGAGGAATTTGTAAGTTTTGTTGAGTCAAATTACAGTCCATTAATATCTTTTGGTGATGTATTCTCTGGAGAAAATTTAGATGAAAATGTGATTGAAACAATAAAGAATGAAAGTCATACAAGACTTTATATAAGTGCTATGAATATATTAAAAACACTAGAAAATAAAATGAGTGAAGATAAAGATTCAATATTCCTTATAAATAGATTTGTAGAATTTTTAGGTATATATCCAATAGACTTAATGGTTGGAATTATGAAGGATATGAAAATTAGTTATAATGAGGTATATAAAAAAGCTATAGAAAATGAAAATTTTGTAGATGTGTATTTTCAAGCTTATAGTTCAATAAGGAGCTAATTATGGAAACTTATTTTGAAAAAGAGAGAAAGTACCTTTATGAAACAGCTATGGAGGTAGTTAATGCATCAGAAATGCTAAAAGCATATCGTAAAGGTGAAAAGTATGAAGTGAAAATGGAAACAGAATATAATAGAGAATTTTTTGCTCTTGTAGACAAGGTAAATTTAAGTCTAATGGAAGATAAAGATAATTTCTATGGTTATTTTTTATTTCAAATGGAAAAAGTTATAAGATTTGATATAACAAGCGCAACCGCTGTTAATTTTAAAGGTGCAAAATATGTAATTTACTTTAATCCTATTATTTTTTTAGAACTTAATATGAAGCAAATGGAGACTACAATAAAGCATGAAATTCTTCATATAGTATCTCAACATTTAATGAGAGGTAAGGAATTAAAAGATAAATATAGCACTCTAGCAATTAATATGGCAATGGATGTAGTTGTAAATCAATATTTAAAGTATTTACCACCATATTCAATTACACTTGAATATATAAATGTTAAATATAATCTAAAGCTGGAACCTTATAAAACCTTTGAATACTATTTAGAAAAAATTCAAACAGAGTTAGATTTACAAGAAGATGATGATGAGGGTGAAGAAATAGATAGCAATGAAAATGTAGCAGTTGAATTTGATATAGAAAAAACTCATGATTTCTGGGATGAGTCTGATGAAGTTGACGAAAAAACTTTAAAAGAATTTACAGAAAAAATAGCTGATAATTCACAAAAAGGAAGCATTCCTATTTATATAGAAGGAATGATAAAATCTCTTAAAAGTAGCAAAGGTGAACTTCCTTGGAATCTATATTTAAAAAAGTTAATGGGTACTGTTGAAGCAAATAAAAAGAAGACTACAACAAGAAGAAATAGAAGACAACCTAACAGGTTGGATCTTAGAGGAGAGCTTAGAGGACATAAGGCCGAAATCGCTGTAGCTATTGATATAAGTGGAAGTATAAGTGATGAAGAATTTAAACAGGCAATTAAGGAAGTTCTTAGTATTGTGAAAAATCACAATCAAGAAATAACTATAATAGAATGTGATAAAGAGATTAGACGTGCATACAAAGTAAAATCGATCAAAGATGTAAAAGATAGAATTACAACAGGTGGTGGAACGGAATTTACACCAGTTTTTGAATATGCTAATAATAAAAAGTTAAATTTATTGGTGTATTTTACTGATGGAAAAGGTGAAGAAAGACTAAAAGTCCTTCCAAGAGGATATAAAGTCTTATGGGTTATATCTGGTAGAGGAGATAAACTTTCACTACTTCAGCCTTTTGGAGCTGTTAAAAAATTAAGTAAAGTTGAAATAAAAGAAGAGATTATAGATATGAACGATATTAGAAGTGACGGATATTCTATGAATAATCAACAACCAATGTTATAAATATAAAGAACAATTTTTATTAAAAATAATATAAATATATATTTATTATGTAACTTTTTGTAACTTGAACCTATCATAGACTATATGTTAGATTTAAATTATCACTAAATAAGGAGATAAATATATGAAAAAAATAATTACTATATTAATATCTACATTAATGATATTTTCATTAGTTGGATGTAGTTCAAACAAAGTTGAGAGAAATCCAGTTTTATCTGAAGATTTAACAAAAGTACTAGACAAAATTTACGAGACAGCAGATTTAGATGAGGAATTTAGAGCATCTTTAGAACATTACCAAACAGTAGAATTAAATGAAGAAAATATTCAAGGATATTTAGGAGATACGGATGTTAAATTTACTGAAGGAATAAGCTCAGCTCCTATGATGAGTTCAATACCTTATGAATTAGTGTTACTTAAATTAGATGAAAATGCTGATGTGGATGCTGTAAAATCAACTATAAAAGAAAATGCAAATCCAAGAAAATGGGTGTGCGTAGAGGCTGAAGAGGTAATAGTAGAAAGTATAGATAATACAGTGTTATTTTTAATGGCAAATAAAACAGAAGCAACTCCAATAAAAAATGCTTTTATGAGTTTAGCAGAAGCTAAATAGTAAATAATATAAATAATATCAATGGCCTGGAAATATAATTTTCAGGCCATTTTAGATTAAAGGGAATTAGCATTAAATTTTATTTCACAAGTCATAATAAAAATTTTTAGGAGGCAGAAATTGTTATTTTCAAGCATAAGTTTTTTATACTACTTTTTACCAGTAACGATAGTAGTCTACTTTATATCAAAAAATAAATATAAAAATTTAATATTGTTATTAGCTAGTTTGTTTTTCTATTTTTATGGAGAACCAGGATATACTTTATTAATGATAATTTCTGCTTTTAGTGGATATATTCATGGAGTTTTAATAGATAAATATAGAGAGACAAAGTATTCAAAAGTATTTTTAGTAAGCAGCTTAGTTATAAGTTTAGGAATTTTAATTGTGTTTAAGTATGGAAATTTTATAATAAGTAACATTAACTATATATCTTCTACAAATATAAAATTATTAAAGTTAGCACTTCCAATTGGAATCAGTTTTTATACATTCCAAATTTTAAGCTATGTTGTAGATGTGTATAGAAATGAAGCAAAGGTATGTAAAAGTTTTATTGACTTTGCCACCTATGTATGTTTATTTCCTCAACTTATTGCAGGACCAATAGTAAGATATACAACAATACAAGAAGAGTTGAATAATAGGGTTTATTCTTTTGAAAAATTTGCTTATGGTGTAAATAGATTTATTATAGGTCTTAGTAAAAAAGTAATCATAGCAAATAATTTAGGTATGTTAGTAGATGTTATAAACAGTAATACAGGGAAAAATATTTTATCTTACTGGATAGTAGCTATTGTTTTTCCGTTGCAAATTTATTATGATTTTTCAGGTTATAGTGACATGGCAATAGGACTTGGTAGAATGTTTGGTTTTCACTTTTTAGAGAACTTTAACTATCCTTATATTTCAAAAAGTATTACAGAGTTTTGGAGAAGATGGCATATATCATTGTCTAGTTTTTTTAGAGATTATGTGTACATTCAATTAGGAGGAAATAGAGTAAGCAAAAATAGATGGATATTTAATATATTTGCAGTATGGTGCCTTACTGGACTTTGGCATGGAGACAGTTGGAACTTTGTATTATGGGGGCTTTATTTCGCTGTACTACTAGTGATTGAAAAATTGCTTTTAAAAGATATAATAGAGAAGTTACCAAGTTTTTTACAACATATTTATGCTAAATTTTTTATAATAATAAGTTTTGTGATTTTTAATAATGAAAATATAAAAGATATGTTTAGTAGTTTGTATAATATGTTTAACTTCAGAGGATTACCTTTATACAACGAGTTTTCTGCATACTATTTAAAAAGCTATGCAGTGATTTTAGTAATAAGTATAATAGGAGCTACACCTGTATTAAAAAATATAATAGTAAAGGTAAGCAATAGATCAGCTGGAGAAAAATTTATATCCACAATAAATCCTATATTCAATATTATTTTATTAATAATAGTAACTTCTTATTTAATAGACGGTTCTTTTAATCCGTTTTTATATTTTAGATTTTAAGGAGGGATTAATATGAACATTAAATTAAAAAACATAATAATAAGTACAAGTTTTATTTTTATATTAGTTGGATTTATGGTGAGTAATATTTTCTCACAAGATAAAGAAATATCTTACGAAGAGAGACGAAAATTATCACAATTACCGAAATTCACTGTGGAGAAACTTGTAAAAGGTGAGTATTTTAAAGATATGGAAGAATATTTTTTGGATCAATTTCCATTAAGAGATAATTTTAGAAAAATTAAATCTTTTATTAATACTAATATCTTCAAAGAAAAAGATAATAATGATATCTATATAATAGATGAGAGTATTTATAAGATGGAATATCCATTAAGAGAGAAATCTATTTATAATAGTGCAATTTTATACAATAAAATAGCATCTATTTATTTCAAAAACTCAAATATTTACTATACTGTAGTACCGGATAAAAATTATTTTGTACCTAAAGATAAAGGATATTTAAGCTTAGATTATGAAAAATTGATAGATATAATGAAGAAAAATACAAAAAATATGAAGTACATTGATATTATCAAAAACTTGAAAATAAATGATTATTATAATACGGATTTACATTGGAAGCAGGAAAAGATACTACCTGTAGCAGAAAATTTACTTACTGATATGAATAATAAAATTCCGGATTATAAATATGAAGAAAAGAAATTTGATTCTTTTTATGGATCTTATTATGGTCAATCTGCAACTAATATTAATCCAGATAAACTTGTTTATTTAAATAATAAAATAATTGAAGAGTGTAAAGTATATGACTTTGAAAAACAAGAATATATAAACGTTTATAATGATGAATACTTTAAAAATGTAGACTCCTATGATGTATATTTAGGAGGAGCTAAACCACTTTTAAGTATAGAAAATCCTAATAATACAAGTGGAAAGGAGCTTTATATATTTAGAGATTCTTTTGGAAGCAGCTTAGCACCATTGCTTATAAGTGAATATTCGAAGATAATTTTAGTAGATTTGAGGTATATAAATTCTACAGAATTTGAAAAATATATCAAGCCAAAGGAAGATAGTGATGTACTATTTATGTATAACACGCTAATTTTAAATAATAGTGATATAATTACTAAATTTTTTAGAAGTTAATTTGCGATATAGAAAAATTAATAATTCTATAAAATGTAGTTACTAAGAATGTAAACTTAGTAGCTACATTTTTTATATTTATAATCATAAAAATGTAAAGTATACTTGACATAGATAAATAATCTGTTATTATTAAAATATGTAAAGTAAGCTTTACGTATTTGGATAAGGAGTATATTATTTATGAACAATAGATTAGAAGAAATTAGGAAACAACGAGAAATAACACAAGAAGAGCTAGCTTCAGCGCTTGAAGTTTCTAGGCAGACTATTAGTTCTTTAGAAAAAGGAAGATATAACCCTTCTATCATTCTTGCTTTTAAAATAGCACGATACTTTAATATGCAAATTGAACAAATATTTATATATGAAGAGGAGCAATAATGAAAATTACACAAGTATGTTTATCGTAGCTTTAATAATTACTGCTAAGTTTACTCTCACTATAATTTATTCATTTTACTATAGTAATAAAATCTAAACGATAAATTTAAATGAAAAGTTTTATTATTAAGGGGGAAAAATAATGAAAAAGAATTGGAAAGATTATTGTTTTGTCATAATAGGGATACTGCTACTTGGTACTAGTTTATTTTGTATAAAAATTATATCTGATCCACAGGGAATCATGCAAACACTACCATATATTTGTGTGGGGGTGGGATGTGGAGTTTTTGGTCATGGAATAGGTAATATTGTAGGTGAAAAAGCTATAGCAAATAGCTCTGAGATTAAAAAACAATTAGATATTAATAAAAATGATGAGAGAAATATTGCAATTACTAATGGAGCAAAAGCTAAGGCGTATGACATGATGATTTACGTATTTGGAGCATTAATGATATCTTTTGCTCTTATGGAAGTGGATATGGTTGTTATACTGTTACTGGTATTTGCTTATTTATTTGTAGTTGCTTATGGTATTTATTACAGATATAAATACGATAAAAAAATGTAGATTAAAAAAGACTAAGTCCTGTAAAATAAGCTATTATAAAAACTTATTTTGCAGGACTACACTTATTTTATTTTAAAAATAAAAAGATTTAAAAAAAATGTTTAAAAGAGAAAAAAGCAAGGTATCTATATATTATATAAAATGTGCATACAAAATACACATTAAGAATGGAGGATTAAAATTATGTTAAGTCAAAAGACAATAGATATCGTAAAGAGTACAGTACCATCATTAAAGGAGCATGGATTAGAAATAACAACAACTTTCTATAAAACAATGTTCGAAAACAATCCAGAAGTAAAAGAAATGTTTAATATGGATAATCAAAAATCAGGATCACAACCAAAAGCTTTAGCTATGACAATTTTAGCAGCGGCTCAAAACATTGATAATTTAGAAGTTTTATTACCAGCAGTGAAAAAAATAGGACAAGTTCATGTTAATACAAATGTAAAGCCAGAACATTATCCAATAGTGGGGCAAAACTTATTAATAGCAATAAAAGAAGTTTTAGGAGATGCTGCAACTGATGAAGTTTTAAGTGCATGGGGTGAAGCTTATGGAGTTATAGCGCAAGTATTTATTGATGTAGAAAAGGATATATACGCAGGAAAATAAGTTTCAATTATAAATTAGATATAAAAAGGATGGATAGCCAATAGGTAATCCATCCTTTTAAAGTATATCCTCTAAAGTATATTCACTTAACTTAAGTTTAAAAGAATTAAGAGCATCATCTATAATTGGCTTTAATTTGCAAGAATCATTTATAGGGCAAGTATTACTCTCAAGAGAAAAACATTCAAGGATATTTAAGTTATCCTCAGTTATTTCAAGAAGTTTTCCTAAATTTATATCTTTAGGGTTCATACCTAATTTTATGCCGCCGTTTCTTCCCTTTGATGATGATATATAATTGTTTTTAGATAATTTATATACGATTTTCTTTATATGATGAGTTGATAAATCTAAAATAGATGATAGCTCATCAACAGTAGAAAGATTATCAGGATGATTACCTAAATACATTAATATTCGAAAGCTATAGTCTGTAAATTTTGATAAATACATTATAATCTCCTTTAATAAGATAGTTTTATATATGTATTATTATATAAATTTCCTATTATTAAATACAAGATAAATAATAAATTTTAATATTCATTGAGAATAAGGACAAATAAGATATTTAAGGTTTAGATTAATAGTAATTTATCAATAATAAATTAGTTAGAGAAGTATTTTTAAATTACAAATTAGAATTCTAATGAAAAATAAAAAACAATTTACAAGCAAAAGAGTGCTATACTTTTGTTGTAAAATAAAAACTATATGTAAATAAGGAATAAGGAATTTCATGCAAAATTTAGTATTTAATATTGATGAGAGAAATGAAAAGGAGATTCGATTAAATTAAAAGTCCTGGCTGTTTATACTGGCCAAGGATTATTAGAATCAAAAGGTTTATCATTAGAAGTAATAGTATCAGAAGTACAATTACAAGGTCATCCAGAAGATATACCAGAAAGTATAAAAATAGATGTGTCTGAATTAAGTTATGGGGATACTATATCATCACAAGATTTATCGATTCCGATAACTTTAAAATCAGACATAGATGAAAATGCAGTAGTCGCTAGAGTAGTTTTATTATCATCTAGTGATAGTGAAGAAAAATCATATGAAGATCAAACATCTACTAACTAATAATTCATATTACATATATAAATAAGATCAAAATTATTATAAATATCCCACCATGATTATCATAATGGTGGGATTTAGTTTATGGATTTATCACAAACACTTATTATAAAAGTATAAAAAAAATTAAAAAATTGTTTAAAGTGAAAAATACGTGGTATTAATATATCATAATTAAAAATTAAATTTAAACAGTATACAATAATTAGATTATATAAAAATTATGGAGGAATATAAAAATGAAAAAATTTGTTTGTACAGTATGTGGATATATATATGAAGGGGAGGCTGCTCCAGAAGTATGTCCAGTTTGTAAAGTAGGAGCTGAAAAGTTCGAAGAAATGAAAGGTGAAATGAAATGGGCTGATGAGCACAGAATAGGTTCAGCTCAAGGAGTAGATGAAGAAGTTTT